>Ga0255047_10002180_pt1 | contig 13161 bp, 23 predicted proteins | sample JV7_2_1_MG_FD_183640 | JGI IMG/M metagenome (GOLD analysis project Ga0255047, IMG submission 183640) | Seawater microbial communities from Jervis Inlet, British Columbia, Canada - JV7_2_1 | ecosystem: Environmental > Aquatic > Marine > Inlet | place: Canada: British Columbia | collected 2016-10-06
GGACAAGCCCTCAAAGAACTCGATTTCCCAACGATAGGAAGCCCAGAACTCCTTATCGTAGGATTGGGCTAGAAAAGGCCAGAATGTGCCGAGTTGGGTTCGGTTGTCTTCCCAGGGATAGGAAATGCTGTGGGTATAGCGCGGGGGGATCTCGGTAATCCAGAACCGGCTGACGGCTGACGATCGGTCGCAAAGCTCCACCATGGCATCTCGATACCAGCGAAGTAGCTCCGCTCGTGTCCAGATGGCATTGGATGGGTCATTTAGCTTGCGCTCGACCCTATCGAGTTCTGATAATATCGTTGGCATCGCCGCGTCTATACGAGTCCTTTGACTGGAGCCTATCTACGCCGTCTTGTGCCTTGGTACCCAATACCTTTCGCGCAAAGGGAACCGCCGCTTCCATCGCCCGTTTAAAGTCCCACCGTTTCAACAGGCCATCGTAAATCCCGTAATCCACCAGGGACTCATGGTCCCCCAGGGAGAACTCCGGCTCATCCAGGTCGTCACTCATCTCCCGAGGCCATGCGTAGTAGTCTACGCGCATAATCCCCGACCCTGCCATAGGGGCCGGGTAGATTCCGAACAGATCCCATGAGACCGAGAACCACCGTTCCGGGTTAGCCGATGAGTCAACCCACCTTTCATCGTGGGAATCCAACTCTGCCAGAGTAATCGGCACCAGGGTCCGGCTATTGCTCTCGTCCCGCAGGCGATAAATCGAGATTACGTCGTCTGCTATCCCGCGCAGGCTGTAGTAGCTAGCACCCTGCCGAAAGGGAACAAACGCCGTTCTCTTGATGGACTGGGCCTCCTCCGCGATTACTTCCATCCCGTCCTGAATGATCTCACCCATCTCAGCTGTCGTCCAGAAGATGCTGTCCGGGTCGTTCAACCCATCCAGTATTCTCGCTCTGATCTCGCCTTGGTTCACTTGGGCTCCTCCGGCACTGGCTCATCCTTTTTCTTTTCAGCCTCCAGTGCCTTCACCTTCTTGGCGAGGTCTTCTCTCTCTGCCAGTACCCTCCCTAGCGCCATCTCGCACCAGTCCCGGTTGTTATCTCGTACCGTCAAGGCATTGCGTTCCGCCTTGCATTGTTGCGTCTGCTGAGCCACTGCTACCCCGACCAATAACAAGAAAATTAATAGAATCATCCGAACTTCCTTCTAACTCGGTTTGGGGTAGCCCACCTCATTGATCGCCCTTTTCCTTGAAATAGAAGGCTAGCGCCATTCCAGCAAGCCCCACCACTACAGTCAGGGCCTGACTTGGATCACTAACCCAACCTATCGCCCACCCGATGCACAGAAAACACACCGTTCCAACCAACATCAAGGCAAGTACAGCCCTGACGATTGGCTGAAGCAGCTTCGATAACCCCTCGGTCATGGACACACCGCCTCACCCATTGGCGTAATTATTTCTTGGCACATTCCGGCACCCCTCCGTGGCCGCTCTTGTTCCCGGCCACTACGTGACAAAACTCATGCACAAAAATACTCGTCAGGATGCCCGTATTTTGACAAGCTGCGCTGACCTTCTTACCACCCTCACGGCAACCACGGACGCTTATTCCACCACACTTATAATCAAGGGCATCTACGCACTCCAGCTTGATTTTGTTAATCTTTTTTTGACACTTGAGTGCAACTTTGGCGTGTTTGCCTCTTGCAATCTGCTTTGGGTATCGCCGTTCAAAGCACTTCTCAAACGTCCGGTCCTCTGCCTTGCGCACCGCTGTCTCGATACGTGGACGGTCGTGCTCAAGTGAGGGTGGGATACTCACGCTACGCACAGCCCATGCCGGTGAGGCAATTACTAAAAACGCAAGACTTAGTAAAACCTTGCCTATGGACATGATACTCCCACATGGGTCTCGTATCGCGCCTTGAGGCCGGCAACGGCGAATCGAGAGCACTTCTGCGCGTGCGTAAAATTCGCGTCTTCGGCAAGCTCGCGTAGGTATGACCGATCAATCCCCGCTTTCGTCAATCGTTCCTGCTCGTAACGCCGCACGTTATTCTTCAGCACGTCCCGAAACTGGCCGACCGCGAACGCAAGGGCTTCCACGTTGTTGCAGAGCTCGGGCGTGACACTGCGAGGCGTGGTGATATTACCGTCCCCATCCCGTACCTCCTCGACTACAATGTCCGGCTTGGTTTTGTCGCAACGCGCTTTCGTTGCCCGGTCCTGCTTTGCCGTGCTGGTGAAGTGATTCCAATCGGCTGGATACGCCGATGTAGAGATGAGTAGAGCTATGAGTGTGAGTAGTGTTTTCATTGGACCTCCCATACTAAAGTGTCCCATCACACACACCGTCAGCATCAACGGCACAAGCCCAAGTACCATCGACAATGGTGCATTCACTGAAATCCGTTGGATCATCGCTATCCCGGAACATGTAAGAGCCACCGGAACACACACGCATCTTCTCCACCGCAGCCTCACTCGTACCCACTGCAAACACCAGATCCGTGGTGTTCACGGTCGCTGAGAACGTGGCGTCGGCCTCGGCCCAGATGGATGCACCCGCCAAGATGGCGTCACTACCAGAACTCTCAAGCGGGGCGAGGAAGTCGATCTGACCCAAGCGGTCGCCGTCCACTATGGTCAACTCCTCAGTTGTTAAACTTAAAGCTGCATAAGACCCAGGTTCAGCAGTCATTTCAAACGTGCCGGTCGGAGTCCTATTTGCCGTCAGTTTACCGAAAATAGCAGTCCCATTGTTCAATATTGCTAAGGCCGATGAAGCGTTTCCGTCCACAAGGTAAATAGACGCACCAGTCAGAGTTAAAGGAGAAGTCCCGCCGCCACCGCCCGTACGAGAAACCAGGAGATTTGATCCAACACCATAGACAAACCCCCTGTCCATAAAGAACTGTCCCGTATCACCACCAAAGCTGAACCTGCCACTATTCGGGAGATAGAACACCCCACTCGCCAGCGTACAGTCCGTTCCATCGCAGCTCAGGAGAGAGTCCACCAGGTCGGTGCCGTCGTACTTGGGGATTACCCCGCTGGACATACCCCCGTCTGATACGTCCCCGCCCGGTGGTGCCACTACTACCTGGGCAAAGCCCAGCACCGGCACCAACAGACAAAGCCCAATCAGGCTACTTTTCAAGTGTGTAAAAGACTTGTGCATCTGCTGCAGCGTCCCGTATCATTCTGAGATTCTGGATGTTGTGTAGCCCGTTGATCGTAACCCAGGAGCCTGCGGCTACCAGATGCCCCCCAGCATTCCCGCCCACCGGATCTAACCCTGTCACCCGATACCGGATATCCGCATCCTCTACCGAGAGGGTACAGATCCTGGGGCGCATATTGGCCGGAATGGGCATGGACTCAACGTCTGAGCTAACCTCGATATTTCCATCTACGTCAGCCATGGGCTGTCTCCTCTACCTTGGCCTCGGTCTCATCTTCCGCGATACCGATAATGGCCGTGAGCTTGTTCGCCTGATCCATGAGGCGTTTGACTTGGGCCTCTTTTCCCCGGATATCTAGATCTAACCTGCGAATCTCCGTGTTTCGCTGGTCCTTTAGCTCCTTGGCCTGTTGCTCTATGTCGGCCCTCTTCTTCTCGGCCTCGGCCTCGAATAGCGCCATCTTCGCCTGTTTCTCATCGAACTCGTGGCTCAAGTTCCCAACCTCGTTAGCCTTGGTCAGAACGTCCTCAATACGAGCCAATGACGCCACTCGTCGGTTTAACTCGATCTTGTACGCTCGCGCAATGGCGATTGCTTCCTTAGTCGAGAGATCCGCCATCCTAAGTCCGGCCTACATCCATGTTCTGCGAGGTGACATGAATCCCGTTCATCCCCGCGTCAGCCTCCCGACTGACCGAAGGTGGCTCCAAAAACTCGACCTTGTTGTACTTGAGCCGCGCCATGGTGTTAACAAACAAGTCGGCAGTGGGTGTCAGCGTCCGGTACGCGTTTCCTTCCGCCGTAAGAATCTCGTCTTCGGGGGCGATGGTGAAAAACTCACCGGGCGTTCCCTTCTTGTAGACGTAGATTCTGAGTGTCCGAGTCTGGATATTGTCTAATTGCGGCATGCTATTTCCCCTTCTTGAAAAGAATTGGATTCTCCGGGGCCTCGTGGAACCCCCGCTTTTTCATCATCTTTACGAATTCACCGGGTGAGATATGATTGATATGCTGCGGCTCGCCTTCCTTGGGATGGCCGCGCCAGCTATCACAAAGCACGTACGCCGTATCCTTGGTGTTCCGGGCTATCCAGTCCAATGTCCCGATCGGGTCAAACAGATGATCCCACACCGAGATCATCAACACCAAATCCACCGGACTATTCAGATCGGGCGGCACCGCCTCTCCGTGTAGCAACAGCCTCAAGCCGATCTTGTGTTTATCCACCCGCCACCGTAAGAAGTCCGACGTTGGCGAATCCTCGATGTCGATAGCCGTTACGTCGTAGCCGTCCTGCGCCAGGGGCACCGACACGTAACCAATCCCGCAGCCCATATCGGCTACTCGTCCACCCGGAGGAACCACCTTCTGCAGATCGTTTATCGCCCAGTCTCGCGCCTGATCATACTTCAGGTTGTATTGGGCCAGATTAAAGACCGGCTGTTGGTTGTTGATCTGGTAGAAGTCCCGTACGCCCTCCCATGTCTCTCTCTCCCTGGACATCCAGAGGTCTTTTCTATCCCGCGTAGCCCTGTGAATCTCTGTTTCGAGTTGATCGTTATCGAGCAGGTAGCACTCCCTCAGATCGTTCCACAGGGCCTCGTTAACCTCACCCAGCTTCTTCCCGTATTGCGGGATATTCCGGCTAGTGTAAGTCGTTGGGTCACCCACATGACCCAGCTCCACCGAGGTATCCACCCAGATCTTCACCCCGGCGTCAGCGAGCTTATTGCAGATGTATACGTCCGTGCCGACTATCCCATCGATCCAGAAGTAGGGCTGTTGGATCTTGTTGAACACTTCGGTCTTGAACAGAAGGCAACCGCCGCCGATCACCCCGCCCGTAACATCGTACAGACCGGGCTTTCTCAGCATGTCGTCAAAGTGGTTGATGAAGTTCACGCCCTTGAGGCCATCCTTGGCGCTGTACTGGCGCATAATGACCGGGTGATACGCCCCGCCACGCTGGTAGTACAATGCCCCGCACACGTCCTTGTCGTGGCCTGAGAGCTTCGTAAACAGGTCCGGTGGACACACCATGTCATCGTCAAGCATCAACAGGTAATCGCAGTCGTTCACAATCGCCAGATCCACCAAGGTGTTTCTAGCCCTGAACTGTTCACGTTTGAGGATGATTCTAAGAAAGAAGTCGTAGTTCGGACAATCCCGGCCCAGCCTGTAGGCCATCTGGAAGAAGTTCTCCTGACACTCAGGCGTTACCCCGGCGAACCCAGGGACACCAATCAATACCCGAGGCTTTTTAACCTCGTTCTCTATCTCCGCCTTCGGTAGCGTTCGCCCACGGGCCTGTAACAAGTTTGAGAACACAAAACCTCCCTATCCAAGGTAGCGATACAGTAGATCTCTGAGCCACATGGTATTAGCCCACGGCCTTACCAGGGCCTTCTCGTCGTCGTCCAGCGGGAACCAGCCTATTTTCATTAGCAAGATCTCCATGTGGGTCAATCCGATCGATGCCGAGATCTTTCGATTACCGCAATAACAGCCGCCCATCTGGACCTGGGCGTGGGTTACCAGCCGATTACACCCCGGCTTATAGCACCGGAAGTAGCGCGGGGTATTGGCCCTGTCCCCGGTCTTGATGTCACTACAATCGCGCCACCCGGTGGTCATCCAGCTAGGCCGAGGGGGTTTAGCCCCCCGGCCCACCGTAGCAGTGTCTACGTTATCCATGGATGGATACTATAAACACTTAATGAAGGCTTTGCCTACCCAGGTCGTCGCGGAGGTAGCCTTAGCCGCCGTGTTAGCTGGACTCATGGCAACGCCAACCTTATCCAAGCGCCATGCCGGGATGGTCACTGTGGACGCGATGGTGTGCAGGCCATGGCAGGCGAACCCGGACGTTTTCACATACAGGAACGTACCCTCGGAGATCTTGGAGGTCGCGAGACCCGAACCACCCGAGGACCGAACGCCCGTGCGGTAGCCCCAGACCTGGATCAGGCCGTAGGCACCCGCAGCGATGGTCTCCACCGCAACGCCAGCAACGGAATGGCGAAGCACTCCGCTGATCTTGGTAACGCCTACTCCATCCTCATCGGTGAGGACATCGTGGGCGACCCACTGGTTAGCTGAAAGACTCGCCGTGCTGTACGAGTTTTTCATGACAACAAAGATCCTTTCCGGATCTGTCTGGTTAACCCGCTGCAGGACCAGTCCGGCATCGTCGCTAATCAGACCAAACAACTTTTTCAGAAAACGTCTCATTGTACTGTTTATCCCTTCCCCACCTAGGCGGTGATGTTGGTGGCTATCGAGGACAATACCCCGAGTTTACGACGATTGTTGGTACCGATGGCCCCCATCCAGAGGATCTGGGCTACCGTGGCATCCTGGTTTTCAGGCCGGATAAAGTCGGTGGTCACGAAATCCGTATCGGATTCCACACACCATGTCATCGCCATTGAGTTGATGAAATAGATGGTGCTGGTCGTCATGCTGCCGATACCATCCACCCGATCGGCGTTGGTGTCCGGGTCCGGGACGATTTCATCCCAGATGAACGCCGCTTTTCTGAAGGCCAGGGCATCATTACCCGCGAACACGTCCATGGTCCGAGCATCGTTGACCACGAAGCGTTCCTGGCTCTGCAGGCTGTTGAAGTAGGTTTCCCAGCCTGTCTGATCGCCTAACATTAGATCCGGACCACCTCCTACTCCCTTGCTGCAGTCGTTGTACATTGCGCCGATTTCCTGCTTGAGACCCGCGAAGGTCGTAGCACTTGACGCAGTGGCCTGGTTTGCCCAGAAGCCGTAGGTGTTAGGGTTGATGTTGCCGATGGCCGCGCTTCGGGTTGCGGTGACATCGATCAACGCCGTCAAGGGTAACGGACCGGCTGCTGACGTATCGAGCGTGCCGGTACGGGCAACGAACTGTCCCTGTGCCGAGCTGGTACCGGAAGAGATCTTGCCGGACACCAAGCAGTTGTTGAGCAGTTCCATAATGGACGCCTGGGACTGTTCCGTTTTTGTCTGGAGCAAGCTGACAATGGCGTGTTTACCCTTGTTCTGCTTCCTCTCCTTGCCGGAGATGGTGATGGGAACGGACAACTGTGCCCATTCGTAGAACGCCGAGGTGATACCATCGGTGGGGGCTGTCTGCAACACGCCGTAGCCATCATAGATATCGGCACCTGAGTTGTGCGCATGCATCAAGCCGACCTTGACGCGTTCGCCGCCGTCCTGCTTTTTGAACCGATCCCGACTTCGCAAGTACGACAGAAAGACGTTACCCTTCGTGATGTTGTCCTTGATCTCGGGCTGCATAGCCCTCAAGGTCGTGGTCAGAAGGGCCCCGTAATCATCTGTCAGCGAAGACGGTATCTGCGCTCTATCATCGGCCAAGAGGCCGACCAGAAAGCTGAGTAGATACCTCATTATGCTTATCTTCCTTTCTTAGAAAGCTGAGTATCGGCAAATTCAGCGGCTGCAGCCCACTTGTCGTCGGACCTTTCCAGTCCGGCTATCTTCTTGTGGATATCCACAATCGAGACTGCCCCGCCGCCTTGCCGGGTTTGTGTTTTGTTTCTAGCCGCCCCGCCGATACGCCTTACGGCCTCCACGGTAGCAGCGCCATCGCCCTTGACCAGCTTTCGCAGTACCTGGAGACGGTCGCCGTATATGGGGTGAGTCATTTCGGTGCCTCTCAGCCAATCCGAGAGTGCCCCCATTTCCTCGCTGTCGTCTTCCCATTCCGGGTCTACCGCGTTCATTCGCTCCACTGATTTCTTCCACTCCTGTTGCTGAACGCGATTCTCCACTGACTGTGCCTGCGCCAGGGCTTCCTTTTTCATCGGAGTGACCGTAGCCTCAACCACCTTGGCGATGGCAGCATCCAGGCCGGGGATAGCTTCCGCATATCCCTCTGGAAGTGCCTGCCTGGCGATTGACACCAGATCCTCGGGCGTTTCCGCGCCCGCTCCCTCCTCTGAAATCTTCAGCCCCGTCCCGTTCGCCGCGTGTTTAACAAACTCCCTGCGGTACGCCGGGTCGCTAGCCAACTGATTGACGATCCTTACCTTGTCCAAGTCCGCGTTGAGTATGTCCAGTTTCTTCTGGTACGCTCGCTGGAGGCCCTTGTACTCTTTCGAGTCCCTTACCTCCTGGGATATGGATTCGGGATCATCAACAAAGCCATCCTCGTCATCGATCTCGTCAGAGTCCTCCGTACCCTCGGATTCAGCCGCTTCTTCCTGAGAGGCTTCTTCTGCCTCCTCGGACGAGCCGTCGCCATCCTCCGGGGTCTGAGATTCACCTACCTGACTGAGCGTGTCGAGCAGTAGCCTCAACCACCAGTTCATAAAAACCTCCATTAAATTCGATACTAACCCTTCTCTCCCTTAACCACAAGTTTAATATATTGCTCCTTGGAGAGGTGGTGCAGCCCATACGTCTGGAACGCAATGGTCTCCAGTAGCTGCAGGGCGTACTTGATGTCCGCCTTACTCAATGAGGCTGGCTTCGCTGGTGCTCTTGTCTTTTGTGGCACTCGCGCCTCCGTTTATCTGAGCCAGTCTCTCCTGGGCGTCCTTGATCTGCTGCTCGGCCAAGCGGATAATATCCTGATCGGCCATCTTCTTGCTGGTCATGCCCTCGCCGCAGCCTACACACCGATATCCGTTGGGTACTGTTCCGGTGCCGCCCATCGCGTACTTGATTACCCGAACCACCGGGCTGAAGTCCATTGAGCCACAAGGGCACTTGTATTGCTGGTTTTGTATTACAGCCATGTTCCCTTCCCGTGTTTTAGAGCCCCGGCATTCTCCACGCCGCGCTCTTTTTTCTTGTCCTGATACTGCTTGTAGCTGGATATCGGGGTATCCCCGTCATCGAGATTCGCAATCATGCGAGTACGGCCCTCCTCAAAAAAGAGCATCGGGTGCCCATAAGACATCACCGGCCCCATGGTATGACTACAAACTTCGCAGACCACTAACCCTGAGTGGTCAGAGGCCCCCACATCCGATCGTACATGCTCGAATACGTCCCGTATATGCCCGTTCAGGCACTTGAACTCCTGAGTGAACCCCATCTACTGTATTCCTCCCAGCCCCCCTAGTTAAACAAATCATCGGTACGGATTTTTGCGATACTATTAACCCTCAACTGCCTATCAGCAATCGCACGACCACCCTTTACCCGTGAAAAAAGCTTCCGACGTTTTTTCGCCAGTGCTGCACGATCTAACGGAACACTCCTACTCTCCCTTAGGTTAACTTTTTCACTCGGTAGCTGACGCGCAGAATCGAACAAGTCATCTCCCATAACACCCGGCCTACCTTTAATAAATTCGTCTAGTCGGGGATTATCCGATTCTCTGAACATCGGCTGCATCTTAAAACCACCCCTTGCGGGTCCAGATGTTTGAAGCTGACGGCGGGGCTTTCCCAGCTTATTCGCCGCTTCTTCGGTCATCTTTCGTTTTCTCGGTTTTCTGGTGTCAGCCATTTTACTGTATTCCTCCCAGCAAGGACGCTACGCCGTTTCCCAGGGCGTTCGGGTCCGCTCCCTGTCCTCCTCCTGCGCCTCCTTGCTCCCTACCGGCTTGCTTCGCATTGATCTGAACCATCTGCTTGGCCATTAGCTGCAATTCTTCGGCCAACACTGGATCGTCCATGTCGTAGGCCCTTAAAATGCGCTGAACTAGCTTTGGAATCATGAATACAGCCGGATTCTGCCCCACCATGGCGGTTAACTGCATGATGGTCTGCTTCTCCGCTACGGTATTCATTGGCCGGGAAGAACCCGGTACCACGGTTACGTCGGCATCGAAGACCAGATCTTCCCGCGTAACCTGCTTGGCCTTGAATTTCATGAACCTTTGCTTGAGCTCCTGCTTTAACGCGGGGAATTGCTCCAACATCTGCGCCTCTACCCCATACAGTCGCTGGGCTAACGCCGCCACCTCTTGCTCCTTGAAGTCCCGTAGCATCACATGCATACCCAACGTCATCGTTTTCTTGACCAACTGGAACATCTTCTTACCCGCCGTGCCCAGCCAGTCGTTGACCTGATCGGCTAAAAACGCGTCCTTGGCATCCCCCTGCCGACTGATTACCCCCACCTCGAAAGCTGTCTCAGCCCTGCTGGACTCAGGGGCGATCATGCCCGTTTGCGCTTGCCAATCGGCGTTCAGAAGCCCAATATCGGTCAGAACAGCCGAGTTGAGGGGGGCGTCGTTGGTTTGTATCGGGGGCCGCGCCGTGTCCTGTATTTTGACTCCCTCCAGATCCCTGGAGCTAGCCAACGCCTTTTGGGCCTCGTCCTCGTCCTCGAAAGTCTGGTTGTCGTAGTAGATCTTCCGGGCGGAGCCTTTGGCGCCCTGCATGATCTGATTGCGCCGGATGTTGTATTCTTCCTGCAGGTCCAACCAGCTATGGGTTACCGGCTTTGGCCACGCCATTGGCTCCGGGTCGATGATCGGGTATGGGGTCAGAAAAGCGTAGGGGTGGTCCTCGATGCCCTCGGGTATCGGGTCATTGACGATGAACTCCTCGAAATCCTGGCCCTCGGCCATAATCATCCGGGTCTTTTCTTCCAGATCCCAGATTTCAATGTAGTAGAACATCTCGGTATCGACATCCATATCACCGGGGATTTCGGACTTGTTGATGAACTTGGCGTCCCGACTGCGATTGGACTTGAGCTTGTGCTTGACGTGAGAGAATAGCGGGTCCGCCTTGGCCTTGACGAGGGTAATCTCGATCTCTTCCGCTACCCAGTCCCATTTCTTCTGGTCGGGGCCGCAATCAGGGAGCAGCAGAAACTGGGCGTCTACCCACTCGTAGCGATACGCCTCATCGTCCATCACCTCCGCTGGTTCCACCAGGGGTTCCCCGGTCTCGCTGTCCACCAAACTCTGCGGCCTCGAACCACCCTCTTCATCGAAGGTTTGTTCTGGTCCGAATATTGGCTCTCCGGCGCGGGGATTGGGCACTAACCGTGGGTCGTAGACCACCTTCAGCGCCCCCATGCGAAAGAACATCTGCTGAAGTGCTAGCCTGACGGCTTTCTTCAGGTTTTGGTCTTGGTCGCCGATAGCCTCTAACAAAGACTCGGCGATAGCCGCCTGCCTGTCCTCTACGGGCGCGCGGCGGCTTCCCTGTCGGGGGCGAACAAAGAACTTGGGTGCTCGCAGGAACAACCCAGGTAAGATGGTTTGGATAGTGGATTCAAATTTATTGACAACGCGGTTCTCGTCGTCTTCGATGGGCTTTCGCCCCAGGTAGGTCTTGGCAAGAACATCGACCTTATAATCGGTCTCCCAGGACTTCCTGCGCTCCCTGGCGGCATCCATGCGCCCCACCCAGCGGTTATAGTCCTTGGGATCGCTCGTATCCCCGCCATCGCCGCCCGTCTTGGGCGCTTCGATCTCAGGGGTTACGACGGTATTTCGTTTGGCTCGTTTTCGTCGAGATGCCATTCCACCCTACTTCCTACGTGCAAGCCGATTTCCTCGGCGGAGCCGATCGGTAATTCGAGAAAGGCATTGCCCACGGCACCGATAACCCCCTCGCGTATCGAGCATACTGCGGCTACATGGCCCTTATCGAGCCATAGTACGTCCAGTTCGTCCCGGCTGCGTACCACCGGGATAACCTTCTTCTCCTCGCCCATGAGAAAGAGCATACCGGCGAACATGCCCTCGGGAAGGGCGTCGTAGCCCCTGGTCTTTTCCTCCTCCCCTTCGGGAAGAAAGAGAGGAATCGTCTGTCTACCGTGCAAAAGACTACCACACTTCATAATGTTACTCCCAGAAAAACCATATAAGCCATCAGGACATAGGGCGCAAGAGGTTGAGGAGTACGTGAGATTATAGCCATCGCCCCGCATATCGTAAGTGCCCATGAAAAGAGAATGAGTCCCCACACCCCTAAGAAGATCCCCATCAGGGCCGCGAGTTTTACATCCCCTCCCCCCATAAGACCGTTCCGATAGCACGCCGCAGTCACGATGAACCCCCCTAATCCGCATACGAGGGATATAATCCAATCTGCCGACACCCAGAACCCCACCGCTAGCGCGATGAGCATAACCCCGTTACTGATTCTCCGGTAGAGAAGATCCTCGACCGTAGCCCAGGACAGAAACACCAGCGCCGGGAGTATGGCGGTCATATCGCTCCATATGCCATTGCTAGGAACTCCCTTCTCCGCTTACGGAACCACCTTCGAGGGGGAGGTCCGCCGTGAACAGCCAAGACAACAGGCATAATGGACCCATCCATCAAAACGCGATAAACGGTAGATCTTGATATGCCACAATAGGACGCAATTCTCTTTATCGAGTCCCCTTGAAAGAAATACATCTTCCAGACCATTAACCAGATCTCCTGCCGGGTCATGCTACCCCTTTCCCTTGCCCCTACCCCTTATGATGCCCCGGAGGCCCGTAGCTGCCGCAGGAGCCTCCCCCAGCGCCGCCAATACCCCCGTCTCAGGCACTCCGAGGTAGTTGGCGATATAGGACGCCGACTGCCCCTGCTCTAATAGCTTCTTGCCCATTCTGACTTGCTCTGTGTTTAGATTTGCCATTTCTTTATCCTATTCTGAATGTGTTTCGGGCCATGGAGGCCCGGCCTGGATTAGATCTTTTCCGCCACCAATTGAACGTATTCGGTTGCCGGGGCAGCTTGGCCTCCCGCATCCGGGGCGGGAACTTCTTTAGCAGCATTTTTAGGCTATCCCAGCTGTGGTTGTCCTTGTCTATCAGTGCTTCGGGCTGGTCCGCATTGATCGCGGTCTTGGCCGAGATCTGCCGAAACCGCTGTTGCCCCATCTCCCATATCAGCTTCGGGCAATTGGTGGTTATCTTGAGCAGCGGGTGCTCCAGGTCCGCCCAGAAGTGGCCATGAAGCCACTCGGCCACCATGGTATCCCCGCCTCTCTCTCCCTTGGTGAACATCACGTTATAGCGCCGGAACAGCGTTGCCACGCTCTTATTGGTGCCGTCTGACATCGGCTGATCTTCCGCCCATAGCTGGGGGTCC
>Ga0255047_10002181_pt1 | contig 13159 bp, 10 predicted proteins | sample JV7_2_1_MG_FD_183640 | JGI IMG/M metagenome (GOLD analysis project Ga0255047, IMG submission 183640) | Seawater microbial communities from Jervis Inlet, British Columbia, Canada - JV7_2_1 | ecosystem: Environmental > Aquatic > Marine > Inlet | place: Canada: British Columbia | collected 2016-10-06
GTGGATGCCGTGCGTATCGTCACGCCCCCCCTCGCCGACCGGGAGTCGTACGAGGAGACCAGGGCCGCTGCTCTCCAGGTATCGGCCCAAGAAGGAAAGCACGGTGACAGCGAGCAGGCCGGGGATCCCGCCACGGACCATTTGATGCGGGTGTCGATGGCGCCCACCGTCTACCTCCCGACCGGCCAGGCCGGCAAGCTGGTCGTCGCCGAGTTCCCAGACGCCTTCCGCCGCTTTGCCGGTGAGGGCAGGGATCTCCTGCAGGCGGCTGCCATCGAGTGGGGAGTGGCCCAACACCGGGTCTCCGGGGAGCTGTACCCGCTGTTCGTCGCCAACCAGCGCCGCGGGCTGCGCTCCGGCTTCGACGCCGGGGACCTGTCTCCGTACACGCCCTTGCTGCTCGGCGCCGGCCTCTACGAGCGAATGTTCGAGCGACGCGACCTGCCGAAGAAGCGTTCATACGGCATCAGCGTGCTCGTCGATGGCTCGGCTTCGATGCTCCAGCAGCGCGACCTGCGTCAAGGAAGAAAGGCGCCATGGGCGCTGGCGGCCGCCACCCTGGGAGCCTGGACCCTCGCCAGGCTCGCCGACGAGCTCCAGATCGAATTCGAGGTGGCGATCTTCAACCGCGCCTTCGCCGCCGCACCGACCGACACCGAGGCCAGCTACTCCGAACGGAGGGGAAGAGCCACCGGCGCCCTCAGGCAACGCCAGGGCGGTGCCGCCGACCGGCTGACCCGGACCGTGAACCACTACCTCGTGAAGTCGTTCAACGCCCGCTGGCGGGCGGCCGAGGACGGACTGGCCGGCTTGTTCTGGATGGCAGCGCAGCCTCAAGAAGCGACGCGGGCAGTCCGGCGTGACACCACGACCGCACCGCCGATCTCCATGTTCGAGAAGGCGGCCAACGTCGACGAGTTCAACGTGGCGCACGCTGCCGAGCGCCTCGCGGCTCGGAACGTGTCCCACCGCATCCTGGTCGTGCTCGCCGACGGCATGACCCGCGGCTCCGTCGAAGCGTTGGCAGCAACGGCAGCGAGCGTCGAGCACGGTGGCGCCACCGTGCTCGGCATCGGCATCGGCGACGACACCGTCGCTGCCGCCTACGGGCGCAACCAGATCGTGGAGCGGCCGAAGGACCTGGCGACAGCCATGGTCGATGGCGTGCGCTCCGCTCTGTTCCGCACGATCGCCGCACTGGGCGGAGACACCTGGTGGACCAACGCCGGAGAGCGCCGTACGAGAGATCTCGAAACAACGAGGAGCAAGAATGCCTGAGACCGTGACGTTCACGGATCCCTCCGGGGAGGGGAAGCCAGCCGAACTGGAAGTCATCGATGTCCCCGAAGACCTGCCCGACTACGTGCAGCGCCTCGACCACATCCCCACGACGGATCCCTACTACGTCGATTTGGGCATGCTGTACCGCCTCGCCCGAATCGAGGTGATCCGGCGCGAGCACTTCGACGACACCCCGCTCCACCTCGCCCTGCGGGGCCACATGGGCACCGGAAAGGACCACGATCTCGAGCAGTTCGCCGCAGCCCTGTCCCTGCCGTACTACCGGATCCCGCTCACCGGTGAAGTGCGGGATATCACACTGATCGGTTCCGTCAAGCTGCATGGCGACGGCAAGGGCGGCACGGAGAGCCGCTGGCAGGATGGTGACATCACACGCGCCTTGCGCGGGCCTGCGCTCGTCAACCTGTCGGAGCTCAACGCCGCGGGAGCCGAGACGCTGTTCGCCCTCCACGGCCTCCTCGATCGCCACCAGGCCCTCGAGCTGCCGACGGGGGAGATGGTGCGCCTGCGCGGAGACGTTCGCGTGTTCGGCACGCTGAACCCGACCGACCTGCGCGACTACGCCGGCACCCAAACGCTCAACAAGGCCTTTGCCGATCGCTGGATCATCTGGGAGAAGGACTTTCCGGGAGAAGACGACCTGCGGACGATCGTCGCCAGGCGCCACCCGAAGATGACGGCCGAAGTGACCGAAGCTGTCATCAAGCTGGCGGTGGAGATCAATGCCTCGTTCACGTCCGGTGATGCCCGGACCCGGGTGGAGACGCCCATGAGCCTGCGCACGGTCCTCGACCGGGTCCCTGCAGGGCTGCACATGTACGCCGACTCGGACGACCCACTGCGCCGGGCGTGGGAGGAGTTCGTGCTGCCCCACATCGACCCTTACGACAGAGACCACTACGAAACGGTGTGGGCGGCGGTGGTGCGTCGCGGGCCTGCGGGCAACCCGTTCGCCGGCTGATACGCTGCGCCGATGCCGTCGTTTGATGTCGTTTCCCAGGTCGACCTGCACGAAGTCAGGAATGCCGTGGACCAGGCCGCACGCGAGGCGAGCCAGCGCTACGACTTCAAGGGAACCAAGACGACCGTGGTCCTCGGTGAGGACACGATCACGGTGGAGTCGGCGTCTGATCATCGGCTCGATGCCGCGGTGGACGTTCTGCAGACAAAGCTGGTGCAGCGCAAGGTGTCCCTGAAATCGCTCGCCGGGGGCACGCCAACAGAGGTTGGTGGTGGTCGCTACCGGGCCGTCTTCACCCTGAACCAGGGCATCTCCCAGGACGCCGCCAGGGAGTTGTCCAAACACGTGCGGGCTCTGAAGCTCAAGGTCCAGGTCCAGATCCAGGGCGACCAGCTTCGCGTCTCGGCCAAGAAACGCGACGACCTGCAGGCGGTCATCGCCGAGCTGAGGGCTCTCGACTACCCCCTCCCCTTGCAATACACCAACTTCCGGGAGTGACGGCAGGGTGCGGCTCAGGCGCCCGGCTCGGATCGGGCGGCTGTGCCCGTCAGGCGCACCAGGATGGGCGTTCCGTCCGGCGGATCATCAGGCGATGGGGTGTCGACGGTCGCTGCGCTGAAGACCTCAGTGGTGATCGAGCCTGCTCCGATGAGGCTTTCTGCGACCACCAAGACGAGCGGCGAACGGCACCACGACCCGCCCGCAGCGCGGCGTCTGCTCCGTAGGGGAATATGACCCTGGCCTCCCCCCGCTCCACCGCATAGCCTCATGCCAGGCACCGAGGAGGGGACCAGGTGCGGATCGCGATCGTGCTCCTCAACGAGGGCAGGGGCAGCGGCGAGGTCGCTCGGCAACACGCCGCCGCGCTCGTGCGGCGCGGCCACGAGGTCGCGTTCATCCACGCCGGGAACGCCGGCCTGGTTCCAGGCGCCGTCAACATCGATGTACTGCTCGACGGCAAGCCGCTGCCGACGCATGAGTACCTCCCAGCAGCCGGGACGTCCCAGCGGCCGGTCTCCACGATGAGCGCAAACGAAGCGTTCGCCTACCTCCCCCATTACGAGCGCGCCCTGCGCCGCGCCGGATTCGTCGACCTGTACATCGGTCACCACGCCAACCTGCCCGCGATCGCCGTGCATCGGGCAGCAGCGGCCACCGGTACGCCGTACGCCCTCTTCGTCCACGGCACCGGGATCGAACCCAGGCTTGCCGGCGGATACGCGGACGAGGTGTGGGACGAGATCGAGCTGGCGATCCGTAGAGCACGCGGCATCATCACCACGACCGAGTACGTCCGCGACGAGCTGGTGCGGCCGCTGACCGGCGTACCCGTCTCGCAGTTCCTCGTGCTCCCGGTCGGAGTTGACATCGACGCCTACCGGCCAGGGGCCGGTGAGGAGGCGCGTGCCCGTTACGAACTCCCCGCCCGCTACGTCATCGCCCCCGGAGCACTTTCAGCAGCCAAGGGGCCCCAGAACGTCGTGGCCGCGACGGCCCACTACCACGATCTCGCCCAGACGGTGTTCATCGGCGACGGGGATCTCCGTTCCGAGCTGGAGGAGCGCCTGGGGTCGCGGGGCCGGTTCCTCGGATTCGTTCCCGAGGCCGACAAGGCGGCGCTCATCAGCGGGGCAACCGTGCTCACGGCCGCTCCCGAAAAGCAGGAGCACTTCGGCATCATCTACCTCGAAGCCATCGCCTCCGGCACCGTTCCCGTGGCCTACCACGGCGGAGGGGTGGGGACCATCGTCACCGCCGACGTCGGGCGCCTCACCGACCGGACGCCCGAAGCGCTCGGCAGCGCCATCCGCGGCGTTCTGGATGACGAGGAACTGACCGCACACCTGTCGGCTGCAGGTCGGCGCCGTGCAGAGCGTCTGTTCGAATGCGAACATCTGGCAGACCGCCTGGAGCGATGGCTGGCCGCCGTCGCTCGGGAGACGACGAGACGGCCGGCCCGAATCCATGAGCGCACAGACGCCACGTGACGAACAGCTCCTGACCGAACTCGAGCAGGCCATTGCCCAGGGGCGCCTCGTCGGGTCAGGCGACCGATTCCTCACCGATTGCGGCGGACTCGTCGACGCCGTCCTCGCAGCGGGAGGATACAACCGAGCCGAGGACCCGTTCGGTGGCAGCGACGCCGAGCTCGCGACCGATGACCACGGCTACTACCTGATGCTCTGGCGCATGTTCGACCGTACCCCGGCCGCGATGCTCGCCGATTTCGCCATCAAGGTGCGCAGGGTCCTGGCACAGGAGATCTTCGCCGGCATCGGTCGTGACGTCATCTTCCACCACGATGTCTACATCCTGTCTGGGAAGAACACGACCCTCGGCAATGGGGTCTTCGTGAATCGCGGATCCACGATCGACGACCGCGGTCCGATCACGGTCGGCGACCACACCATGATCGCCGCCGGTGCGATCCTCACCACGCACGGGCACATCCTCGACGACTTCACCAAGCCCCTGCCGTTCGGGGGAAGGACCTTCGCTCCGATTGCCATCGGATCCAACTCCGTGATCGGCTATCGGTCGGTCGTCATGCCAGGCGTCACCATCGGCGACCGCGTGATCGTCGCGTCGAACAGCGTCGTGACGAGCGACATCCCAGACCGCTGGGTCGTGGGCGGCGCACCTGCCACAAAGATCAAGGAGCTCGTCCCCCGCGAGCCGTGAGTTGCTCGCGGACACTCTCTCCTCGCGGTGCAGTAGGTTGCCGGGATGGCACCCTACGACATGGGGCAGACCGACTTCGACGCCCAGATCGATGAGATCGTCGCCCTCGCCGCACCCGACGAGGCCAGCGCCGACCGCGACCTCATTCGCGAGATGGTCGTCACCTCGCTCAAGCTGGGCCGCGACACACCCGATCGCGGCGACCTCAAGCTCATCAACAGCGCGCTCAAGGAGATGCGCTACTCGTTCCTGGTCTTCCAGCAGTACCGCACCGTCCCCAAGGTCACGATCTACGGATCGGCGAGGACCGCTCCCCACCATCCGAACTACCGCCTCGCCTCCGATTTCGCCAACCGCATGGCAGACGAGCACGGGTGGATGGTGGTCACAGGCGCCGGCCCGGGGATCATGGAGGCGGGCAACCTCGGAGCCGGGAGCGACGCGAGTTTCGGCGTGAACATCAGGCTCCCGTTCGAGGCCGAGGCCAATCCGTACGTGCACGAGGCACGGCTCATCAACTACAAATACTTCTTCACGAGGAAGCTCATGTTCGTCAAGGAGTCGGACGCCTTCGCCCTCTTCCCCGGCGGCTTCGGTACTCAGGACGAGGCCTTCGAACTCCTCACCCTCGTCCAGACCGGGAAGTCGGACCTTCACCCGATCGTCATGATCGAAGCCGAGGGAACCGGCTACTGGACCGCGTGGCGGGACTTCGTCGCAACCCTGTCCGATCAGGGAATGATCTCAGAAGACGACCGCCACCTGTTCAAGATCACCTCCGACCTCGAAGAAGCCGTTGACGAGATCCGCACCTTCTACGGCAACTACCACTCACAGCGGTATGTCAACGGCCGCCTGGTGCTCCGTCTCAAGCACGAGCCAACAGACGAGGTTGTCACCGACCTGAACGCCGAGTTTGCAGACATCGTGGTGTCCGGCCAGATCAAGAAGGTCCCTGCCACCGAAGCGGAGGTCCAAACCGGCGACAACGTCGAGCTCCCCCGAGTGATGTTCCACTACGACCGGCGCCACTTCGGCCGTCTCCGCCAACTCGTCGACCGGTTGAACAGCGCCGCCCGCTGACGGCGCCTTCAGCGCCCGCTGCAGCAATTGGGAGTTGCTCCCAGCCCTAGAATCTTGCCTATGCGTGAGATCTTGTCCGACCTCGTCGCCGAGGAACAGCAGCTCGACCAGTTCCTCCAGGGCATCTCGGACCGGCATTGGAAGAGGAAGACACCGGCTCCCGGCTGGACCATCCAGGACCAGGTCGGCCACCTCGCCCACCTGGAGCGCTTCGCCGCGGACGTCCTGGCCCAAGGGGCTGGCGCCGTGGCTGCAGCTGATCTCTCCGACTTCGATGCGTGGACGGAACGCGGCGTCGACCAATTCCGCAGGCGGCGTCACCAGGAGGTCATCGAGCAGTGGCGCTTCGCCCGTGCAGACGTCGTCGACGCCCTGTCGCGGATGGACGCCGGAGCGCGCGTGCCATGGATCTACGGCGAGGTGAGCGCGCGGTCGCTGGCAACGCTTCGACTCATGGAGACGTGGGCCCACGGTCTCGACGTCAAGTTCGCCATCCTCGGGCGCATGGAGCCCATCCCAGAAGACGACCTCGAAGAAGATGAAGAGGACCCGCTCGCAGACACCGAACGCATGCGGCACATCGCCTGGCTGGGGCAACGGTCCCTGCCGTTCGCATTCGAGCAGGCGGGCGAGGCGTTCCCGGAGCAAGGTGTTCGTGTCGAATTGATGGGTCCCAAGTACGCCGCCTGGCGCTTCGGTCCCGAGGACACCGACCAGGTCATCAAGGGCATGGCCGGAGATTGGTGCCGCGTCATCGTACGCCGTCAATCCTCCGAGGACACCGGACTCAAAGCAGTTGGCGAGCACGCGGAGACGGCCCTGCTCGTCGCCAAGGCGTACTGACCTTGGCCCTCCCCAGGCTCATCGGGATGATCCATCTCGAGCCACTCCCCGGGGCACCCGGGTTCGGTGGTGACATGAATGCGATCGTCGTCGCCGCCGTTCGCGACGCCACCACCCTGGCGGATGCCGGGTTCGACGGGCTCATGGTGGAGAACTTCGGCGATGCCCCGTTCTTCGCCGAAGACGTGCCCAAGACGACCGTCGCCGCCATGGCATCGGCCGTCGGCGCCGTGATCTCCGCCACAACGCTCCCCACTGGCGTCAACGTCTTGCGCAACGACGCCGCAGCGGCGCTCGCCATTGCCGCGGCGACCGGGGCGGGCTTCATCCGGGTGAACGTGCTGTCCGGCACGATGTTCACCGATCAGGGACCGATCGTCGGAAGGGCGGCTGCGATCGGGCGCATGCGTGCTGCGCTGTGCCCGGATGTGGCGATCCTCGCCGACGTGTTCGTCAAGCACGCAACTCCGCCGGCCGGTCTCACGCTGGAGGCGGCAGCGAAGGACCTGTCTGCACGCGGCGGAGCAGACGCGATCGTGGTCTCGGGACCCGGTACCGGTTCTCCTGCCGACCCCGAGGATCTTGAGGTGGTGCGGGCGGCCAGCGCGCTCCCCGTCTTCGTCGGTTCGGGAGTCGACGAAGACACGGTTGGCGCCTTGCTGACCACAGCGGACGGAGCGATCGTCGGCACCGCGGTCAAATCCGGCGGTGTCACCACCCCGGTCGATGCCGAGCGCGCCGCCGCAGTGGTGGCCGCGGCTCGGGCCTGACCACCTCCGTCTTACCCACGTTCTCCGCGGGTAAGTCGATTTTGTCATTTGCCGTCACCTCGACCACGACATGAGGGAACCGGCGGCAGCCCTTGCCTCCCAAGGATCGCCCCCACCCTCAACCAATGGTCGAGGGTGGGGCACGCCGGCCGCCGTCCCGCCAGGCGCCTCGCCGGGGATCGTGTCAGCGCGGATCTGTAGCCTCCCGAGCGTGGCCGCACTCGACCGTTTCTCCCCGGCAACCCGGCGCTGGTTCACCGAGACCTTCCCCGCGCCCACCGCCGCTCAGACCGGGGGGTGGGACGCCATTGCGTCCGGAGATCACACCCTCATCCACGCCCCCACCGGGTCAGGAAAGACCCTGGCGGCCTTCCTATCTGCCATCGATCGCCTCGCCACCGAGCCGCAGCCGTCGTCGCGGGAACGATGCCGGGTCCTGTATGTCTCCCCCCTCAAGGCTCTCGCCTACGACATCGATCGCAACCTGCGCGCCCCGCTCACCGGGGTGCGCCTCGCCGCCGAACGGATGGGCGTTCCCCCTCCTGCGATCACCACCGCGATGCGCACAGGCGACACCCCGGCTGCGGAGCGTCAGGCCATGCTCCGCCACCCCCCAGACATCCTCATCACCACTCCGGAGAGTCTCTACCTCATGCTCACCAGCCGGGCCCGCGAGTTCCTCACCACCGTGCACACCGTCATCGTCGACGAGATCCACTCCCTCGCCGGGACCAAGCGCGGCTCCCACCTGGCGATCAGCCTGGAGCGTCTGCAGGCGATTGCCGCGGCACCGGTGCAGCGTGTCGGACTCTCGGCGACCCAGCGGCCCCTCGACCGTATCGCAGGCTTCCTCGGAGGCGGCATTGCGTCGGGCGGTTCGTGGCTGCCGCGGCCGGTGACCATCGTCGACGCTCCCCGGGACAAGGAGCTCGACGTGGAGATCGTCGTTCCGGTCCCTGACATGACCCGCCCCGAGGAGTCGGCACCCGCCACCGAGGCCGTCCCCCACCCTTCGATCTGGCCTGCGATGTATCCCCGCCTCCTCCAACTCGTGCAGGACCACCGCTCGACCATCCTCTTCGTCAACAGCCGGGGCCTCGCCGAGCGCCTCGCTGCGGAGCTCAACCGACTGGCAGGCGAAGAGCTCGTTCAGTCCCATCACGGATCGGTGTCGCGCGAACGGCGGCTCCATATCGAGGACAGGCTGAAGCGGGGTGACCTGCGAGGCGTGGTCGCCACCTCCACCCTCGAGCTCGGCATCGACATGGCGGCGGTCGATCTCGTCGTCCTCGTCGCCTCACCATCTTCGGTCGCTCGGGGTCTGCAGCGCGTCGGCAGGGCCGGTCACCAGGTGGGAACTCCCTCGAAGGCCAAGGTCTTTCCCAAGCACCGCGGCGATCTCCTGGAAACGGCGGTCGTCGTCGAGCGCATGTACGCGGGGGCCATCGAGGAAACCGCCATTCCGGCGACCCCGCTCGACGTCCTTGCTCAGCAGGTCGTCGCCATCGTCGTCGGCGGGTCCACCACGGTCGACGCCGTGCTTGCGATCGCCAGGGGGGCGTATCCCTTCCGGGAGCTGTCTGCGGCCTCGATGGAAGCCGTGCTCGACATGCTCTCGGGCCGCTACCCGTCCGATGAATTCGCCGAGTTGCGGCCGCGGATCGTCTGGGACCGCGTCACCGGAACGCTCACGCCTCGCGACAACGCCCGTCTCCTCGCCGTCACCAATCCGGGAACCATCCCGGATCGCGGTCTGTACACCGTCCGCCTCCCGGACGGTGCCAAGGTCGGTGAGCTCGACGAGGAGATGGTGTACGAGACCAGGCCAGGCGACACGTTCGTGCTCGGCTCGACGTCATGGCGCGTCGACGAGATCACTCAGGATCGTGTCGTCGTTTCGCCTGCTCCAGGCGAACCTGCTGCTCGCATGCCGTTCTGGCACGGGGATGCTCCCGGTCGTCCCCTCGAGCTGGGTCGGGCGGTCGGCGAGTTCACCAGGAGGATCGGGGCGATGGACGGCGCCGCGGCCGTCGCTCACCTCCAGGAGACGTACCGGTTGGACCCGTGGGCAGCAGAGAACCTCGCCGCCTACATCGCAGAGGAGCTCGCAGCCACCGGAGCGCTGCCGACGGATCGCTCCATCGTCGTGGAGCGGTTCCGCGACGAGATCGGAGACTGGCGAATTGCCGTCCTCTCACCGTTCGGTGCTCGGGTGCACGCGCCATGGGCGCTGGCGACGCGTCACCGCTACCGGGAGCGCTCCGGAAGCGACGTCGACCTGATCTGGTCGGATGACGGCATCCTCTTCCGCTTCCCCGACGTCGACGAGCCGCCATCCACCGATGCCCTCTTCCTGGCTCCAGACGACGTCGAAGAGCTCGTCATCCAGGAGGTTGCAGACACCGCCCTGTTCACGTCGCGTTTTCGAGAAGCAGCGGCCCGGTCCCTGCTGCTCCCCCGCCGCAGACCTGGCACGAGAACACCCTTGTGGCTGCAGCGGAGGAAGGCGGCGAACCTGCTCGAGGTCGCCAGAGAGTACGGATCGTTCCCCGTCATGCTCGAGACCTACCGCGAGGTGCTCACCGACCACTTCGACCTGGCAGCACTGTCTGAGGTACTCGGAGAGGTCGCGGCGCGGACCACCAGGGTCACCGAGGTCGACCTCGACCGGCCGAGCCCATTTGCGTCTGCGCTCCTCTTCGATTTCATCGCGTCGTTCATGTACGAATACGACGCTCCGGTTGCGGAGAAGCGGGCAACTGCCCTCACGCTCGATCGATCGCTGCTCGCCGAACTGCTCGGCGAGCCCGAGCTGCGCGAGCTTCTCGATCGCGACGTGATCTCCGATGTCGAATTGGAGCTCCAGCGACTCGCATCAGATCGCCGCGTGGCCTCGGCAGACGGGGTGCACGATCTGTTGCGCGATCTGGGTCCGCTCACCGAGGTCGAGATCGCCGCCCGCGTCGCCGAGGGAGCAGATGCAGGGGCGTGGCTCTCCGGCCTTCACGGCGACCGCAGAGTTGTTTCCGTCCACCAGGCTGGAGCGGCCAAGCACGCCGCAGTCGAGGACGTGGCCCGCCTGCGCGACGCGCTCGGGGTTGCTCCCCCACCCGGCGTGGCCGACTCGCTGCTGGCCCCGGTGGGCGATCCCCTCGGCGACGTCGTCGCCCGCCACGCCCGCACCCACGGTCCGTTCACCGCCGCAGACGCCGCGACCGCACTTGGGCTCCCGGTGTCTGCCGTCCACGAGGTCCTGATCCGCCTCGAACAGGAGGGCCGGGTGCTGTCCGGTGGCTATACGCCTGGTGGCACCGGCGTTGAGTGGGTCGATGCCGAGGTGCTGCGCCGCATCCGTCGCCGAACGCTCGCTGTGCTGCGCAGCGAGGTCGAGGCCGTCGAGCCAGACGCCCTCGGGCGATTCCTCCCGGCGTGGCACGGGGTCGGTTCCGACAGCCGGCGGCCGGATCGGTTACACGAGGTGGTCAGGCAGCTACAGGGTGCGGCCATCCCGGCGAGCGTGCTCGAGAGCGATGTCCTCCCGGCACGCCTGTCGTACGAGGCGGCGGCGCTGGACGACCTGCTCGCAACGGGAGACGTCGTGTGGCTCGGACGCGGCCCGATCGGCCCCCGCGATGGCCGGGTCGCCCTCTACTTGCGTGATCAGGTGCCGCTGCTGGCATGGCCATCCGGGATCGTCCCCGTCTCCGGTCAGACCCACGACGCACTGCGCACCCATTTCGAACAGCACGGAGCGTCCTTCTTCCGTGACCTGTACGCCGCGGCCGGTGGCGGCGACCAGCAGCCGGTCCTCGACGCCCTGTGGGATCTGGTATGGGCCGGTGAGGTGACGAACGACACCTTGGCGCCGCTCCGCGCGTACCTGTGGGGCAGGACCCGCACCAGCACACGGCGCAAGCCGCGGACGCTGTCTGCGGCAACGCCACCGTCGGGAAGCGGCCGCTGGTACCTGGCCGCCGCCTCGGCCGCGAGCCCTGAAGAGGCCGCCAAGGCTCGAGCAGAGGTTCTGCTCGAGCGCCACGGCGTCGTGACCCGCGACGCCGTGCTGTCCGAACAGGTGCCAGGCGGGTTCTCCGGGCTCTACCCCGTGTTCGGCGCGATGGAGGACGTCGGCCACGTCCGGCGCGGCTACTTCATCGAAGGCCTGGGTGGCGCCCAGTTCGGCCTCCCCGGGGCCATCGATCGGTTGCGCCGCGAGGAGCGCACCGGAATCGTCGTGCTGGCTGCAACCGACCCGGCGAACCCATTCGGAGGAGTGCTGGCCTGGCCGGACACTGCGGAAGGGCGTCCCGCGCGGCGGCCGGGGGCCCACCTCGCCCTGGCGGATGGCCGGCCAGTCGCCTTCGTCGATCGCGGGGGCCGTACCGCGCACACGTTCGGCGCAGATCCGGGGATCGCAGCAGCTGCTATCGATCGCATCGCCCGCCGCTACCGCACACTGACCGTCGAGACCATCGATGGGGTCGCTGCCGCGACCTGGGACACGGCTGGTGAGCTACGTGCACGCGGCTTCACAGACGGCTACAAAGGGCTGACATGGCGGACCAGGGCACCGGATCAACGGCCGACGACGACCTGACCGTCGATCAGGCACTCGACGAACTGCGGGCGATCGCCCGCAGGCTCGATGCGCTCCCTGCCGAAGACGCTGATCGGGGCGGGCTCCTCGCCAGACGTGACGAGCTGCGCCTCGCCGCCCAATCCGCCGCGGACACGAGTAGAGCGCCGGACAACCTGGAGGCCGAGCTCCACCACCTCAAGCGGCGGCTCTCCGAGATCGACGCCCTGTTGATCGACAAGGCATGGCCGGAAAAGAAGGACTACCGCTGGATCAACGACCCCTCGGCCTACTCACGGCACATCAACGAGACACTGATCGAGAAGTACGAAGGCGAACGCGAATTCCTGCAGGGGCGGATCGCTCAACTCGAGGATTCGCTCAACGACCGCAAACGGTCGAACGGGTAGATCCCGGCTCCATGACCGTCAGGACCGAATGTGAAGCTGATGGCATACCCGCCAACCAGATCGGCATCGTCGATCGTGATCGGCGATTCGCCTTCGAGGACGCCTCGGGTCGCGGCTTCGCCGCTGGGTTCGCCGCAGGCGGCACACGCGCACGCCGCGCGCAGCTCGCGAGCGCTCATCGTCCCTACCGAGTCGTCCTCCCAGATGAAGGTCACCCGGTCGCCATCGACCTCGATCCGCTGCGGAACCACACCGTGACGGTAGGCGCTCTGCGCCGCCTGGGATAATCGGACCATGCGGACCCCGACGATCCACATCAGGCCGGGCCATCCGGACTTCCTCGACCTCGACTGGACCGCACCCATCGGCGTTTGGGATGGGGGTCGGCTGGTCGACATGCCGACCGGAATCCATCGTCATCCTGTGGTGTTCGTCGCCTACGACGAAGGGGTGTACGCGATCAAGGAGCTCCCGCTGCCCGTCGCCCGGCACGAGTTCGAAGCCCTGCGCACGCTCGAGGAGCGGACCACCA
>Ga0255047_10002182_pt1 | contig 13153 bp, 13 predicted proteins | sample JV7_2_1_MG_FD_183640 | JGI IMG/M metagenome (GOLD analysis project Ga0255047, IMG submission 183640) | Seawater microbial communities from Jervis Inlet, British Columbia, Canada - JV7_2_1 | ecosystem: Environmental > Aquatic > Marine > Inlet | place: Canada: British Columbia | collected 2016-10-06
GGTCCTGATCCTGCCGGCCGGGTCACCGACCTGCTCGCTCAACGGGCGATCCGTTACCGAGCGTTTGAGCAGGTGCCAACCGACGACCGCACCCCCGACGACGTGGTGGCCGACATCATCGCCCGACTCTCCTTTCACGAACAGGCGGAGCCGGAAGGATGATCGATGACGGCGAGATAGCCGCGCACTACGGCCGGCCCACTCTCATCGACGAACTCGAGGCTGCACTGACGGCCGCCGAGCCCGAGGTCGATTCCCGATCGCCCGCTGTACTCGCCGGCTTCGACGAGTTTCACCTCGGTGGACGCCCGGCCACCCAGGCATTGATCGACTCCCTGGAGCTACAGGCCGATGGGGCCGTGCTCGATGTCGGATGTGGAGTCGGTGGCGCCGCCCGCGTGATCGCGGCCACCACGGGTTGTTCTGTTGTCGGCATCGACCTGACCCCCGAGTTCGCGGAGACGGCTCGCTGGCTCAGTGGTCGAGTGGGGATGAGCGAGCAGACCGACTTTCGCGTTGGGAGCGCGCTGGCGCTTCCCTTCGAGGGCAATGTGTTCGCCGCAGTGACAATGCTCCACGTCGGCATGAACATCGCCGACAAGGAGGCCTTGATGTCGGAGTTGGGCCGCGTCCTCGTTCCCGGTGGGCGACTCGGTATCTACGACATCATGAGAATGGATGAGGGCGAACCCGAGTTTCCGTTGCCCTGGTCGGCGGGCCCGGAGACGAGCTTTCTCTCCTCCCCCGACCACTACATCGAGGCCATCTCCGCGGCGGGGCTTTCGGTGGTGAGCAAGCGTGATCGTCGGCCGCTCGTGCTCGACGCGATCGCCGCCATCAGGGAGTCGCCACCCCTTGTCGATCTCGGCCATCTGATGGGCGCCGACTGGCCGCGAATGCAGGGGAACATGATTCGTGCGTTCCGAGCGGGGATCGTGTCGCCAGTGGAGATCGTGGCCCAAAAGTAGAGACTGTGTGTCCGAGTCAGAAACGACAGGTGTTTACGGTCTCGCCGATCTGTTCGATCACACAGCGCACCACGGTGCCCTCGGACATCCACTCCGGAGGCTTGCGGGCCGCGCCGACACCGCCCGGGGTACCGGTGGCAATGATGTCGCCCGGGTCGAGAGTGATGATCCGACTGAGGTCGGCCACGATGTCGACGGCGTTGAAGAACAGTTCGGAGGTGTTGGAATCCTGCTTCACCACACCGTCGATCTCGGTGGCGATGGCGAGACCCGAGCCATCGCCGATCTCATCGGTGTCGACCATGACGGGGCCTAGCGGAGTCATGCCCTCGAAGGTCTTGCCGGCGAGGAACTGGGTGGTGCGCCTCTGGTAGTCGCGCACCGACACGTCGTTGAGCACGGTGAAGCCCGCGATAGCGGCGAACGCCTCGCCTGGGCCGGCATGGCGGAGCTCGGTGCCGATGACGATCGCCAGTTCTGCTTCCCAGTCGACATCGGTGGACACTTCGGTCGGCGGGAGTGTGATGTCGTCGCGGGCGCCTATCAAGGCCCGCCGGTACTTGGCGAAGTAGCTGGGGGCCGAAGGCCGATCATGGCCCCTCTCCCGCATGTGGTCCTCGTAGTTGACACCGACACAGACGATCTTGTCAGGGTGGGTGACGAGGGGTGCATAGTCGGCGTCGGCTGCAGCGACGGAGGGACCGTCGGCACCGGTGTCGAGCCGCGACCGCAGGACGTCTCCGACGTCGGGTGCATCCAGCAGGACGAGATCGTCCCCTTCTACCCGAACGGCTCGAGTGCCGTCTTCGGTGCGGATGGTGGCAAGGCGCATCAGTTACTCATGTCGTAGTCGGCGATTGTGCACCCGACCGAGAAGATCGGGATGGGTTCGTAGAAGTGGACGGTACCGAGCGCGCCGGCCGCAGACGCAGCGATTGCGATGAAGGCACGAATCTCGAACCCGCCTTGGCCGGCGTCGGCGTAGGTCTGGAGGTCGGTGTAGTCGAGCAGAGCGTCGCGGTCGTTGCGGGCCCAACGGTCGAGAAAGTCGAGATCCCACTCCTTGTTGATCTTTCCCGAGTCGGGCGTGGCGGGCCAGTGGGAGATCCCGCCGGTGCCGATCACCGCGATTCGTTCGGGGACCGCGTCGGCAGCGCGGCGGATCGCTTCACCGAAGTTCCAGGCCCGGTGCACAGGTGTGAGGGGAGGACCCTGGCAGTTGATGTTGACCGGGATCACAGGGAGGTCGTAGCGGGGGGTGAGGAAGTGGAGGGGCACGCTGATGCCGTGATCGAAGCGCCACTCCTCGGCGTAGGCCACGTCGTGGGTTTCGAGCACCTCCTTGATGATCCGTTCGGAGAGGTCGCGGTTGCCGGGCACCCGCACCTTGTCGATGCCGAGCCAGTCGGAGTCCTCGATCGGTCCGTCGTAGGAGTCGGCCATACCGATCGCGTACGAAGGCATGTTGTTCATGAAGAAGTTGGCGAAATGTTCAGCGGCTATCACTATCAGCGCCTCGGTGCCGGCGTCCTCGATGCGCCGACGCATCGCGTCGAACGACGCGTAGAACGCGTCGCGCACATCTGGATCGGCCTGATCGGCCCGGCCGGTGATCCCAGGGGCGTGGCTGCATACACCCGCATAGACGAGTGGCATCAGCTCCCCTCGTTTCCCGTGCCGTCGGCGGCGGCGCTGGCCTGGCCGAGTGATGCCGCGTGGGCGTCGACACCTTCGTAGCCGGTCATGGCGTAGACCCCGGCCCGCACCGGCCCGTGGGCGTCCACGCCGTCGCGCATGCGCTGGAGATAGTCGCCCCACTCGATCTGGTGGAGGGCGGCGAAGTGCATGAGGATCTGGCCGTTGACCCCCATGTGGAACAGGAGGCCGATGTCGGGTTCGGTAAGGGCATTGGATTCCTCGTCGGTGACGTCGAAGCCGGCGAGTGCGCCGGCCCGGTCGGCTTCGTAGGCCTGCTGCACATTTTCGTCTCGGTTGAGTTCGTAGAGGAACTTCTGTACGTAGTAGAGGCTCATCGCGACGGGGGGTCCTGGTTGAAGGTGTTCAACCGTAGGCCCAGTTCGGTGATCTCTGCCGGGCTCAGGTTGGCGTAGCTGAACCGCAAGAGCCGCTCATCGTCGACTGTGAATGCGGTGCCGGGTATGACCAGGGTGTCGAGTTCGGTGACGAGGCGACGCACGATAGTGGCCGTATCCATCCGCGAGCCTGCCCGTACCCAGCCGAAAAAGGCCCCGGAGGTGACGAGTTCGAAGCCGCCCGGGCTGCTCGCCATGAGTGCTTCGAACCGGTGCTGAAGGTCGGCGATGCGGCTGGACTGCTCGACCCGCCAAGCGCCTGCGTGCAGGAGCCCGGTGATACAGGCTTCCTGCCCGATCGTGGGCGCGCTGATGGCCACACAGTCGAGGATCTTCAGAGCTTCCACCTGTAGCGCCGGCCCCGATACGACCGCGCCGATCCGGTAACCGGGGATGGCGAGATCCTTCGAGAACGAGTGGAGGCTGACGACCGTGTCGCGCCACTCGGGATCCTCGAACAGTTCGTGGGCCGGGGCCCGCGTGGGGCGGAAGCTGCGGTAGGTCTCATCGACGATCAGAGCAATCCCGCGGCGACGGGCGAGTTCGGCGAAGGCGACGAGTCGATCGGGTGGGATCGTAAATCCGGTGGGGTTGCCCGGAGAGACGAGAACGATTGCCCGGGTGGTGTCGTCGATGAGATGGTCGGCCTGCTCCGGATCGGGAACATGATCGCTTCCGGCTGGTAGGTGGCGCGTGTGGATTCCCTCGACCTGGAGCCACATGTCGTGGTTGAAGTAGAAGGGCGATGCGAGGATCACCGAGTCGCCCGGCTCGGTGAGGGCGCTCACCGTCACACAGAAGGCCTGATTACAACCAGCGGTGATGAGCACCTCGCCGGGATCGAGGGTAGTTGCGTAGGCGGCACTCAGGTCGGCTGCAAATGCCTCACGTAGCGCGGGCAGGCCGGGTTGGGGCGCGTAGCGCGATGAGGTGGCCTCGTGGGCTGCCTCGGCGATACGGTCGGCCACCACGGGTGCCGGTGGATAGGCCGGTGCCGCTTGGGAGAGGTCGAGAAGCGGTTGGTCGTTCACACGGAGATCGAGCAGAGCGTGGGCTGCCCCGATGGGGGAGTGGACGAGGTTGCGGATTCGGGGCGAGAGCTCCATGGGTGGCTAAGAGTGTGGCCCGATACGCCGGCGACTGCACCATGACGCTCCCCGCTGACTATCTCGACCGTTACCTGGATCGCATCGGGTTCGGTGAGCCGATCGCCCACGACCTGGCCACGCTCACCGCTCTCCAACAGGCCCATCTCAGCACGGTGGCATTCGAGAACCTCGACGTGTTCTCTCGGGTGCCGGTACGCACCGACACCGACTGGTCGGTTTCCAAGATCGTCGACCGACGCAGGGGCGGGTGGTGTTTCGAGAACAACGGAGCCTTCGGCTGGTTACTCGACCAACTCGGGTTTTCGGTGCTCACGCTGGGTGCTGCGGTTTTGCTCGGAGGGCCAAACAAGATCATCGACCACGCAACCCTCGAGGTGCAGCTGGATCGGCCCTATCTGGTGGATGTCGGCTTCGGCGACAGCTTCTCCATCCCGTTGGCGTTGAATCAAGCGGGTCCCCAGGACGGGGGCACGGGAACGTTCGAGTTCCTGCCGAGCCCGGAGGGGGTCACGCTCGCCGAGCACGTCGACGGACTGCCCGAGGCCCGCTACCGGTTCCGACGAGTAGCCCACCCGATGAACGACTTCGATGAGGCTTCGGGCCGGCTTCAGGCCGACGAAACAGCCCATTGGCGGAAACTCCCGTTCGCCACCCGCCTGATCGATGGTGGGCCCGACCGGGTCACCCTGCTGGCAGATCGTCTCAAGCTGCGTCGAGGCGGCGTGGTCACCGAGGACCCCGTGTCGTCCCACGACTGGGACGACGTGCTCTGGGAATGGTTCGAGATGCTCAGCCCGACATGAACTCCGCCGATGCTCTGATCAACTCCTGCCAGCGGTTCTCATCGAAGTGCTCGACGAGAACCCACTCCTTGAACACCTTGTTGGCCGGGGCAAAGGGAGCACCGTCTCCGGAGGCGATCATTTCGTCGACCATCTCGCGGGCGAGCTTCACCACGATGCCCGCACCCTTGTGATGGGGCATCCCCACGAACTCGCCCTTCGCCCGCACACAGGGTCCACCCATGATGGTGCCTTCGTCGATGATGCCCTCGGCCAGTAGGGGCGCCGCGGCATCCCAGAACTCGTCGCTCATGAGCTCACCGTAGGCGATGCCTGGAGATCGGGGTCGACGGGAGCCAGCGAGCCACCGCGAGCCCAGAGAAGCAGCCCTGCGCCGACCGTGGCGTAGATGACCCCGCCCACCGCCATGGGTGTGATGGTGGTGTCGATCTGGCGGTCGATGATCGCGGCCAGGACCGAACCCACCCCGAGCGTGCTTACGCCGCGGACTGCCGCAGCTGTGCCTGCGATGCGCTCCATCGGCTGCATGGCGAGTGAGATGCAGGTGGTGGTGATCACCGTCGAGAGGGTGCTCGTGATGGTGATCATTACCACCCAGATCCAAAACGATGGAACGCCATCGGTGGTGAGGGCGGCCGCCGCGAGCACTGCGTAGGAGGCGATCAGCGCGAAGAAGGAGGCCCGGGCCACTGCCGCGGCGCCAAAGACGCGGATGAGTCGACTGCTATAGGCCACTCCCACACCGTTCACGGCTGATATTGCGCCGAAGATGACGGCGAACCAGTCGCCCCGCCCATAGATCTCGTCGATGATCGGTTGGCTGCTGCCGAGGAACACAAAGAAGGCGGCGAAACTGAACACCATCGCGGCGATGTAGAACGCCGACGCACGGTTGCTGACGGTCAGACGCATCCCCGCGAGAATCGCCTCGGGTCTGACCGATCGACGCCTCTCGGGGGCGAGCGTCTCCCCGAACTTGAGCGCCCACACAGCCATGACGAGTGCCAGCACCAGAGCCGCCAGGAAGACGACCTGCCAGCCGCCCAACACGAGAAGGCCATCGCCGGCCAACGGTGCCACCGACGGGCCGATGAGGAAGACCGCCATCACCACCGAGAGCACGCGGGCCATCTGGTCGCCGGAGTAGAGGTCGCGGGCGATCGCGGCGGACAGCACATTGGGCCCGGCGGCACCGAAACCCCACAGGAATCTGAATCCGAGCATCACCGCGAATGTGGGCGCCAGGCTGGCGCCCGCGGCACCGACGCAGTACAGGGCGATGCCCGTCATCAAGAGCGGCATCCGCCCGAAACGATCGGACAGGGTTCCGTAGAACAGCTGCCCTGCGGCCATGCCGAAGAAGTAGAAGGTGACGATCAGGGAGACCTCTCCGGACCCCGAGGCGAGATCGAACTCCTCACGGATTTCGTCGAAGGCAGGAAGGGCCGCATCGATACCGAACGCGAGCAGGATGCTCAGTGATGCCAGGAACGCGATGACGCCGCGCTCGCTTCGCTGACTCACTGGCTGGGAAGAGTCTTGCCCGGGTTGAACAGTCCCTCGGGGTCGAGAGCGTTCTTGATGCGCCACGCGAGCTCGAGTTCGAGGGGGTCCTTCTGATCGCGCATCTGGTCGAGCAGTAACTGGCCGACGCCGTGTTCGGCGGTGAGCGTGCCGCCCAACTCGAACGTGAGGGCGTTGATCGCTTCCTCGATCGCTCCTCGGCCCGCTGGCTCCCAGTCTCCGTCGGGGGGAAGCACATAGAGATGGATGTTGCCGTCGCCGAGGTGACCGAACGAGTAGGGCAGCCACTGGGGGGCCAGGTCGACGACCATCGTTTCGACCCGCTGGAGGAACTCCACCATTCGTCCGACCGGCACCGCGACGTCGTATTTGACGTAGCCGTCGATGCGGTCCCAGAGATCGGCGGGCCGCAGTGCGTCGCGGATTCTCCAGAGGTTGGCCTCCTGATCGGGAGTGCCTGCAACCGCGGCATCCACGATGTGTCCCGCGTCGGCCGCCCTCTCGAGAAAGTCGGTCATCGCAGCGGCTGCGCTGTCGGATGGTGCCGCAATCCGGGCGAGCACATACCACTGGGAGACGGTGTCGATCGGGCGCTGCAACGCGAACTTCGCCACCGCTGCGGACAAGCCGACCTCGGGCACGAGTTCGAAGGCGACGACGGTGCGACCATTCTCGCGAGCGGTGGAGAGGAGGGGCAGCGCCGCGTCGAGCGACGAGAGGGCGAGTAACGCGGTCTGGTGATCAGCGATGGCAGGTACCAACCGGACGACGGCTCGGGTGACTATTCCGAGGGTGCCTTCCGCGCCCACGAAGAGTTGGCGGAGTTGGTAGCCCGAGGAGTCCTTGCGCAGCGACCGCATGCCATTCCAGATCCGGCCATCGGCCAGCACGACTTCGAGGCCGAGCACCTGATCACGCATCGGGCCGTACTGCAGCACATTGATGCCGCCGGCGTTGGTTGAGATCGCCCCGCCGATCGAGGCGCTGCCCCTGGCTCCCCAGTCGGGGGCGAACATCGCTCCGATGGCCCTGGCCGCATCCTGAATCGATTCGATGGTGGCGCCCGCTTGGACGGTGATGGTGGCATCGAGGGAGTCGACCGACTCGATCGTGCGCATCCGGCTCAGTGACACAAGCACCGATGGCTGACCATCGATGGGTTGAGCTCCACCGCTGAGCCCGGTGTGGCCTCCCTGGGTGACGATCGGGATCCCTCGGCTCGCACACGTACGCACCAGCGCGGCGACCTCGGCGGTTGACGCGGGTCGGACCGCGGCGATGATTGGCCCGGTGAGTACCCCTCGATCATCGAGGCCGTAGTCGTCGGCCTCTGACCCGGTGAAGGTGTTGTTGACACCGACCACCGAGGCGAGTTCGGCGACGAGCTCCCGGTCGGTTTGGCCGCGGGCCGGTTCGGTATCTCCGGCGGCCACGGTGTTCAGCGCCCGATCTGGCTCACGTCGCGGACCGCGCCCCGATCGGCGGAGGTGGTCATGGCGGCGTAGGCCCGAAGGGCAGCGGACACCTTTCGGGGCCGATCTTCGGTAGGCCGCCATGTACCTGCGTGTTTGGCGTCCATTGCCTCTCGTCTCGCCGCGAGTTCGGCATCGGAGACTCGCAGCCTGATGCTGCGGTTGGGTATGTCGATGTCGATCAGGTCGCCTTCTTCTATGAGCCCGATCGCCCCGCCCTCGGCTGCTTCGGGAGAAACGTGACCGATGGACAGGCCGGAGGTGCCGCCGGAGAAACGACCATCGGTGAGCAGGGCACACTCCTTGCCGAGGCCGCGGCTCTTGATGTAGCTGGTGGGGTAGAGCATCTCCTGCATACCGGGGCCTCCCTTCGGCCCTTCGTAACGCACGATCACCACATCGCCGGAACCGATGCCGGCCTCGTCGAGGATCGCTTCACAGGCAGCTTCCTGGCTTTCGAATACTCGGGCAGGGCCGGAGAACGTGAAGATCGACGGGTCGACACCGGCAGTTTTCACGATGCAGCCCTTTTCGGCGATGTTTCCGAAGAGCACGGCGAGCCCGCCATCGGCAAAATAGGGGTTGGTCGTGCTGCGCACACAACCACTCTCGCGATCGAGGTCGAGAGAGTCCCAGCGAGTGCTCTGGCTGAAGGCCTCCTGGGTGGGAATACCGGCGGGACCGGCGCGGAAGAACTCGGTGACCGCGGCGGACGGTTCGCGCATGACATCCCATTGGTCGAGGGCGGCGTCGAGGGTGTCGGTGTGGATGGTGGACACCGACGTGTCGAGCAGGCCGCCCCGATCCAGTTCGCCGAGGATGGCGAAGATGCCCCCGGCTCGGTGAACATCCTCCACGTGGTAGTCGGCGGTGGAGGGGGCCACCTTGCAGATCGCCGGGGTGATGCGACTCAACCGATCGATGTCGGCCATGGTGAAATCGACTTCCGCCTCGTAGGCCGCAGCGAGGATGTGGAGCACGGTGTTGGTGGAGCCGCCCATCGCGATATCGAGGGTCATTGCATTCTCGAACGCCGCCTTGGTGCAGATCGATCGAGGCAGGACCGATTCGTCGTCCTTCTCGTAGTACTTGCGGGTGATGTCGACGATGCGGCTGCCGGCCTCTAGGAAGAGGCGTTCGCGGTCGGCGTGGGTGGCGAGCATCGTGCCGTTGCCGGGGAGCGACAAACCCAGCGCTTCGGTGAGGCAGTTCATGGAGTTGGCGGTGAACATCCCCGAACAGGAGCCACAGGTGGGACAGGCCGAGCGCTCGATGGTGAGGATGTCGTCGTCGCTGACGGACTTGTCGCCCGCCTTGATCATGGCGTCGATGAGGTCGAGCTTGACGCTGACGCCGGCGAGCTTGGTTTTGCCCGCCTCCATCGGCCCGCCGGTGACGAAGATGGTGGGGATGTTGAGGCGCAGGCTCGCCATCAGCATTCCGGGGGTGATCTTGTCGCAGTTGGAGATGCACACCAGGGCGTCGGCGCAGTGGGCGTTGGCCATGTATTCGACACTGTCGGCGATGAGGTCGCGCGAAGGCAGGCTGTAGAGCATCCCGTCGTGGCCCATGGCGATGCCGTCGTCGACCGCGATGGTGTTGAACTCCTTGGCGACACCGCCGGACGCCTCAACTTCACGGGCAACCAGCTGACCCAGGTCCTTGAGATGCACGTGGCCGGGCACGAACTGGGTGAAGGAGTTGGCGATGGCGATGATGGGTTTCTCGAAGTCGTCTTCGCCCATGCCCGTCGCCCTCCAGAGGGCGCGGGCGCCGGCCATGTTGCGGCCGTGGGTGCTGGTTCGTGACCGATACTCAGGCATGGGCGAGAGGCTAGCTGTTCAGAGGTCCGGCTCTGCTCGGCCAGACCGGTACGACGGTGACCCCGATCGGTAGGATCGCCTGAATGCAGGCCCCGCTTCGACTTCTCACCGCGCTCCGCGGGAGCACAGAAGCGGGCTTGATGCTGGCTATGGCGGTAGCCACGGCAACCTTCGTGGCCACACCGTTGGTGCTGTCGTCGGTCGCCGAACGGTTCGAGGTGGGCACTGGCACCGCCGGGTTGTTCTCGGCCGCCCAGCTTGGTGCCTTCGTGGTCGGATCGTGGGTTTCGGGCCGTTTCGTGGAGGCGTCCCGGCGCCTATTCGTGCAGGCGCTGGTGCTTCTGGCGGTGGCCAACGCGCTCAGCGCCGTTGTGTCGGTGTTCGTATTCCTGGTGATCGTGAGGGCCGGGGCCGGCCTGGCCCTCGGGGTGCTTGCGTGGTTGGCCTACTCGCAGGTTTTCGGCGACTCCGAGCGCACCGGCGATATCGCCGTGATCGGTCCGCTCACCGGCGTGGTCATGGCTCCGCTGTTCGGTGTGGTGCTCGCCAGTGGCGACGATCGAGCAGTGTTCGGGGTTCTCGCCGGACTTGCCCTGGCCCCTCTGTTGAGGGTGCCCCACTTCGTCGCGGTCGAGTCGGAGGAGTCCGATCGCAACAAGCCCGTGCCCCAGGCGTTGGCCCTGGTGGCAGCGCTCGGTGTGGTCACTTTCGGAGGCTCGGCGGTCTTCGTATTCGCCGGTGCCATCGCCGCGGACAAGTACGGCATGGCGCCATTCATGATCTCTTTGGTATTCGCATCGAACGCAGGGGCCAGCATCCCTTCTGCACGGTGGCGTGGCGCCCGCCCTCTCGCCGGCGCCTGGTTCCTTGTCCCTGCTCTCTGCGCGGGTCTGCTCGGCTTCTTCGATCAGGCACCCGTCTTCTGGGTGATCCTCACCGTGTGGGGCTTCTGTTTCTGGATGGCCACCCCCGGCGTCTACACCCTGCTCGCCAGTCGCTCCCGACATCCCGCTGAACGAGCCGGGGATGCCCAGGCATCGATGGCCGCGGGTCGCGCGCTCGGTCCCCTCGTAGGTGGCCTACTGATCAGTTCCGGTAGCTATGCGGTGCTCGGGGTGGTGGGCGGTGCGGTGATCGCCATTGCTGCCGCGGTGATCGTGGGTGTGGAACTTATCGGGACGCGCGACACCGTCTCGGCCAGCTGAGCTGCACCCGGAGGTAACGTCGCGCCATGGCCGGCTCGACTTCTCACGATGATGCGGTGGTTCTCGACATCGCCGGCCACGAGGTGAGGGTCACCAGTTCCGACAAGATCTTCTTTTCGAAGCGGGGCGAGACGAAACTCGATCTCGTCGAGTACTACCTGTCGATCGCGGAGCCGTTCATGCGGGCGGTCGGTGGGAGGCCCCTGCTCATGGAGCGCTACCCCGACGGGGCGCGCGGCAAGTCGTTCTTCCAGAAGCGAGTGCCCAAGAACGCACCGGACTGGCTCCGTACCATCGTGGTGAGCACACCCAACGGCACCACCTCCAACGCCCTGGTGGCCCACGACATGGCCCACATCGTGTGGGCGGTCAATCTGGGCTGCCTGGGATTTCACGTCTGGCCCAACCGGGCGATCGATCCGAGCCATGCCGACGAGTTCCGTATCGACCTCGATCCTCAGCCCGGCACCACCTTCGATGATGTGAGGGCGGCGGCCTACGAGGTGAAGGCTGTGCTCGACGAACTGGAGATCGCCAGCTTCGTCAAGACGTCGGGCAGCAGGGGGATCCACATCTATATTCGGCTCCTGCCGAAATGGGACGCGATAGAGGTGCGATATGCCGCAGTCGCTCTCGCTCGCGAGATGCAGAGGCGTCGACCCGACCTCCTCACCTGCGAATGGTGGAAGGAGGAGCGGGGCCAGAGAGTGTTCGTCGACTTCAACCAGAACGCGCCCCACAAGACGGTGTTCGGAGCCTGGTCGGCAAGGCCGCGAGTGGGGGCCCAGGTGTCGACGCCGATCACATGGGAGGAAGTGGCCACCGTGTCGCCCGACGAACTCACAGTCGCCACCGTGCCCGCGAAGGTGGCTGCCGAGGGCGACCCGTGGGCCACCATCGACGACCGGCTCCAGTCGCTGGACCGCCTGATCGAGTGGCACGAAAGAGACTGGGCGAACGGGATGATGGATGCCCCGTGGCCCCCCGTCTACCCGAAGATGCCGAACGAGCCGCCCAGGGTGAGTCCGAGCAGGGCGAAGAACCCCGATCGGCCGAGCGAGTAGCCGAAGAGGCGGGCTCAGACCTCGTCGGCGGCGAGGATGGCGGCACCGATCGCGCCGGCTTCGTCGCCCAACTCGGCGATCACCACCTCGACGCCGGGGCGATGCTCCGAGCCCAACAGGAGCTCGTCCAGCCACACTTCGACACCCGCTCGAAGTGGCTCGCCCACCTCGGCGAGGCCACCCCCGATCACGATGCGGGCCGGATCGAAGATGATCACCAGATTTGCGAGGCCCCTGGCAACCTCACGGTAGAAGTCGTCGAGGATGGCGGCGGCATCGGCGTCGCCATCTCGGAACGCCGCCACAACATGGAATCCCGCAATCTTGTCGATGGAGCCGGCGAGCTCGATGCCGGCACCGAACTTGCTGTCGGTGGCTGCCTCTCGTCCCAGCCGGCCGAGGGCATTGCCGGAGGCGAAGTATTCCCACGGGCCCTGCTGGCCGGTGATATGGGCCGGGCCGCGGGCATCCACCACCATGTGGCCGGCTTCACCGGCGAACCCGCTCGCTCCCTGCATCAGCACGCCACTGCATACGAAACCTGTGCCTATCCCCGTGCCGAGGGCGGCGAAGACGAAGTCGTCGGTGTTTCGGCCAGCGCCGAGCTTGGCCTCTGCCCAGGTGCCGGCGGTGGCGTCGTTCATGACCACTACGGGCTTGCCCAGCGCGCTCTGCAGCTCGGTGCCGAGCGGATACTCCACAAGGTTGGGCAGGTTGGGCGAGTAGTGCACGACACCTGATCGGTGGGCGAGGCCGGCCACACCGAGGCCGATGGCGTCGACGGTGATGCCGTTGCGTTGCTCGAGTCTGCCCACCATTGCGATGAGTCGTTCGAGAAGCACGGGACCAGGGCAAACGCTCGACTCGTGGTCGCGATCCAGGATTCCCCATGACGCCGGGTCGACGAGCAGGGCGCGTGCGTTGGTGCCTCCGACGTCGAATCCCACGATCATGAGCGCCCAGGCTAGGTCAAACCGCCGTGAACCCGTCGATCGTCAGGGACAACGGCCATTGTCGACAGCCCGTCCGTCGACGCGGGCGATGACGGCGGCGATCTCGTCGGATCGAAGCACAAAACCCACTCCATCACGT
>Ga0255047_10002183_pt1 | contig 13152 bp, 10 predicted proteins | sample JV7_2_1_MG_FD_183640 | JGI IMG/M metagenome (GOLD analysis project Ga0255047, IMG submission 183640) | Seawater microbial communities from Jervis Inlet, British Columbia, Canada - JV7_2_1 | ecosystem: Environmental > Aquatic > Marine > Inlet | place: Canada: British Columbia | collected 2016-10-06
CTTCGTTGCGTTGCTGCTTTCGCTGGCGCTCGTCTTCTAAGTAGGCTTCCTTCCGGTGACCATCCCAGACACAACCGCCCTCTACTGCGCCGACCTTGTCTCTGGCCTCGCGGATGCAGGTGTCGACGCTGTGTTCATCTCACCGGGATCGCGCAATACACCGTTGACGCTCGCATTTGCGGCCGAACCGAGGGTGCGGGACATCTCGATTCGTGATGAACGGTCGGCGGGATTCGTCGCACTGGGGTATGGAAAGGCGACGGGTAGACCTGCCGCTGCTGTGTGTACGTCCGGCTCAGCGGCAGCCCACTACTTCCCCTCCGTCGTGGAGGCAAACCAGGCCGGATCGCCACTCGTCGTACTCACCGCAGATCGACCCGCTCGGCTCAGAGGTACAGGGGCGCCCCAGACGATGAACCAGATCGGCCTGTACGGGTCTCACGTCAAGTGGTTCATGGACCTCGACACAACCGATCCCTCGGGGCGGGACCAAGGGCGCCTGATCGCGACGACAGCATCTACCCTTCCCGCCGGCCCCATACATGTCAACGTCGCTTTCGACGAACCGCTCGTACCCGACGTGCTTCCCCTACCGAGCGACCCACAGGAATGGATTGCTCCCGATGACTCCAGCGCACACAGGGGAACCGGACTCGCCCATCTCGTGGGCAGGAAGGTGCTCATCGTGGCTGGTGGTCCCCAGCAGGAGGGATTCTGTGAAGCTGTGAATGATGTCGCAGTGACCCTCGGTGCTCCGGTGATGTCTGACCCGCAGTGCTGGGTCAGCGGGCCGAACACGGTGGGCAACGCCGATCTGCTTGCGGGGAGCACCGATGCATTCGATGTCGGTCGCCCGGACGTCGTCCTGAGACTCGGCCCGATCCCGACGTCGAAGCCATTGTGGATCTGGCTCGAGCACTCAGGCGTCGAACAGATCCTGGTGAACAGGTCTCGCCTCGAGGACCCGCTCGCCAGTGCGGCAACCATCATCGACAGCGATCCGACCGCATTCCTCGCCGAAAACACACCAGACACGGCAAGTGATGGGGTGTTCCTGGGCACATGGCTCGAAATCGATGAGGCGGCCCGGTCTGCGACAGAGAGGGCCCTTGATGAGCTGCCCTTCCCGAGTGAGCCTGAGATCGCTCGTACTCTCGCTGCATGTATTCGAAGGGGGAGCTCCCTGTACGTCGCATCCTCGATGCCGATCCGAGACGTTGATAGGTTTGCGGTTCCACGTTCGGACATCTCCGTCCTCGCCAACCGGGGCGTCAACGGTATCGATGGCACGATCTCGTCCGCGCTCGGGGCAGCGCTTGCCGGTACACCCGTGACGCTCCTCATCGGTGATGTCGCTGCGCTCCACGATGCAACCGCTTTGGCGGAGGCCGCTCGACTCGGCGCAGGGCTTCGGGTGGTTGTTGTGAACAACAACGGTGGCGGTATCTTCTCCTTCCTGCCCCAGGCCTCATCCGATGTCATCGATGCCAGGACCTATGAGCGCCATTGGGGGACTTCGCATGGTCTCTCGCTGCAGCGAATCGCCGAAGCAATGGGTCTCGGAGCTGTGCGCATCGACACGCTCGAGGACTATGTTGCAGCGCTGCGCGAGCCGATCACGGGACCGGGTCTCATCGAGTTGCTCACAGATCGCACCCAGAATGTTGATCACCACACCGCGATCAGAGAAGCTGTCCGCTCTTCCGTCTGACAGCCGACAACCGATTCGCTACTCCTCGGTGCCGGCAGATTCCTGCTCCACCTCCTGGTCGGCCCTTCGCGCCTCTTCGTGCTCCCTGTGGCGTCGGGTCAATCGCTCCTCGTAGGCTCGCGACGCCTTGGAGCCCTTCTGCCGACGCAATCGTGGCCGGTGGGTCGAATCGTGGTCGCTGCGCCGGAACCCACTGTCGTGACTCATACGTGTCCCCTTTCGACGTCGCTCCCATCATGCCCCGCCAGGCCGTGGATGTGAAGGGCAACCGGGGAACTGATGGCCGACGGCCCATGGCTGACGGCTAGTGCCCTGTCCACTAGCGTTCGGGGTGTCGATGTCGAGTCAGGGGCGCTGGTCGCAAGGACGCAGGACGAAGGCGCAGTCTGGACTGCGTTGAGGACGAGGACGCCGCGAGCGGTGTTCCTGGCCGGCAGAACAGTGCAAAGGTTAGTGGACAGGGCACTAGTGCCTCGTGAGAACATTCAGCAGGGGCGTCAGCTTCAGCCTCGTCTCCGTGAGTTCTGCGTCCGGTCTGGAGTCGGCAACGATGCCTGCGCCCGCATAGAGATGCGTCGTGGACCCCCTGATCAGTCCACACCGCAGCGCGATACAGATGGCGCCTTCGCCGGCGCCGTTGACCCATCCGACACCACCGGTGTACCAGCCGCGGTCGATCTCCTCGGCATCGTGTATGTAGGCAACTGCCGCTTCACGCTCGACCCCGCCGACCGCAGGTGTCGGGTGGGTTGCGTCGATCACGTCGAGGATTCCGATACCTTCTGAAAGCTCCCCTTCGATCTCCGTCGAGAGATGTTGCACGGTCGCCATCTGCTTGAGTGAAGGCGTTGCGGGAAAACCAAGGGCGGTGGTCAGAGGTGTCAGGCGTTTCGCCAGGTCGTCGACGACAAGTGCATGTTCCTCTCGATCCTTGGACGAGTTCATCAGCCTCTGAGCGATGAGCCTGTCATCGTCCTCGCCTTCTCCGCGAGGCGCCGATCCCGCAAGAGGATTCGAATGCAAGTTACGTCCCTTGACATCGGCCAGCAACTCGGGGCTTGCCCCCATGAGCACTGCATCGTCCGATTTCCAGGCGAAGTTGTAGCACTGCGGATACTGGCCAACAAGTTCCCTGAACACACGCAGGATCGCGACGGGCTCAGTCGAGCGCACGACGACCGACCGCGCAAGCACAACCTTGTCGAGGGCACCGCGGCGGATCACATCGACGGCGTCGGCAACCGATGCTGCCCATTCCGAAACCGGCGGGTGCGATTCGATGGCGTGATCACCAGGATCCAGGACCTGAATCCACTCAGGATGACGTATCGAACCGAGCAGATCGAGGGTTGGTGAGATCTGATCCGCCGCGGGGATGATCACAGTCAGTCTTGTGTTGCCTCCGGACTGCTCGATCCCGATCCGAGGGAGGAAGACCTCCGCCGGTGGGTAGCCGTGCCACACATCCGTCTCTGGGCCGTCCCTGAGGAAGGAGAACCCCACAAAGGCCTTGAGATCCGGTCGGCCGAGCGCCGCAAGCCTGTCCGCGATGTCGGTGAAGCGGCTTTCGCCCGATCCTGATGCGCTCCACGCAGTGCCGATTCCGACAAGACGGTCACCGTTCGGCATCGAGTACGCGACTGCACGGTCGACAAGGCTCTCACCGGTTCGGGCGAAGTCGAACGCGTCGAAGTCGACGTCGATCGACGCGATCCGCAACCCTGACTGGGCCGTCAGATCAGCGCGCAACTCATCGATTTCCTCTGGTGCAAGCAGGAACATCGGTGAGATGGTAGATCAGGTTCCAGCCATGACGCGCTCAACGATCCGAGCGATCGAGCCTGGATCCTCCATGGGGACGAGGTGGCCCGCTCCGGGCACAACAGCCACATCAACGTCGCGGAATTGTGATGCAAGCGCATCGAGATACGGTCTCGGATGCGTGTTCGAATGCTCGCCCGCAACGAGTGTGACGGGTACATCCATCGTCTCGACACGATCCCATGTGTCGTGGTTCAGTCCCTCGGCGTAGAAGTCTGCCTCAACCTCAGGATCACACTTGAGCTCCCACCCGCCGTTCGACATGCGGAAGCCATGATCGATGTAGGCGGTGAGAGCAGCGGGAGCCCAGGAGCCGAACGGGCCGGAAGCGAACCGCTCGAACGCATCGTCACGCGACGGAAACGTCCTCCGCCTCCGTCTCGTGCCCTCGGACATGGGCCCGTCCATCCGTTGGAAGGGCGGGGGGAAGATGATCGGCTCGATGAGAACAAGATGGCTGAAAGATCCGGGACGAAACGACTCTGCCCTGGCGATCACACCGCCACCGGAGGAGTGACCGACACCGATCACATCGACCCTGTCCCCGAGAACCCCGATCACATCCTGGGCAAGGAGATCCCAGTCGTTCGGAGGCGTTCCTGGGTCGCTGTCGCCATGTCCTCGTTGATCCATCGACAGCCACGAGAAGGCTTCAGAAACCAGCCGATCGATCACGGGGTTCCAGACCTCCTTGCAGAAGCCCGTTGCATGAACGAACAGAACGTCCGACGCTCCCCTGCCACCTGCGGTCGTCGCGATTTGTGTCGTGTCCGCCCGCTCAACCACTGGCGGGACCGACTCCCTCTGTGTCGTCGAGACGCCAGGTGAGGTCGTTCTGTACATCAACGACACCGTCAAGCCTCCGGGCAAGCTCCTCGACAAGACGCGCCTCTGTCCTTGTCCCGATGCTCCCAACGAAACGAACGATGCCGTTGGCGACGGTCACGTTCACGGTTTCGGGATCAACGAAGAGAACCCTGCGGATCAGGTCCTCCCTGATCTCGTCCTCGATGACATCGTCGGGACGGGTGAACGCGGCAACGATGTCGAAACGGGAAAGCACGCCAACCATCCTCGCATCCTCGATGACGACAACTCGCTTCACTTCGTGACTCTGCATGAAGCGTGCAGCCTCCAGAACCTCCAGATCGGCCGGAACGCTGAGCACCGAATGGGACATGACATCGCGGACAAGCTCTGGCACTGTGCCCGACACGGCCCGATCAACTTCGACAGCGAGGAAGTCGCCCTCCGTGATGATCCCAAGGACGTGGTCCTCTGAGTCGACGACAGGAAGACCCGAAACGCGATAACGGAACATCATCCGTGCCGCATCCCTAACAGACGTGGTCGGCGCAACGGCCACCACATCGGTTGTCATCAGATCCCTGACGTGCATATCAGCTCCCTATATCGACGATGGAAGATCCGTTCTCGACGGAATCCACGTTCCCGTTGCTGCTCGTACCTTGATACGCGCGTCCACGATACGCACACCGGACCCCGGCGTGCCGACTTTGACGGGGTTCAGATCCATTTCGAAGATCTCAGGAACATCATCGATGAGCGCAGAGACCCGCAGAAGTGTGTTAACCACGGCATCGACGTCGCCGGGATCTCCGCCCCTATATCCCTCAAGGAGCTTTGCGGACCTGACTTCTGAGATCATCTCCGATGCATCAAGATCTGTGAGCGGGTGAATCCTGAAGGCAACATCACCAATGAGTTCCACGAACACACCACCAAGGCCGAACACGATGAGCGGGCCGAACGTTGCGTCCTCCACCATGCCGATCAGAACCTCGTGACCGCCTGAAACGAACTCCTGCACGAGTACGCCTTCAGGATCGGGAACGGACCCTGTCACCTGGCTGTAGGCATCTGTGATCTCGTCTGCTCCCGACACATTGAGCACCACGCCCCCGACGTCTGACTTGTGGACCACCGAAGGAGAGATGACCTTGAGAACGATCGGGCCGCGGAGGCCATGACCGAAGGCCACAGCTTCCTCAGCGGTCGTGACGACCTGTGCCTTTGGAATCGTCATGCCGTACGACTCCAGCAGTGCGTCAACGGAGTCTGGGTCAAGCCAGATCTCCTCCTCATCTGCTCCTTCGATGGCCCTGTCGACGACAGAGCGAGCACGGGCAGGGTCAATATCGTCGAACTCGATGGACGTGCCCTCCGGCCGCACGAGCCACTCTGCGTACGTTGCAGCTTTTCGCAGCGCCTTTGCTGCCCTCTCCGGGAACGAGAACGTGGGGAACCCGACATCTGGGCTCGAGAGCTCTGTTGGCGCACCGCCGGACTGCATGTACACGCATAGGAACGTCTTGTCATCCGCTGTGGCTTCACCAGCCTCCCTGATCGCGATGGCCGTCTCAGAGACACCCTCCTCGGACGCGGGAATGAACAGGGTGATCAGCGCATCGACCTCGTCACTTGCGAGCAAGGTCTCGATCGCCCGTCTGTACTGCTCCGGACCGGCAGCGGCGATCATGTCGATGGGATTGGCAACAGCCGCCTCGTCCGAGAGGAACGACCGGAGCTCCGCCTGCAATCCAAGCGAGAGTTCCGGAACGGCGAGCCCCTGCGACTCGAGGGCATCGACGGCGAGAATCGCAGGGCCGCCGGCGTTGGTGATCACGGCGACTCTGTCACCCTGAGGGACCGGTTGGCTGGCGAGGAGTGCCGTGACGTCGAACAGCTCTTCGAGCGTTGACACCCTGATGACACCCGCCTGTCTGAAGAGGGCATCAACCGCTACATCGAGGCTCGCGAGCGATCCGGTGTGACTCGACGCCGCCCTGGCACCTGCAGATGTCCTTCCAGATTTCACAGCGACGATCGGCTTCTTCTTCGTGATCCGTCTGGCGATACGCGAGAACCGTCTCGGACTCCCGAATGATTCGAGGTAGAGCAGGATCACATCGGTATTGGGGTCCTCCTCCCAGAAGAGGAGTAGATCATCACCAGCGACATCCGCCTTGTTCCCGACTGAGACGAATGTGGATATCCCGAGGTTGAGTTCGGTGGCGTAGTCGAGGATGGCGAGTCCGAGCGCCCCACTCTGTGATGACATGGATACATTGCCGGCCCGAGGCACGATGGGTCCGAACTGCCCGTCGAGGCTCACGGACGGATCGGTGTTGAGCAGGCCCATGCAGTTCGGCCCCACCATTCGCATGCCTGCGTCGCGGACGATGTCGAGCAGCTCACGCTCCATCTCGGCGCCAGCCTCGCCCGTCTCGGAGAATCCTGCCGAGATCACGACGACGCCCCTGACACCCTTCTCAGCGCACTCGCGCACGACATCGTTGACGAACCGGCCGGGGACAACGATGAACGCAAGGTCGACCGTACCGGGAATGTCCATCACGGACGCGTAACAACGGATCGATCTCACGACAGAGGCATTCGGATTCACCGGATAGAGCGGTCCATTGAAATCCGCATTGATGATGTTGTTGACAAGTCGGCCGCCGATCGAAGCCTTGTCGCGGCTTGCGCCTATCACGGCGATGGACGTTGGGTAGAACAGCGGCATGACGGAGGCCGCGATCGCAATCTGTTCTGTGCGCCCTTCGGCCTCGATGACGGCATCGGACTCTTCCGTGTCGATCTCTATGGTGTATACGCCCTCGTCGATATCGCGGTGCATCGAGAACCCTGCGTTACGGAACACCCGCATCATCGCGTGATTGTCGGCGAGGAGATACGCCCTGAAGCCTCTCACTCCCCTTGCCCTGGCATACGCAGATATTCGGTAGACGAGCAGGGTTCCGATCCCTTTGCCCTGGAGACCATCCGCGACGGTGAACGCCGCCTCAGCGAAACCGTCAAGGTCATCGGTGGCCGTGTACCGGCCAACGCCGACAAGATCGCCGTCAACGATAGCCACGAAGGCCATGTGGCCCCCATAGTCCAAGTTCGTGAACTCCTCGAGCTCGGTGGGTTCCAGTTGCCGTTTGACGCGAAAGAACCGGAAGTAGCTGCTCTCGGTCGACATGTTCTTCACGAACGCCTGCAGGGCCGGAGCATCAGCCGGCACGATCGGCCGAATCCGCACGGTGCCACCGTCCTTCATCACTGCGCTCTGTTCCCATTCAGCCGGGTAGCCAGGCGGTGGATCGGTGATCGATGGGGGAACTGCTGTTGCGTGGATGCGGTACCTCTTGGTTACTGCGTCCAATTGTGGCAGGTATCAGGCGTCAGGCAGGAAGTCGGATCGGTGATCGCTGCTGGTGGTGAAAGCGAGCGTCTGGTCGTAACTGTCAACGAACTCCATCACCCGTTCCGGACGGAGTGGGCGGGCAATCAGGTAGCCCTGCACGCGTGTGCAACCAAGCATCCTGATGGTCGAGAGCTCGTCCGGTGTCTCGACACCCTCAGCGATGACACCAAGATCAAAACTCCGCGCGATCGCAACGATCGCCTCAACGATCGCGCGCGACTCGTCGCGGCGGTGAGCATCCCTGACGAACGATTGGTCGATCTTGAGAGCGTGGACCGAGAGTCCCTGCAGCTGTCTCAGTGATGAGTACCCCGTTCCGAAGTCGTCGATCGACACTCTCACACCCATGTCGGAGAAGCGCTCGAGGGCCCTCTCCGTACGCTCGGCCTCGTGGGTGATCGTGCGCTCCGTCACCTCGATCTCGAGATGCCGAGGGTCGAGATTCGCCGCCGCGAGCGCACCTGCAATCGACTCGACAAGGTTCGCATCCCTGAACAGTCGCTCTGACGCATTCACCGAGACGCGCATCGGCCGCATTCCCGCGGCAATCCACCCGGCCATATCGTGACAAGCCTCGTCAAGAAGCCACTTGCTCATTGGGACGATCAGGTCCGATTCCTCGGCCAACGGGATGAAGTCGCCCGGCATCAGGAGCCCATGGATCGGGTGATCCCATCTGACCAGCGCTTCGATACCGATGACTGTGCCTCTGGCAAGATCGACTTTCGGCTGATACTCGATCCTCAGCTGGGAACTGGTCTCGATAGCGTCTCGAAGATCGTCGATGAGGGCAAGACGCTCGGATGTGCGGTCTCTGAGGGATTTCGTGAAGTACTGATAGGTGTTTCTACCTGCCGCCTTTGCTTGATACATCGCGGTGTCAGCGCCCTTGACGAGGTCCTCATACGTGTCGCCATCGAGGGGGTACACCGCAATACCGATCGATGCAGTGACGACGAGCTCTCTGTCGCCGATGCGGTAGGGAGCAGCGATCGTCCTGAGGATCTTGGTCGCCACCTGACCGGCGTCCTCGACACGCTTCCCACCTTCGAGGACGACGGTGAACTCATCACCTCCGATCCGGGCAACGGTGTCTGACTCGCGAAGACACTCGACGAGGCGGGAGGCGATCTGGCGAAGCATCTCGTCACCTACAGAGTGACCAAAACGATCATTGATGTCCTTGAACCCATCGATGTCGAGGAACATCACCGTGACAAGGCCACCGTCCCTTCTGGCACGGGCAAGAGCACTCGAGAGCCGATCTCGGAACAGGGGACGGTTGATGAGACCCGTCAAATGGTCGTACTGGGCCAGGTAGCCAAGCTTCTTGTCTGGGTCGCGCCTGAGAAGCAGTCGAGTCACAACCGCAACGACAGCCGCGAACGTGACCGCCCCCGCGATGAGTAGAAAAATCATGCTGCAAATCCGGTAAGTGACATCACCGTTTCTTCGGCAGAACCAGACGAAAGGTGAAGCTGTTGATGACCTGGGCCCTTCCATTCGGTACGATGAATCTCACAAGAGATGATTCGGAGGATCGCGTGTCGTTTTGGGAGTTCTTCTTCCTGCTTTTGATATTCATTCCCATGGTGATGCTGTGGGTATTCACGCTTTCGGACCTCGCAGCGAGATCCGACATCTCGGGGCTGGCAAAGGGCCTGTGGGCAGTGGCCATTGTGTTCTTGCCTGTCATCGGGATGCTCCTCTACTTCCTCACGAGACCGGATGGTCTCGGGACGCAACCTGCTACAGCGGATACAGCGGCCGGGATCACCGCTCCACCCGATGCTGCTTCAACGATCGACCAGCTGGGGAAACTCGCAGATCTCCACAAGTCCGGAGCTCTCTCAGACGACGAGTTCACATCGGCGAAAGCAAAGCTGCTCGACCAATCATGACGATCGCCGAAGGAACTGCCCGCACACTGGTGATAATCGGCCTCACCATTCCCTTGTTCCTGATGTGGATCGTCGCCTATGTGGACCTGGCACGCCGTCGCGACCTCTCCGTCATCAAGAAGGTGGGGTGGGCTGTCGCGATGTTCTTCGGCGCCTATATCGGAATTGCTGCCTACTTCATCATGCGACCGGTTGCCGAGGTGATCGGGAAGGGGCTCAACCCGACCACTCCCGAAACCTCTGCAATAGTCGACGATCTCGAAACCCTGCGCACAAGTCACAGCGAAGGCTCTCTCACCGACGCTGACTACCTTGCCAAGAAACGAGGAATTCTCGGTCTTTCATGACCCAAACCGATGTCGTAGCAAGCCTCGCCGTCTCCCTCGACGGATACGTCGCACAATCCGACGGAAACGTCGATTTCCTGCAGAAGTACCCACTCGCAGACTTCGACTTCGACGCATTCGCAGACACCATCGGTGCACTCATCATGGGAAGCACCACCTACCTCCAAACCTTCCAATGGGGATGGATGTGGGGAGACCGACCAACCACCGTTCTCACCACACGAACTGGACTCCCCATACCCGACGGAGCAGACATCCGCTTCAGCGACTCACCAACCGCAAGTGTCATCAAGACATTCTCCGCCGAAACACCGAAACGACTCTGGGTGTTCGGAGGAGGCAAAGTCGTCACTGACGGCCTGGTTGGTGGAGCGATCGACACCTTCGACATCACCGTCATGCCCGAAGCACTCGGAACCGGTATACCGCTGTTCACCGACCCCTACGGCGGACCAATGCGCCTCACTGACACGACCACCTACCCGAACGGCGCAATCCGACTCGTCTACAACACCACTCCCGACTGACCCCCGAACTCGCAGCACCCATGGGCGATTTCCGCCTGCACCCTGGATCCCACCCCGATGACCGCGAGCCGCACGATCGCAAGCGGCTGTGATCACCGGATCAGTTGGTCTGCAACCCTGGGTCCGAACCCGCGGGACGTAGCGGGATGTAGATGGTGTGGCCGCGCGGCCTGGTCTCGATCGTGAGCCAGACCTCGTGCTGACCGAGCGCGAGGGTGCCGGTCTGCTGGACCCGGAGACGCCCGATCAACGCGGCGGCACTGAGCATGGCGATGCCGCCCACGAAGAAGGCGAACCCGGCCATGCTGATGCCTCTCACCTTCTCGTACGGGACACCCGTCTTGGGCAGGGTGGGCGGCGGCGCTGTTGTCGGCGGCGGTTGGGTGATCGTGGTCGCGAGAACGGGCGGAAAGACGACGGCGTCATCGGTGTCGGTGACCTCCGTGCCATCGGGGCCTGTCCCTGTCGCCGTCGCCTCGTTCGTGAACGGCGACACGCCGTCGAGGTTCGCCACCGTGCAGTCGTACTCATGGTATTCCCCCACGGCGAGATCTGGGATGTCGGGGTTTGGGCAGTCCGAAGCGGGGTCGATGGCGAGGGCGATGTCATCGGAGACGTTGACGTTCGTGAGATCCACCGGTCCCGGGTTCGTGACTCTGATCGTGAAGTGGCCGATGCCGTCGTCGCCGTACTCCACCGGATCCGCGAGCTTCTCAATGACGATTGCGGGACCCGGTGGTTGCGTCGACGTGGTGGTGGGCTGGGTCGTGGTCGTCGTGGGCGGCTGGGTCGTGGTCGTCGTGGGCGGCTCGGTCGTAGTCGTCGTGGGCGGCTCGGTCGTAGTCGTCGTGGGCGGTGTGCACTCGCCGATGGTGAAGACGAGCCCCCCACTGAAGATCTCATCGGGCCCCATGCGCAATGACACGGTGACGGTCGGACCCAAGGTCAACAGGGCCTCGGCCCTGGTGATCGCGCCGGGTTCTCGTTCGACGTCGTTGAGCACGATGGAGTCATCGTCTGATGCGACGATGAGATCGTTCCCCGGGTGGACGGACGGCTGGTTGGTCGCTTCTGCGACGCCGACGCAGCTCATCCCGATGAGATCGGGTGGGGTATCGGTCGTGGCGAGCAGGGTGATCGATCCTTCTGCAGCCGTGACGACGGTGTCGATCGAGATCTCGATAATGGAAGCCCTTGCGACAGGTACTCCGATGACGAACAGTGCGGCCATCGCCGCAAGCGGGGCAAGAATGCGTTTCAAGACAGTGTCCTTCCAGTCGGCCGTCGCACCGGGACATGTGGTCCCGATCCCCCGAGGTCTCCACCCGTGCGGATCACGGATCTGTGCTGTGCGGAGCCCAACCCGCACACCCCAACCATACTGCACTCCTCGGCCGCCGGGTAGTGGCGTGATTACTTTCCGTTGAAGTTCCTCTGGGCCCCACGCGGCGGGGCGCCAGTGCATCCGCCACAACCGATCCCGTGGCCGCCTCTGATGGCGTTCTCCTCCGGTGACGACATTCTCTGGTCATGGACCGGCGCCTCACTGGCACCGGTATACATTTCGGCACGAAATGGAACACCCTCGATCCCCATGATCGGGGGTGTTCCGTTATGCCCCTGGACGTGCCCGGGACAGGACTCGAACCTGTACATCCTTTCGGATAGCGGATTTTAAGTCCGCCGCGTCTACCGATTTCGCCACCCGGGCGTGTCGAGTGAACGCTAGACGCTGAACGGTAGACACTCGGGGAGTCGATGTCGCTCAGCCACGGCCAGATTCCTATGCTCGCACCAATCACACAAGAAGGAGTTCGTTGGTGAAAGTCTTTCCTTCCTCCAAGATTCGCAATGTCGCACTCGTTGGACACTCCGGCTCAGGCAAGACGACCCTCGCAGAGGCCTTGCTGTTTCGTGCAGGTGCGATAGATCGCATTGGAACGGTTGAGGCGGGGACCACAGTCACCGACTACGACCCAGAGGAACACCAGCGAGGCACGACCATCACGATGGCTCTCGCACCGTTCGAGTGGCAGGGCCACAAGATCAACCTGATCGACACACCGGGCTACGCCGACTACGCAGGCGAGCTCCACGCTGCGCTGCGGGTCACGGACCTCGCGATCTTCGTGGTCGACGCCGTTGAAGGTGTAGAAGTCCAGACCGAATACGCATGGCAGATCGCAGAGCAACTCGGTACACCTCGAATGGTGTTCATCAACAAGCTCGACAAGGAACGATCCTCGTTTGACGACACGCTCTCACAGCTGCGCGACCGCTTCGGTGCGGGGATCGCGCCGATTGAGATCCCAATAGGTAAGGAAGAGGGATTCAACGGCATCGCCGACCTCTTCAGGGACAAGGCCTACTGCTACGACTCTGGCACCGCCAAGGTCATCGACATGCCAGAGGACATGGTTGACCGCGAGCACGAGGTGCACGACAACCTCGTCGAGGGAATCGTGGTCGGCAATGATGACCTCCTTGAGCGATATCTCGACGGCGACGTGCCTTCTGTGGAGGAACTCGAGCAGGTCATGGCAGCGGGTGTCGCTGCGGCCAAAGTGTTTCCCGTCGTATGCGGATCGGCGATCGGCCCCATCGCCGTGGA
>Ga0255047_10002184_pt1 | contig 13150 bp, 25 predicted proteins | sample JV7_2_1_MG_FD_183640 | JGI IMG/M metagenome (GOLD analysis project Ga0255047, IMG submission 183640) | Seawater microbial communities from Jervis Inlet, British Columbia, Canada - JV7_2_1 | ecosystem: Environmental > Aquatic > Marine > Inlet | place: Canada: British Columbia | collected 2016-10-06
GATTGTCATAGATATAGAGGACGAAGAAAAGTCTCATTGACTAGTGATAAATTCTTTAAGGAATGGACGAAACAGAAGGCAAAAACAGGACTTATCTGTCCTATATCTGGAGAAAAAATGACCTATACTCTTGGATGTGGAGAAGTTTTAACTAATATATCAGTGGACAGAATTAATAGCGACAAGGATTATATTAGAGGAAACATCCAGTTTGTTTGTTATATGGCTAACCTGATGAAAAATAAATATAATAATAAAAATTTATTATTTTGGTCTAAAAAAATTGTCAATCACCTGGGGAATCAATGAAACCAGTATTTATAGTGGTATTTTCTTTTTTAGGACTCATGACTCTCCTGGCTATCTACATGTTGGTGGTATTATGAGATATAAATTTAAAGTTACCGAAGATGGTAAACCTGAAGAAGAAAAAGAAGCGATGTCTTTTAAAAAATTATTAAAATCTCTAGTAACACCAAACCCAAAATGGACAGGGTTTATGTCTTATGAAAACAAAAAAGGAAGATACGTTGTTCATAGTATCTTGAATGGTAAACGAATATGATGAATGATAAAGATTTAGAAGAATTTTACGATCTAGATAAACTAAAAAATTACAATCCTCTTCCTGCAGGACTTACGGTCGCCGGCTCACGGATCGCGGGTCAGGGATTATTCACAACTCGAAGATTAGTTGCAGGGACCGCTTTAGGTATATCTCATTATAGAATTGATGGGGAATATATTAGAACTCCTTTAGGAGGATTTATAAACCATTCGGAAAAACCAAACTGTGAACGATCTCAAGTTAGAATCAGACCTGGATTTGATAGATGGAATATTGTGGTTATTGAAGATATTGAAGAAGGAGAAGAACTCACATTAAAATATAAACTCTATGACCCAAAAAAATAAACCACAATGGGATGGAAAGTCTAGAGTTTCAAATGATAAGTATCGTAAACGATACTCAGAGATTACTTGGTCTAATATAGATGAAGTACATAAAGGATTAATGAGAGATAAGGACAAAAATTTAAAGAATGAAAAAATCTAATAAATACAACTATATACAAGGAAAACAGATCACGGATCACGAAACAGGGACCAGGGTTTATGACATCATAGGAACTAGACTTCCATCTGTGACTACGGTATTAGGTGCTACAAAAAATCAACAATTTTTAAAAGATTGGAAAGCTAAAGTTGGAAATGAAGAAGCAGAAAGAATTACGAATCTATCATCAAAGCGGGGGACTTCCATGCACAAATTCTTGGAGTCTCATATTCAAGGTATTGGCTACGATGATCTTACAGAGATCGGATGCCAGGCGAAGCCCATGGCCAAAAAAATTATGGAAAAGGGTCTTACCCCTATTTCGGAATACTATGGTTCAGAAGTTATGTTGCATTATCCTGGCCTTTACGCTGGCTCTACTGATCTTGTTTGTATGCACAATGGTCTTGAGACTATTGTAGACTTTAAACAATCTAATAGACCAAAGAGAGAAGAGTGGGTAAGCGATTATTATATGCAAATTGCTGCATACTGCATGGCTCATGATGCAGTCTATGGATCCAAGATTAGACAGGGTATTATAATGATATGCACTCCTGACCTATATTACCAAGAATTCAAGTTTCAGGATGCTATGTTAAAGCTGTGGAAGCACAGATGGCTAGGCAGATTAGACATGTATCATCAGTTAGGAAGAGACGAGAAGGAACGGGCAAAAATAGACCCTAATAAGCTTTTGGAGGAATTTGAAAAAGATAAACCGAGTTAACAGTTGGGGCGAAACTGATGTTATCGGGGGCCGATGGGGCTCTAAGCCATTGTGGTGAGTTTCTAACCCCTATTTTGAATACATCACAATGGCACCCATTATAAAAATATATGAACAAAGAAACAAAAGAACTATTAAAAGAGATTAAAGCATACCGGAACGACATGGTGGCACGCAACTATCCTTTTCAACAGATTAGTGATATTATTACCAAATGGGAGATGAAGAAGTTACAAACAGTATCAGAAAAATTACAAGAGGAGCTAGAACCTATTAAATGTTAACAGATTTTACAGTTAGGGACAGGGAATATCTAACAAGGATTGGTGAGTTCTTGACCCAAGTCAGCAGGATGTCTCTGATTCCCTTGATCGCTTCATGCGATCAGTTTTCATCCATCTTGCTGACGTCACCAATTAGCCCAAGCAATTGGGCTAATTCAATCAAATGTGGCTAAAATAAGGCAGAAATATGGCAAAAGAAAGACAGATCTCTACATATAGTAATCTCACAGAAATAAATGATTTTATTTTTTTTTTTTCAAATCAAAATAATCTGTCATACTGTCAGAAAGATAAAAAAGATAGTAAAATCAATATGAATTTAACCAAAATAGTGACATATTGTGTGACATTTCATTTTTTAGAATCTGTCAATATGTCAGTCTCTAGGGGGGTAAGCAAACTATTATGTGTTTTAATAACCTATCTATGCTCTCACATCCCTATATACAAGATTTACAATGGAGAGATTTATAGATATATTCAATCGGAGACACAACCCTAGATACTATTATGCCCAGAAGAAAACCCAAAAAAAGAAGACCAAGAGTGAAGAGAAGAATCGTGGCCACTACTCAACCAGACAACATTCCTTACGCAAAGGTAAGAGTAGAGTGGATTGATATTTTAAGCGACAGTGGTTGGGCTGATGATAAGACATTTAATAAAATGAAGTTAGCCTCGCCTGTTAATGAAGGCTGGTTATATAATAAAGATAGATATGCTGTTAAATTATTTGCTTCTTATGATCGGGAGGAGGACGGCTCTTTGACTTTTGGGGATCGGACGATGATTCCTTTGGCTTGTGTGAAGAAGATGGTGAGGCTTTAGGTGATTCAATCACTTCCCCTTCAATCTGCTTTGCATTTAGAAGAGGCTCGTAGTCGTCTAAAATTTGTTTCATTTTTGCTTCTAGTTGTTCTTCTGTTAGGTCCTCTAGTTTACCTGTTTTTATTATTTTGCGTTCTATGTATAGTCCTGCTGCCTTGCCACGATTGGTTTCAGCGTTTACTGCAGAAGAAAATGAACCCTTCTTCAATGCTAGATTTTTAATTCTATCTAGTTCAGCTACATGACCATCATAAGTAACAGCATGTTTTCTAAGTCTCTCTTCTCTTAATTGCCCTATATATCTTACGACTAGTGGGGATAGTCTAGGATTCATAAGCTCAGACCCTTCTTGTCTACACCTCTTGTGGCTATAACCAGCTAGTTTAGCTGCCTCTCCTTGTGATACAGGCCCATCAGCTCCACCGAATATTATAAATTCGGCGAATCTCTTTTGCATTTCTGTTAATCTTTTTGGAACTCCCATGTTGACATTTTAAGGTAACTATTATAAAATGTCAATAATGAAAGATAATTTAGAAGATAGTAAAGAAGTAGCAGAACAAGCTACTTATGAGGATGAATCGGCAGTATCTAAACGTACTGTTACTATACCTCTTAAAGAGTATGATGAAATAAAACGTGAAGAGCATTTCATTAAAAGTCAAACTCTAATTGATATTATAGATAATATTGAAAGATTAGTTAGAGCATTAAGAAAACATATTATAAGAAAGTGAAAGAAGAAGTTTGTATTATGGCAGCTATAAAGGAAGATAGGGGAGAATTAGATTTAACCAGAAGAGTTGAAGAATTGGAAAAGTCATTATCTATTGCTCTTGATATTAATGATAAATTTCAAAGGGAAAATAAAAAATTAAAAAAGAGAGCTGAAGAAGCTGAAGGTGAAAATACAATTATTAAAGGAATTGGTAATAACTCACCTGAAATGCGGGCATTGGAAGTTAAATTAAAAGAGGCGCGAGAAATTAATAAACTTCATCAAGAATTAAATGGAAAACTTCAAACAAGACTTACCGAAGTTGAGGAAGATAATAAAAAATTATCTGGTCAGATAAGTGACTATATTAAGAGACACGAAGATAAGTTTAGAACAGCCGGATTATGAGAGTAAAAGATTTACAACAATATTTATCTAAATTTACTGAAGCAAAATCAGATGGTAGTCGTCAGGGAAATGCTATTTCTAATGCTATTGTTATGGTAGAGAAAGATGGTTACTTGGAAGAGATAAAACGAATGGAAGTTCATGAGCATTCTACTCCTCTTATAGGTCACAGTGGTACTGCGCATCGATTAGTATTAAAAAGCGAAACTAAAAAGAATTTTATTATTCCTCCTAAGCTTAAAAACACCTACTAATGAACGGGGTTGTAACCTCGATAAAGACATGGGTCCAGAGGCAAAATTATATCAAAAACTTCGTAAAAAATCTAAGGGAATTTCATGGATTAGGATTGAAAACCTTAGCTCTCTTGGTACTCCTGATCTATTGGGCTATAATAGTTCTGGCCACTTTTTCACAGTAGAGTTAAAAGTTACAAAAGGTAAAAAATTAAAATTTTCACCACACCAAATTGCGTTCCACGTGAAGCATCCACACAACACATTTATCATAGCCGAGGCCCTCGGTCCTCGAGCTTCTAAAACTTTTCCAATATCCATGTACCGTGGTTCACGGATCAGGGAACTGGTCAGGGATGGCTTGGAGCTTGAAGCTTGCTGCTTGGGGCTTGAAGCTTGTTGCTTGGAGCTTCTGTCAATATGACATATCGTCGCACCCCTACATCTTGTGTCAATGTGACATAACGTCGCAGCTTGGAGCTTGGAGCTTGGAGCTTGGAGCTTTTGTCAATAGGACATATTGACGTGCGGCAATTTGCCGCACGTCTAGGAGAACTAGTGTTTACCATATGTAATATTTTTTGTGTCCCTATCCCAGCATTGTCGACAATCTTTGCATTCATTGCCTTGATCCGCGGCGGGGCAGCTCCTGCTCTTCGTTGAGACAGTACTTGTCCATGGCCATGCCTTGGAGCTGGGCCCATCGATCATGGCCCCTGATACTCTGATACATAAATTTTTTGGAATTTTTTCTTTTTCTATTTTTTGTACCCATGGTTCACGAGTCGGGAGCCAGTGTTTAGTTTGCGGTGTCTCTGTACATACTTTAAAAATTTTGTGTAAATGATCTAGATCTCTAACATCGCCTGAATCATGCCATCTAAACCAGGGATGGTCCTTAACCAATACGGTCATGGCCTCGGTCCATTGCACGTGGTCCAGGCTCTGATATCTCTTCTCTAAAGCATTTTGAACATTCCGGAAGACATAACGCCCCTTTAATGCATAACAGCCAGAGCATACAGAATTTTTTATTTTTCTAAGCTTAGACCCAGTTTTGCACCTGATGGCCGGCAGATTATACGCCGGCCCAGGCATCTTGGATGGTTTGCTTAAACCACCAGTGATTTTATGAGCTTCTTTTTTTAGCATGTCATATATTATACATTATAATTATGGCAACATTATGGCGCCTGCTTGTGGCTTGTGGCTTGGCGCTTGAGGCCTTTGTCAATATGTCATATTGACGCGCGACAAAATGTCGCACGTTTACTGGGGCCGCTGTCGCGGCCCCAGAGTGAGGATTATCCAATTGATTGTCCTTTGTCATCGATCCCTCGATATTGAAAAGTCTGGACAGATCCTCTGTACAAAACAGAGTAAATGCCACACCGCCAGATCGTAAGGCTTCATTGCTGTCTTACAAAAATTAAAAGATAGGTCTTGCTCTTTATAATCTTTTTTAGTCTTTGTATTTTTATTAAGGACAAATGTTTCATGATCTAGACCTTTAATTGCCATACCATTAAATATTATTTCATCTTTATTTTCTGATTGATCAACAATAATGGTTTCGCAGGCTTCCTTAATGTACTCATACTCTTGCTTGATTTGACTCCACTCCGTATCGGTGAAGTCATTGTGTTGGTGCCAATAGTTTGTATAGCCCATATTATTTGCTTTCTTTTTTGGTTCGTGGTTCCATATCTTTTTTAACAAGACGCAAGATCTCTTCTATTGCATCCGCTATTCTTTTTAGTTGTGTTGTATCCATTTCTATCCTTTTGTTATCATATATTATACATGACAATTATGGCAACATTATGGCAATTCGTGTCAAGAAGGAATATGACGCGCGACAATATGTCGCAGGCGCTTGAGGCTTGAGGCTTTGACCAGCTTAAACTCGACATATTCGGTTGGCGCTAGTCAGTGCCAATAAGTTCACAACTTACAAGTCCAGTGTTTTAGCCAAAGATTTAACTTTGTAACAGGATTGCTGTATCACCTTTGGTCAGGTGCCTCGGGCGAAGCAAACATCATTACCGAGATTACCAGAGATCAACCTGGAATTCGCACCTGATCCCAGATCCCTCTTCCCAATAGATGTTCTATAGACATCACCAGTAATAGAGATCAGGGATCAGTTCTGGTGTGCCGATAGCAAGGCTAAAGCCAGTGTTCAACACAACCAGAAGTTGTCCCTATTGAAAGCTAGTGAACTAATTCACCAGATTCAAAATTCTCTACAAAACTGTTTTGCCTTTGGTCTTGAGATTCACGCAATTCTCTCTCGTCCCTTGCGTCCTCAATTCCTTGCTTTCGTCTCACGACTTCAGCCTCGTATTTTTTATGTTTTATTTTTTTGTTTAACATAATCATATAATATCATATTGGTCGTGGAAATCAAATCACATAATATTACCAAATATTACAAGAAACCTGTCAAGAACTAAATTGTCGCTGCGTCAATATGTCGCAGCCCTGTGTCAATTTGTCCATTGACTTTTGAGTTCATATCATATATAATATATGACAGAAATGGAGAAAACAATATGGCAAAAGCAAATGAGCTAAAACTATATCAGCGAGAACACTTCCAAAAGAAGATTGAAACGAAGTTAGAACCTGAAATAGAACGTGAAGAACTGAAGATTAAGACTACTGTAAATAAAATACTTGATAAGGGTACTAAGTCTTTTTCAAAGTCAATAGGTGCAGATAAGGTCATAGCAAGACTGGAAAAAGCTGAAGATGAGAAAAGGGAGGCATCAAGACTTGCTTATACTTTTTTCAATAATAAGGCATCAAGTATTGTGTCTTATAGTAAAGCTAAAGAATACAAATTTGATAGAGATGAGAAGAATAGTATCTCGGTCAAGGATTGTATTAGTCAGCTAGAAAAATGGGCAGAAAAACAAGCAGAACAATTTGCTGAAACAACTGAACAAGGTAAGCGTTTATCGTACCTTAAAGCGTTGCAAACTAAAGCTAAAGACTTGGTTGCTGAAGCGTCTGTATCTGATGATTTAAAATCATCATTGGATAACTTGTTTCAATTTGTTGGAGTGTCTTGGGAACAAAAACTTCCAGCTTTACCTAAACCGAAGAAGTAAGATGTCGTTAAGGGTAAAAGATATAATCAGGGAATTGAAAAAATTCCCTGATGACTACAAAGTGGCTTTGGAATCTTATGAAGTTGAAGGTGATGGTTATAAGATTTATAATGTTCGTTCAGTTGAAACTGATGAGGATTGTAAGAAGATGGTCTTAATCAAGTAGCTTGGAGCTTGAACCCTGTAGCTTGAAGATTGGAGGTTATTTTGGAAAATTAACATAAAAAAACCCTGCGACAAATTGTCGCAGGGTCATTATGTCTTATTGACTAAATTGCTTCTTCTGGCAATTTTACTTCTGGGTGGTTTTTGTAATAACTCCCGTTTTCAACTGCTTTATTGTGATGATGTGCTACATTCTCTAACACAGTATCAACATCACTAGCTAAAAAATAACTTTTATTCTTGCTGTCATTTAATGCGTCAAGATGTACTTTATAACTAACTGCTTTTTCAATCGTATTTGCTGTTTTTGTAATTGAATAACCATGACTATTTTCACCATAAGTAGTTTTTTCAATTACTAACCATACTTTATTATTTGACATATTATTTACTCTCCTTCCAAACATACATAGTTTTATTAATATAAATTCTTATAGATTGTAATGTTTGAATTGCCGTTCTATAAGCATTTTTTTCAACATCAAAATAGGTCAATGATCCTGTTCTATTTATCTTACAATCTTTTGTCCAAATTGCAGAACGTACATTCACTTCGTATTGGTGTGGATCATAAATTGAAGTTTGATCTTGACCATCTTTTGTAAATGTAGGTGCATAATAAATAGTGAATTTATCACCTATTTTTAATGTTTCATTTATTTGTTTTATTTGTTTTAACATAATGTCACATATTATCATAGTCATAGTAAATTACAAATCACAAAATGTTACAGAATATTACAAGCACAATTACAGGTTGTGTCGCCCTGCGACAATTTGGCATATGGTCAAATCACTAACTATCTGATATAATGGCATTATAAAAATAAAGGAGAAAAATGAAAATAAATAAAGTCACAGACATAGCAATTAAACCAACAGCGGAAAAAATAATTGCATCTATGCAAGCCCAATTAAAAAACCCAAAAAGCAAGCAAAAATGGGACAGCCCATTTAAAAGAAAAACTGGAATAGGTAAAAATGCTTTAACAGGTAATTATTATAAAGGTTCAAATTTATTTCTTACAATGTTTGATACTGATAAAAATAAATATGCTCATGCAATCTATGCAACTGAAAAACAATGGAAAACTTTAAAATGCAAAGTTGTTAAAGGTTCACCTTCACTTCCAATTACTTTTTGGAAAAACATCACAGAAGAATCAAAAAGATTTAAAGGTAAACAAGTTGTTGTAAGTTCTTTTTGTTTATATTCTAGAGTTTACAATGTTAAATTTATTGAGGGTGAATATAAACTTCCAGTTTTTAAAACTGGTAAACAATACTCAATTAAATTAATTGATGACTTTGTAAAAGCTACAAAGGTTGAATTAAAACATGATGAAAACAAAGGTTGTTTTTATAGTCCTAAAAAAGATTATATCAACATGGAATATAAAACCAACTTCAAAGACACTAAAGAATCTAATGCAACAGTTCACTATTATTCTACTTTGTTTCATGAACTAACACATTCAACTGGACATGAATCACGGACTAATAGAATTAAAACAAACTTAAATAAGTTTGGTTCACATACTACTGAATATGCATTTGAAGAATTGGTTGCAGAAATTGGAAGTATATTATTAGGTCATGAATTCAACATTGAAAAAACTGTAAGAGATAATCACTCGAAGTATTTAAACAGTTGGATCAAAGCATTAAAACAAGATTACACTTTAATCGCAACAGCATTTGCACAAGCACAAAAAGCTGTTGATTATTTCGTGTCAAGTAAATAGTTGTCAATGCGTCAATATGTCGCACCCCCTTCGGGGGTACGACATATTGTATACAACTATAAGTTGTACGCAACATATAGTAGGTGCGACAAAATGTCGCAGCAAATTTTTCGCCCGGCTTCGCCGGGCTCACGAGGTAGGACCCAGAACGGATCTCAAACGCGACAAGACAGCACACCCCATACCCCATTTTTTTTAAAGGGGTCCCAAAATCTTTCCCTTTATACATTGATTTACAGTGTCAATCGTGTTAAAAACTTCTTCACATTCATTGAGAGTGCGAAAAAATTTTAAAAAATTTTGTATGAATTTAAATAATGTAGATATTAGCCAACTTCCTTCAGACGTTAGAAAACATTTTAAACAACTGCAAGTTCAGCATGCTGAAAAGAAGATACAAAATAAGGCAAAAAACGACTTTTTAAGCTTTGTTAAGTGCGTTTGGCCCGATTTTATTGAAGGTGCACATCATCGCCATATTGCAAAGAAATTTAATGATCTGGCAAATGGTAAAATTTCACGTTTAATCGTGAATATGCCTCCAAGACACACAAAATCAGAATTTGCGTCTTTTTTGCTGCCATCGTGGATGGTGGGCCGTAATCCGAAATTAAAAATCATTCAAGCCACGCACACAGGAGAATTGGCTATTAAGTTTGGTCGAAAAGCCAAGCACTTAATTGATAGCGAAGAATATCACAAAATTTTTGATACAAGATTAATGGAAGATTCTAAAGCTGCAGGACGTTGGGAGACTGCTCAGGGTGGAGAATACTTTGCAGCTGGTGTTGGCGGAGCGATCACGGGCCGTGGTGCGGATTTACTGATTATTGATGATCCACACTCGGAACAAGATGCACTATCGCCATCTGCATTAGAGAATGCTTATGAATGGTACACATCAGGTCCTCGTCAAAGACTTCAACCGGGTGGCAAGATTGTTTGTGTTATGACTCGTTGGTCCACAAAAGATTTAACTGCAATGTTATTAAAGAATCAAAAAGAAGTGAAAGGCGATCAGTGGGAAGTGGTCGAATTTCCGGCAATCATGGACCACGGAGCACCGGTTTGGCCAGAATACTGGAATCAAGAAGAATTAGAGAAGGTAAAAGCAACATTACCAGTCCAAAAGTGGAATGCGCAGTGGATGCAGCACCCAACGAGTGAAGAAGGGGCAATCATTAAACGTGAATGGTGGCGAAAATGGAAATCGGACACAATTCCGCCTCTACAACATGTTATTCAAAGTTATGACACTGCTTTTTTGAAATCAGAGACTGCGGACTATTCTGCCATCACGACTTGGGGCATATTTTTCCCTTCTGAAGACAAAGGAGCGCAATTACTTCTTTTAGACGCTGTAAAAGATCGATATGAGTTTCCAGAACTTCGGAGAAAGGCTTTACAGCTCTATAAATATTGGGAACCGGAAACAGTTCTGGTTGAAGCAAAAGCTTCAGGTTTGCCGCTTACTCATGAGCTTAGAAAGATGGATATCCCAGTAACGAACTTTACACCGAGCAGAGGAAATGATAAACATGTTAGAGTAAATTCAGTAGCGCCTTTATTTGAGTCCGGAATGATTTGGGCTCCTGAACAAAAGTTTTCAGAGGAAGTTATTGAAGAGTGTGCAGCGTTTCCGCACGGAGATCATGACGATTTAGTCGACAGCATGACTCAGGCGGTAATGCGTTTTAGACAAGGTGGTTTTGTCGCACACCCTGAAGATTATGTCGACAAAAAACGTGAAGGGGTAAATAGGGTATATTACTAATGGGATTTGCTAAAACAGCTTTAGACTTATTTTATAAAACATTTGGTAGACGCATTATAAAAACTGCGGCCGATAGTAAGTGGCTGGCTAATACAATCCGACTTCTTAAACAAAAAGCTCATAAACCAAAAACGTCTGATGTAGTTAAAAAAGTTCGTGAAGGACTGAATAAACCTGGAGAAGGATTTAAATCCACAACTATTCCTAAACAATTTAATAGATTTAAACCAGAAATTGTTCCTAAAAAACCAAAAACATTAGGAGATGCTTTAAAAACAGGGAAACATACAAAAGTACCTACGCCTTCAGGTCTAAAGCCTCCAAGTCTAAGAAAATCTAACGTTATTCCTTTTCCTAAAAAACCGCCTCATCTTAAAGCAGATGGCGGAAGCATTGACAAAGCACTTCCAAAAAAAAGCAGGGATATATAATGGCAAAAAAAGGATTCGGCATAGCAGGCATGCTCGGCGAACCGCGATCCGGGTACAATGGTGGAGGTGGTGCAGGCTATAAAGACTACTGGAAAATGGTTCAAGATAAATATTATGAAGTAAAAGAAATAGATCCAGAGAAATTTGGAAATATGAGTATACAAGACTTTGCAAAAAAATATTTTCCAAGACCAGGACAAGCCCAAGGCGGCAGAATAGGTCTTGCAGAAGGAGACACTCCGAGTCAAGCATGGATGAGAGATTATTTTTATAAGGCCGGTTACGATCGAAAAGGTGTAATTACTTTAGATGACTATATGCATGGTCCAAAGGGATTAGGATGGAAGGATTATATGGAACATGGACCAGGGAAAGCTAAAGGCGGAAGAATTGGTTATGACAATGGTGGACCAGTTGATGATGGACCACCAGCTACAAAAGATAGTTTTGCAATGAATATATTTTCAAAACCTTATGATGAATTAACTGAGATTCAACAAATTGAAATTGATGGTTTTTTTAGTTTTGTCCCTGAAAAAGCCCAAGGCGGAAGAATTGGTTTTAAAGATGGTGAAGGAATTATGAGCAGAGTCGGTGATATGGTAGATGTGCGTAACGTTCCTTATTACTCTGGCAAAGGTTTACAAGGACTGGTTAATTCTGCTGAAACTTTATCTAAATTTCCTTTAGCAGCAGGCGAATTAGGAAGTAAATTGCTTCGGGAAAAACCGAATAAAGAAATGTTTACGGAGGCAATAGAAAATATTACTCCCGGTTCATGGTCCGAGAATCTTGGACTAACCTCCTTGGTTGAAGGCATGGGAGAAAAAAGACCGAAGGATGCTCAAACAGTTGGAGGAATTTTAGGTCTTGGAACTGAAATAGCAGTACCAACCGGTGGCGCATTTAAGGCAGGACAACTTTTATTAAGTAAAGCTAGTAAAGCAATGGGTAAAGTAAAAGATGGAAAAACTTTAAATAAATTAGTAGAAGATAAAATAAGTGATTCTGGACAAAGTCGTAGAGATTTTATGTCTTTAGTTGGTGCTAGTGGTTTAGCAGCGGGATTAAAATGGCTCGGACTAGGAGGTGTTCTTAAAGGAGCAACTAAAAAATTAGACGATATTGAAATTCAAGTAAGAGGAGATGCGGATTATGAATACATAGATGAAGGATGGTCAGGTGGTACTTGGGCCAATGTTCAATTTAAAGCTTTAAGTAAAAAAGGTAAAAAGATTTTAGATGATTGGACTAGAAAAAACAGCAAGTCAAGGCGAGATGGTCTACAAACAGGTAAGCTAGATGCAGATGACGTAAGAGATAATTGGACTGACTTAACTTACCAAGATGGTGTGTATGTTCCTGGAGGTGGCTCAGAAGAAGCTGCTTATCTTGTAGAAAAAATAATTGCAAACAACAAACCAAATTGGAGGATAAATACTGCAACAACACAAATATACAATCCTACAACTAAATCTTTTTCACATCCTAAAGGTTCTGTAAAAGAAGCTTATGAAACTACTAAAAATTATAGTGGTAAAGATTTAAATAAAAAAACAATTATGAAAGAAGCTGATGATATCATAGCATCTGAGCCAGGTCCATATCATACTAAGATAGAAGTTCATGATGAATTTTTAGATGACATTTTAGATCAA
>Ga0255047_10002190_pt1 | contig 13111 bp, 10 predicted proteins | sample JV7_2_1_MG_FD_183640 | JGI IMG/M metagenome (GOLD analysis project Ga0255047, IMG submission 183640) | Seawater microbial communities from Jervis Inlet, British Columbia, Canada - JV7_2_1 | ecosystem: Environmental > Aquatic > Marine > Inlet | place: Canada: British Columbia | collected 2016-10-06
CTTCTGGATCTCCTCGACGGTACGGCCGTTCGCGACGAGCTCCGTCGCAGCGGGCATATCGATTCCATAGACATTAGGATATCGGACTGGCGGGGCGGCAGAAGCAAAGTAGACCTTCCGTGCGCCGGCCTCGCGAGCCATGTCGATTATTTGCTGAGATGTCGTTCCGCGCACGATGGAGTCGTCGACCAGGAGAACATTCTTGCCGCGAAATTCGAGCTCAATCGCGTTGAGCTTGCGTCGCACCGACGCCCTGCGCTCTGCCTGCCCCGGCATGATAAATGTACGGCCGATATAACGGTTTTTTATAAAACCTTCGCGGTATTTCACTCCCAGCTCGTGGGCGACCTGGACCGCCGCGGTACGCGAGGTATCCGGCACCGGGATCACGACATCGATGTCGTGGTCGGGCCGCAGCGTCAGGATCTTCTCGGCCAGCCGCTCGCCCATACGTAGCCGAGCCTTGTAAACCGATAACCGATCGATGATCGAGTCGGGTCGCGCGAAATAGACAAATTCGAAGATGCAAGGAGAATACCGTGCGGGCCCGGAGTACTCGCGGCTGTGCAGCGCTCCGCTGGTATCGATAAATACTGCCTCTCCCGGTCGGATGTCACGCTCGATCTCGAACCCTAACGCATCCAGTGCGACACTCTCCGAGGCAATCATCCGCTCCGTACCCTGCTCGGTTTGTCGAACGCCGAGCACCACTGGCCGAATCCCATGCGGATCCCGGAACGCGACGATGCCGTAGCCAATAATCATGGCCACCACCGCATAAGCTCCGGAACATCGATGATGAACCGCTTCGGCGGCGCTGAGAATTGCGTCCGGCGTCAATCCGTTACTCGATTGTTGACTCAATTCGTGGGCGAACACATTGAGTAGCACTTCAGTGTCGGATGTCGTGTTGAGATGTCGGCGGTCTTGCTGAGTCACTAATCGTTTGAGTTCGTCGGTGTTCACGAGGTTGCCGTTGTGAGCCAGACAGATTCCGTAGGGTGAGTTGACATAGAACGGCTGTGCTTCTGAAAGGCTGGCGCTACCCGCCGTCGGATAACGTACATGGCCGATACCCATGTTGCCGCGCAGCCGCAACATATGCCGCTGGTGAAAAACGTCGCGGACGAGACCATTGCTCTTGCGCAGAAACAGATGGCCATCCTCCGCCGTCATGATACCGGCAGCATCCTGACCTCGATGCTGCAAGTTAGTCAGTGCGTCATACAGCGACTGATTCACCGCACGCTGACCAACGATACCAACGATTCCACACATAACGTAGACCTCTGAACCGCGTCTTACCGCAATATTGCGCCGTTTAAGAAATTTTCAATAGCCTGCTAGAGGTAGCGGCTGCCCAGCGCCGCATAGTAACGAATACCATCAGCCACCTGCTCTCCGTACGAGCCAAGACTCGCTCCCTGCCACCAAGGATCCTGATCGAGACCGGTAAACTCCAGGACGATTACGACCAGGCCAAAAATGAGAACTCCCCGAGTTAATCCGAATAATGAGCCCAACAGTCGATCCGTACCGCCGAGCCCGGAGTGCCTGATCAGTGCCCGTACAAACCACGCAATCAATCCACCGAGGATCAAGATGAGCAGGAAAATTATGGCGCGTGCTGCCCAAACTTTAAGCTCTGGCGCTACCACCCATTCACCCAGTAATGGCTCGACTACCCAGGTAAATCGCCATGCCAGCCAAATCGCCGCAAGCCATGTAACGACCGATAGCGCTTCCTGAGCGAAACCGCGCCAGAATCCGAACCCGGCGGATCCCAGGCACGCCACAATGATCAACCAATCTATCCAGGTCACGATCGTGCTGAATCCAAGAGCGTCTTATTCCTCGAAGACGACCTGCGCCACGAAACCATGCGCAGACAGAGCGGATGCAACTTCTTCCGCGCTCTCCCTGGACGCTTGTGGGCCGATTCGAACACGTTGCATCGAACGGCCGCCGGAAAGATAACTCGACACGGCGGCATCGAAACCATAACTCGAGACTCGCTCGGCCTGGCGTTGCGCGTTCTCTTCCTCAGCGTAACTACCAACCTGGACGGACCAGCCGCCGTCAAGGCCATTCGCGGAAGCGGCAGACTTCGGAGCCACGGAAGACGTGTCGCGCACCGGCTCTTGCGTCACGGTCGCGAGCGTAGGCTCCGGGTCGGGCTCGGAACGACCCACCGCGAGTTTAGGCGGCTCCCGTTCGCTATCCAGCGTGATCGTTTGAGATCTCAGCGGAGTCGTGTCCGCGGGCAACGGGAGCTGAAGTGTTTCGGACTCGTCGCGACTAGTCTGGACTGGGCCATCGAGCAGCCAGGGTATGAGCCACACGCCCAAGGTCACGAGCACTGCCGCGCCAACAAGTCGTTCCTTCAAACCCCGGTCCATATGGAGGATCTATCGTCCGGTGAAGACGGGGCGCAGTATAGCCCAACCGCCTCCATTGCGGGACCAACCGTGTAACACGACCCGAACACCAGCACTCGATCCCCCGCTACTGCCAGGTCCCGGGCAACACGGCATGCTTCCGCCACCAGAGGTCGCGCACTCGCGTTTCTGGCATGACGTTCCAGCAGTAAGTCGACGAGCAGTTTTTCCGGTGCGCCGCGCGCCGAATCGGCGCGGGTAACGATCCATTCATCTACGACAGCGATGAAAGGGTCAATCACACCAGCGACGTCCTTGTCCGCCATCGCCGCAAAGACAGCGATTGTTCGAGCCGGTTTGGGACGACGCGTCAGATCGTCAGCGAGAGCGCGTGCGGCCGCCGGATTGTGCGCGACGTCGAAGATCCACTCGACGCCGTCCAACTGCCGCGACTCCATCCGCGCCGGCAGCCTCGCCTGCTCGATACCCCTCGCGAGCGCCGCGTCCGTAACCGGCAGGTCGGTCCGCAGCGACTGAACAACTGCCGCACAAGCTGCCACGTTACCGAGTTGAACTCGGCCACCGAACGGCGGCACAGGCAGTTCTGGTGACTCCCAGGCCGCCGCACGATAGCGCCAATGACGGTTGGGCAGCAGTTCGTAATCGAAGTCCCTTCCTAAGACTCCGAGCGTCGTGCCGAGATCCTGCGCGTACTCCAACAACGTGCCCGGAGGGTTGCGATCTGCAACGATGGCCGGGCGCGCCTGGCGTAGAATCCCCGCCTTCTCAAGAGCAATCTCACCACGCGTTTCACCGAGCCAGTCCTGATGATCGAGATCGATACTCACGATCAAACTCGAGTCCGGCTCGAGTGCATTCACAGCGTCCAGGCGGCCACCCAGGCCGACTTCCAATAACGCGATCTGGACCTCCTCGACGGCGAACCACGCTACCGCCGCCACAGCGGAGTACTCGAAATACGACAGCGTCACATCACCGCGAGCCGCATCGATCATTCGAAAGATCTCGACGAGTTCAGCGTCGAATGCCTCGCGCCCGCCCAGGCGTAAGCGCTCATTAAATCGCCACAGATGAGGAGACGTAAAGGCCCCGACCCGGTATCCCGCCTGCCGATAGATGCTCTCGAGCATCGCGACGCACGAACCCTTGCCGTTAGTACCGCCTATCATGATGATGCGATAAGGGGGTCGCTCCAGCCCCATGGCCGACAGCACGTCTCTGACGCGGCCCAGGCTGAGATCGATCTTCTTCGGGTGAAGTGTTTCGAGCCACTCTAACCAGCCCGCCAGCGTTGCGAACCGCTCTAACGCGTAGGGATTCGTGTTCAAGATGGTGGCGGGCGATCCATAACTTTGGCTAGTAACCCCGCAACCGCGTCTCGTGAGTGGCGCCGATCCACGATCATGTCGAGCGCGCCTTTCTCGAGCAGGAACTCAGATCGCTGGAAGCCCTCGGGGAGCTTCTCGCCGACCGTCTGCTCAATGACCCGTGGGCCGGCGAAACCGATCAGGGCCCTGGGCTCCGCTAGATTAAAATCACCGAGCAAGGCCAGACTCGCCGATACGCCGCCCGTCGTCGGATCGGTTAGAAAGGAGATATACGGCAAACCCGCCTCCGCCAGTTGAGCCAGCGCGGAACTCGTCTTCGCCATCTGCAGCAATGAGAACAGCGCCTCCTGCATGCGTGCGCCGCCGCTCGCGGTAAAACAGATGAACGGGCGATCGTGCTCGATGCAGTAGCGCACTCCCCGGACGAAACGCTCACCCACTACAGAACCCATCGAACCTGCCATGAAACTAAACTCGAATGCGGCGGCGACGACGGGGATCGCTTTTACCGTGCCTGCAAGCACGACCATTGCGTCCGACTCGCCGGTCGTTTTCTGCGCCTGGCTCAAGCGATCCCGATAACGCTTGCTGTCGCGAAACTTCAGAGGATCCTGCGGCTCGAGTTTCGCCGCGATCTCGTGGCTCGAGTCCGGATCCAGGAACATCTCCAGCCGGTCTCGTGCCCCAACTCGCATGTGGTACTCGCACTTCGGGCAAACGAAGAGATTTCGTTTTAGTTCGGCTCGATAGAGCTGCGCCGCGCAGTTGCTGCACTTCACCCATAGCCCCTCGGGCACCGAGCGCTTTCGCTGCTCGGTCTTGATCCGAGAGGGCATTAGTTTGTCAAACCAGCTCATGGGCACAACACTGACGGCGCGGGCAGCGAATGATAACGAAAACGCCGTGCGGACACAGCGCCCCGCTGCCCATAACCGGCGGGTGTGATAGTTCATGGCAAACGCAGCCGCTGGCACTAACTCCGGATTAGAGCGTGGTGGGTAAGGCGCAGCGAGCCATGGACTATTGCGACCGCCATCTGCGGAGAAGCTGAGGAATCGCGACGAGGCCGTCGCTCCCACAGGCGTCCGCTCCTACGGCGTTCGATTAACCGATGCCGTGGCCGCTGTCGGCAGGCCAAATCGCTCTGGATAGGTCACCTCCATCAGCGTCAAGCCCTGCGGCGGCGCGGCGACCCCGCCCAGAGTCCGATCGTGACCGGCAAGAACCTCGGCGGCCCAACTCGGCGCCTCCTTGCCCTTACCGACCTCGACCAGCACGCCGACTAGATTGCGCACCATGTGCTGCAGAAACGCGTTGGCTGTGAATTCCAACTCAAGCATCGATTCACGCTGCCGAATGCCTACCGCCATCAGGCGACGCATCGGCGTAGACGACTGGCAGCCGGCGGCCCTGAAGGCCGAAAAATCGTTCTCGCCGAGCCACGAGCTAGCCGCGGCGGTCATCGCGGCGCAGTCCAGCGAATCGCGCAGCCACCACGTTCGCCGGCGCGAGAGTGCAGAGCGGACGCTGCGTTGCTGAATCCGATAGCAGTAGCGTCGCCGCAGCGCCGAACGACGAGCATCAAAGTCCGGCTCAACGCTTGTGGCCCATTGGACCGCGATATCGGCCGGAAGATTTGAATTGATGCCAAGCAGCCACTGACGCGGCTCGCGCTGCGCTTCCGTATCGAAGTGGGCGATCTGCTGAGCGGCGTGCACGCCCGCGTCCGTACGGCCGGATCCGGAGACTAGAACAGGATGATCGGCTACCGCGGCGATCGCGACGGCTAGAGTTTCTTGAACGCTGCGGCTGTCGCGCTGCGACTGCCAGCCGACGAAGTCCGTACCGTCGTATTCGAGGCCGAGGGCAATGCGCACGCTAGAACTGTGTGGCAGGCTAAAGGGTGTCGATAATACCCTGCGCTTCCTTTTGCTGCCCATCGTCCCCTTCTTCGAGGACCTCTTCGAGAATGCTACGCGCGCCGTCCGGGTCACCCATATCCATGTACGCGCGAGCCAGGTCCAGCTTCGTACCGACTTCGGTCATGGTCATCGTATGCGGATCCAGGAGACTGGCGCCTGCAGTACCCGTCGCATCGCCCGTAGGCGCCTCAGAACCAGTACCGAGACTCACATCCGTGCTGTCGATACCGGCGGAGAGATCGGAGCCCACAGATTGCGCCATCGGCTGTTCCACCGTGTCGCTCTCCTCAAGCGCCGAGGTCAAATCGTCGAGGTCGAGATCAATACCAGAGCCTGCATCGGCGGAGACGTCGGCTGGCGAATCGTCCAGACTTGGATCCTCGACCGGCGACTGCCCCATACGCTGCGTGCCACCCCCGAGATCGTCGCCAAGATCGGGTGCCAGCATGGTCGCGTCCTGATCGCCGAGAGCGAGCAGCGACGCATCGTCAGTGCCCGGGGCTAACAACGTCGCATCGTCATCGGAAATCGGCTCCGCGTCGTCTTCCTTCTCCAGTACCTCGGATACGTCGGTCGATGACAATACATTGCCGTCTGCCGCGGTCGCAGCGTCGATGTCAAGATCGGCGGGCTCGGGCAGAACACCGAGATCGCCGGTCAGATCGGCGAGATCCTCAATATCCAGACCTAGATCATCCAGATCGATTTCCGCAGTTCGATCATTCGGATCGCGTGCGTCCTCGGAGATAGCCGGCTGCTCGACAGTCGGCAGCTCCCCGGTGCTCTCAAGCGCGGTCTCCAATGTCGGCGACTCCGCTGTGGGTGAGTCCGGCAGCATCGCGTCCGCGGTGTCCGTGCGCTCCGAATCGAAGTCCGGCGTTTCAACCGTGGGCGAGATCGGTGTCTCGATCGTCGGGGATTCCTGCGTTGCCTCCAGGCTGTCCGTCTCCAAAGCCGCGATAGGCTCGTCGCTGGCGTCGTCGGAAGAGTCGAATAATGCGGCCTCAAGACCCGCGGCTGTCTGAGCGCCGAGGTCCAGTTCCTCCTCGATAGCCTCCTGCGTGCCGCTGGCTTCAAGCTGGAACTCGAGATCCGGTGCGCTGAAGTCGCCGATGTCGAGATCTACGCCTGCGCCATCGTCCGCGTCAAATGCAAGATCGAGCGCAGGGGCATCACCGTCACTCGCGTCGAGATCGACGTCTACGTCTACGGCACCCGCCGATGCCGTAACGGCTGAGAAGAGCGATTCATCGGGGCAGATCTGCTTGCCCATGATGACGACCTTGTCCCAATCCGAGTCTGATTCGTCGCCCATTTCCGTGCGTAAGACTTGCGCCGTCTGCAGGAACGAATCTTTGTTGCCCCAGACGAAAAACACCTCGAGGAGTTTCAACCTCAGATCCCGGCGACCGGGCTCGGCTTCCAAGCCCTTCTCGACTAACTCGGCTGCCTGGTCATAGAGCCCATAGGCCATATGAAAGTCTGCTTCGGCGACCGGATCCGCCTGCTCGAGATTGATAATAGTCTGGCTGGAGATCGTGTCTTCCTTCGACTCTTCCTCCGGCGGTATGCCGATCGTCAGCGGCTCGCCACTGGGAGCGTCGCTAGTGTCCGACTCGGAATCAGGCCACGGCGGTGTCTCCGCGGCAGATGTCGCCAGGGGCTCCGACAGCGGCTCCAACAGCGGCTCGAAAGCGGCCTCTGGCTCTTCCACGACGACGCTCTGCTCATCGATATTGATCGTCGCTTCCGTATCGACTTGTTCGCGCAGGCGTGCGGTCGCCTCGATGCTATCGGTGTCGTCGCCGAGGTCCGCCTCCAGTGCTTCCCAACGGCCCGTCACGTCGTCCGTATCCTGTTGCCGATAGCGGAGGTACCAGACCGCTGTCCCGAGTAACGCCAGCACGCCCAGACCGATTAATAGAATCGGGCTGGTCAGCCAACCCAGAACGCGGGAAAGCAACGACGGCTGGATCGGCGGGGCAACGACCCGGGTGACGGCCGCGGGCGGCGTGACGACGGCGGGCTCTTCTACCACGGGCGTCGCCGCAGGTATTGGTGGTTCTTCATCAGCAAAGAGCGGCTCAGACTCGAGGTCCACGCCGGTTTCCGCCAGCGGCTCCGGCTCAGCGCCAACCGCGGCGTCCTGGGCAGCCGCAAGCTGCGCTTGCAGATCCTGAAGCTGCTGATCTCGTATCTCGAGCAGTCGTTGGCTCTCGCTCAGTTCGTTCAGCGCCGTACCGAGCTCGCCCTCCAATGCAGCGACGTCTGTAGTCGCCGCAGCCGTACTACCACCGGTCGCTATATCCGCATTGTCGGCGCTTTCCGGTGTCACGAGTCTCAGGCGGGCCTGCGTATCGGTACCGGTCTGCCAATCGGCGGCCTGCCGCAGCACTTCTTCGGTCGCGGCCGCCGCAGTCGCCTCATTCAACTCGGCCAACTGCGGAATACGCAGGATCGAACCGAGATGCAACGTATTCATATTGCCGCCGAATGCCTGCAGGTTGGCACGATACACGGCCACCATCATCTGATTCATCGTGACCCCATTGGGCCGATATTGCTCGGCGATCGCCCACAGCGTCTCGGCGGACCGCACGGGCCCATAACTACCGGGCGATGGCGTCGCCGCTTGAACCGGCGCAACGGGCTGCGCCACTGGCGTCGCGGGCGCGGGTGCGAGCTGGGCCGCCGGACGATTGATCGCGGCCGCCGGCTGGGACGCGTCAGGTGCGCCCGTCTGCGCGGGCTGTACGCTCGGCGCTGCAGCCGGCAGCGGCAGCAGTACCGGCGGGTCCAGCAGGACGGTATATTCGCGCAGAAGACGTCCCCGCGACCAGCTGGCCTCCACTAACACCGTTACAAAGGGTTCGGCGATGGGTCCGCTTGAACTCACCGAGACCATCGGACGTCCGAGGCTGTCGGTACCGACCGCAAAAGTTATTCCCGCCAGATAGGCGGGTCGATCGAGGCCATAGCGGTCAAAAGTCTCCTGACTCGCCAAATTCACCCGAAGACTGCTTAGCTCCTCGGTCGTCGCAGATACGAGCTGGATCTCCGCATCAAGCGGCTGATTCAGCGCGGACCTGAGCTCAATATTGCCCAGGCCTAGCGCCCACGTCCCGACGGGAGTGAGCAGCAGTACCAAAACGCCCCAACGCGCCACTGATGTCATGGAATAACCTCTACCGAATCCGGTCCAGACCGACGTAGCAGACCTTTTACTGCCGAAGCAGAAAACTCTTGATGCGCCGAGCCAAACGATACATTACATAACTTGATTTACCAATATCTCCGCAATTTGCACGCTGTTCAGTGCCGCGCCCTTACGCACGTTGTCGGCAACCACCCACAAGTCCAAGCCACGTGGGTGGGAGAGGTCTTCCCGAATGCGTCCAACGTATACTTCGTCGCGATGGGCCGCATCGGTCAGGGCCGTCGGATAAGCGCCCGGCTCGTGACCATCCAAAAGAACAACTCCTGGCGAGCAATTTAACAATTTCTGGGCCTCCGGAACTGTGATTTTGGTTCGAGTTTCGATATGCACTGCCTCAGAATGGCCGAAATAAACCGGAATACGGACACAGGTCGGATTTACCATAATATCAGGATCTTCAAGAATCTTACGGGTCTCCCACACCATCTTCATCTCTTCCATCGTGTAGCCCGTGTCCATGAGTTCGGAGATCTTCGGCACCGCGTTAAAGGCCACGGATTTCTCCCCGCCGTTGGCCGCGGCCTGCGTTCCGGCCAACTGCGCCCGAGTCTGTTCGGTCAGCACCTCCATGGCGCTGCGCCCGGCTCCCGACATGGCTTGATAGGTCGCGACATTAATGCGCTCAATTCCGACCGCAGTGTGGATCGGTTGCAGCGCAACGAGCATCTGGATCGTGGAACAGTTCGGGTTCGCGATGATGCCACGATTCGTATACTCGGCTATTCGGGCCGCGTTACATTCCGGAACAACGAGAGGTATATCGTCGTCGTAACGAAAGTGAGAGGTATTGTCGATAACAATCGCGCCAGCAGATGCAGCACGTGGCGCATGTTCCGCCGAAACGGAACCACCAGCCGAGAAAAACGCCAGCTGAACTTTCGCGAAATCGAAATCGTCGAGCACCTCGACTTCGTGTAATTCATCGCGAAACCTGAGGCTGCGGCCAGCCGAACGCTGGCTCGCGAGCGGGTAAAAGTTCCCCACGGGGAAATCGCGCTCCTCGAGAATCTGGATCATGGCTTCACCCACCAATCCAGTAGCTCCCGCTACGGCAACATCATAAGTCTTGGACATGCTGGTCTTCAGAACTCGGCAGTAGTGATAGGGATCAGGCTTTCCGCTCAACCCCGATCGCCGGGGTAGCAGACGTCACATCCGCGTTCTGAGCTCGATGCCTGAGATAATGGTCAATCAGCGTCAGGGCCAACATCGCCTCTGCGATAGGGGTGGCCCGCAAACCGACACACGGATCGTGCCGGCCGGTCGTGACGATCTCCGTAGCGCGTCCTTCGCGGTCGACCGTTCCGCCCGGCACCTGAATACTCGATGTCGGCTTCAGAGCGATGCTGACGAGTAGGTCCTGGCCGGAAGAGATCCCACCGAGAGTCCCTCCGGACGAGTTCTTGGAGAAACCGTCGGGAGTCAACTCGTCACGATGCTCGCTACCGCGTTGCTCGACGCACTTGAAGCCATCGCCGAATTCCACGCCTTTGACCGCGTTGATGCTCATCAGCGCATGGGCGATCGCGGCCTCCAGTTTGTCGAAGACCGGCTCGCCCAGACCCGGCGGGAGACCACTCGCAATCACATTGATTCGGGCACCGATAGAATCCCCGGCTTTGCGTAACGCGTCCATGAACTTCTCGAGGTCGTCGAGCTTGCCCGCGTCCGCGCAAAAAAATGGATTGTCGTTAACGATAGTCAAATCAAGCGGCGCCAGATGATGCGGGCCCAACTGCGCCAGATAACCCGTAATACGTATACTCAGTCGCTCCGCCAGATACTTGCGGGCGATTGCGCCGGCTGCCACACGCATGACTGTCTCGCGAGCTGACGCGCGACCGCCACCCCGATAGTCACGAAGTCCGTACTTCTGCTGGTAGGTGTAGTCGGCATGCCCTGGGCGAAAGCTGTCCTTGATCTTGCTGTAATCACGGGAGCGCTGATCGACGTTTTCCACGAGCAGACCGATCGCCGTGCCGGTCGTGACCCCCTCGAAGACACCGGAGAGAATCTTGATCTGGTCCGGTTCTTTGCGCTGGGTAACATGCCGAGAACGACCTGGCCGACGGCGGTCGAGGTCAGACTGAATGTCGGCTTCCGTAAGCGCCAGCCCCGGCGGACATCCATCGACCACGCAGCCCATGCTGGGCCCGTGGCTCTCGCCGAAGGTCGTCACGGTGAATAATCTTCCAAATGTATCGCCAGCCATAGCCTTGATGTCCCTTGCGGTTCGCCGCCAGCGTCGCGGTAGGCCGCGGCGACGTACTGTTAACCTGCTAAGTATCCAGTCAATTCGTCACGCGTCAATAAAAAGACTCCCTCGCCGCCGTGCTCGAACTCCAGCCACGTCACGGGCAGGTCGGCGTACGCTCTCGTAAAGGCCTCCTGAGCTTCACCTACCTCGATAATCAGCACGCCGTCGGCGACTAGATACCGGGGCGCCTGGAGCAAAATTTCGGCGACGAGCGAGAGGCCTTCCGGCCCGCCCGCGAGAGCCAGGCGCGGCTCGTGAGCGTATTCGGGCGGCAACTCAGTAAGCCGCGGCTCCGGCACGTACGGCGGATTGGAGACAATCACGCGGTACCGACCGTCGACGGCCGCGAAGAGATCTGATTGGATCGCCCGCACGCGCTCAGCCAGGTCGTGTGCCGCAATGTTGGCGCGCACGACATCGATCGCCTCCTTCGATACATCGACTGCGTCTACGGTAACGTCCGGACAGTAATGGGCGGCCGCGATTGCCAGACAGCCGCTACCGGTGCCCAGATCCAGGATCCGATCGCCGTTACGCAGATGACACCACGGCTCGAAGCCGCGACCGATGAGTTCCGCCAATGGCGAGCGCGGAATCAGCACGCGCTCGTCTACGAGAAAGCGCAACCCTGCGAACCACGCTTCGCCGAGAAGATAGGCCAACGGTTTTCGTGTCGCGACGCGATCCTGGGCGAGCGCTAGCAGACCGGGAATCAGCGCCGGAACCGGCGGCCGCTCCCAGGCAACGTCATCCCATCGCTGCTGATGTCGAACAAGCCAGTAAGCCTCATCACTCGCGTTGTCCGTACCGTGTCCGAAATTCAGATCATGCAGATCGAAATAGCGAGAGATCAGCCCGACCCAATCGCTACCGGTCCCGGCACGGTTTAATGCCTGTTCAAGTTCAATGAGGGTCATGGGCCGCGGATAATACTCCTTATGAGATATGACTCGCGTGATTGGAGCGATGTTAAGAGTCCTGGTGATAGCGCTGGTCCTATTGGCCGGTGCGACGGTGTGGGTATCGAATTTCCGCCAGACCCTGCCGGAGCCCGCTATCGCTACCGTGCTTCCCGAGCCATTCCGCCTTCCGGCAGTCCAGCTGACCGACCAACATGGAGGCGATTTCTCCACCGCCGCGCTGGAAGGGCATTTCACGCTAATGTTCTTCGGCTTCACTAACTGCCCCGATATCTGCCCACTTACGCTGCAGACTCTTGCCAACGTTGAGGCAGAACTACTCGAGCAGGATTCAGAGGCACCGCGGGTCGTCTTCGTCAGCGTCGATCCCGACCGCGATACGCCTGCGCAGATCGAACGCTACCTGGGAAACTTCAACGCGGAGTTCGACGGCATTACCGGTGATCTGCAAGCGCTGCGGCCGTTGCTCAGCGCCTTGGGGGTGACGGTAGAACGCCACCAACATGCCGACTCAGCCGCCTACAACGTGACCCACAACTCCACCATCTACGTCATCGGCCCGCAAGCGGACTTGACAGCGATATTCAGCGCACCACACGACGCTACTGTCATCGCAACGGATTACCAGCTAATCCGGCGGCTGTACCGGACTCGGCGGAACGATGCCTCGGCTTCCCTATGAGATCGACGCTGTCGGTGTGGGCACAATTCGTGCTCCCGCAGAAGTTGCTCGCGGCACTTGTCTTTCGAATCTCCCGGTGCACGTGGCCCGCTATCAAGAGCCCGTTGATACGATGGTTCACAAACCATTATCAGATTGACCTCGCCGAGGCTAAACAGCCAAACCTCGACGCCTACCCGAGCTTCAATGATTTTTTTACGCGCGCCCTGCGGCAGGACGCGCGGCCAATCGCCGGCGATGAGCAGACGGTCGTATCCCCCGCTGACGGCTATCTGACGGAGTTCGGGAACGCCGCGGCCGGACGTTTGCTCCAGGCCAAGGGGATGGACTACCGGCTCGATGAGCTGTTAGGCGAGCCACGGGAGGGCGCTGTCGATCTCGTGTTG
>Ga0255047_10002191_pt1 | contig 13109 bp, 20 predicted proteins | sample JV7_2_1_MG_FD_183640 | JGI IMG/M metagenome (GOLD analysis project Ga0255047, IMG submission 183640) | Seawater microbial communities from Jervis Inlet, British Columbia, Canada - JV7_2_1 | ecosystem: Environmental > Aquatic > Marine > Inlet | place: Canada: British Columbia | collected 2016-10-06
TGTACTCAGTGCCCCCGCTGTCGGGTGTGCGAGGCGTATCTCAGTAAAGAGGATGCGCCGCTGTCGACATGCGACCCGAACGAACAGGGAGACTCAGCGGGGTGGTGTCATAAGACTTGCTTGCAGAAGGAGATCGAGGAATCCTGCGGGCATCTGAAGGACGGCGAGAGACTCGCTCACTGCTACGACCGTATCACCAACCACTATCTGCACCGCCTGCAAGTGTGTCGCAACTGGGACATGAACCCCGACTTCCATGATGGTCCCGAACTCGCAACATTCACGGCAATGGTTCAGCTGGCCGCAACGTATACAACCCGCATCGCTGTGCGGGCTGAAGTGAGGATGATGAGATGAAGAACGGTTGCTCTGTCCCGATGTGGTGCATGGGCGTTCCTGCAGGGTCCTGCGATAAACCCGCATACGGCGAACCACCTAAGGCGCGAACGATCCGCAGATGGGACGGGTACGAGTACCGAGAAGATGGCCGATACGCTGGGTATGTTCCGGGGCTTGCGTGCCCGGTTCATGGAGGCCCGTCGGTCTCATACGAGATGGACGGCGACGCGCACTGCGCAAATCTGGACGACTTCGAGAACCTTCAGGAATCGCCGGCAGGGTTTGGTGACACGGAAGAGGAAGCGCTAGCGGATCTGGTGCTAGCAATAGTCAAAGAGAGGATGATGAGATGACAGATATTGAGTTTGCGCTACTGCTCGAAACGATCGAGCGCATAGCTGATGGATGGTGGTGGGCAATCGTGTGGCTGGGCCTGTGCAGGATACTGGGATAATGGGCGAACGCTGCGACCACGGGACCGGCACCGACTTCGATTGCGCGGAGTGCTTGGGGGAGGAGAATGAAGTGCTCAAAGAGCAGAACACCTCGCTGATAGCACTTCGAGAACGAATGATACTGGCCCACAAGTGCGAGAGCCAAGAGCCATGTGAATTCTGCGCCGTACTCGTTGAATACATAACGAAGGAAAACCAATGACCCGCCGCCACGAATACGACTCGACCAAAGCGCCGCTGCATGAGAGGATATTCCTCGGAGACCCGAAGGGCGGATGGTATCCTTGGATCATCGGGTGGGGTGTGGTGGTTTTGATTTTAACTGGAGTATGGAGGATGTTCGTTTGAGTGTAGCTTATAGTGATTTCATCGAAGCTAAGAGATCGGCCCCTCGTTCGGTGGGGATTGAGGGCTGCGAGATTAATCAGGATCTCTATATGTTCCAGCAGGAGATAGTATCGTGGGCGCTTGAACTTGGGAGCGCTTGCATCTTCGCCGATTGCGGACTCGGCAAGACTCTGATGCAACTGGAGTGGGCGCATCACGTATCGCTGCACACTAGCGGCCCTGTGCTGATACTCGCCCCACTGGCAGTGTCGGCTCAAACTATCCGCGAGGGTGCTCGATTCGGGTATGGAGTGCTAGCAGTAGACGATCCCCAGGAATCGCCGATCCGCATCACGAACTATGAGCAGTTGCATAATATCGACATATCGGAATACAGCGGGATCGTGCTGGATGAGTCGTCGATACTCAAGAGCCATACCGGCAAGTTCAGGAACGAACTGATAACCATGTTTAGAGAGTTTCGGTTCCGCCTCGCATGCACCGCTACCCCCTCGCCTAACGATGTGATGGAGTTGGGCAACCATGCCGAATTCGTTGGGGCTATGACTCGAACCGAAATGCTCGCGATGTACTTCGTTCACGATGGCGGCGAGACTCAGAAGTGGCGACTCAAAGGGCACGCGAATGATGAGTTCTGGAGGTGGGTAACCACTTGGGCGATGGTGATATCGAAGCCTTCGGATCTCGGATACGACGATGCAGGCTACGAATTGCCGGAGCTGATGTATCACACACGCACAGTCGAATCGTCCAGTATCCGCGAGGGGATGCTATTTAATGAGGCGTACTCCCCGACACTTACCGAGCGCCGCGAGTCGCGCAAAGTTTCCATGGCGGATCGGTGTGAAGTAGCGGCGAATCTGGCAAACGAATCCACTGAGCAGTGGGTTATGTGGTGCGATCTCAACTCTGAATCCGAAACACTGGCGAATCTTATACCCGATGCGGTCGAGGTGAGAGGTAGCGACACGAACAATCACAAGTCTGATTCCATGATGGACTTCGCTGATGGTAAAATCCGGGTGCTAGTCACGAAGCCCAAGATCGGGGGCTTCGGCATGAACTGGCAGAACTGCCGGAACATGGCGTTCGTTGGGCTGTCCGATTCCTACGAGGCGCTCTACCAATCCACCCGCCGATGCTGGCGATTCGGTCAGGATAAGGAAGTGCGGGCCTACATCATCACGAGCACAAGCGAGGGGGCGGTACTTCAGAATGTATTGCGCAAAGAGCGCGACCACCAACTCATGCAAGACCGGATGCGGCGCCTAACTCATAAGCCGGAAATAGCAGAGCGAATCGAAGGGGGAGAAGTGACCGAGACGACAGGGCAGGGCTGGACACTGAAGAACGGGGATTGCGTTGAGGTACTAAAAGGCCTCGAATCTGCAAGTGTGGACTATTCGATATTCTCCCCGCCATTCGCATCGCTGTACACGTACAGCGACTCGCCCCAGGATATGGGCAACTGTGAGAACAAGGAGGAGTTCTACGAACACTTCGCATATCTTGCGCCGGAGTTGCTACGGGTAACGAAGCCAGGCCGGTTGCTCTCGTTTCACTGCATGCTGCTCCCGACCTCGAAGGTTCGCGATGGAGTCATTGGGCTAACCGACTTCCGAGGCGATCTGATTCGCATGTTCGAAGAGTCGGGATGGATCTACCACTCCGAAGTATGCATCTGGAAGGATCCGGTAACGGCGATGCAACGGACAAAGGCACTCGGGTTGCTGCACAAGACAATCCGCAAAGACTCGGCCATGAGTCGGCAGGGGGTGCCGGATTATGTTGTGACGATGCGCAAGCCAGGAGATAACGCCGAACCGATCAGCCATGACGCCAGCCAGTTTCCGGTTAGCTTGTGGCAGAAGTGGGCGAGCCCGATATGGTCGGACATCAACCCGAACGATACTATCCAATTCAGGGCAGCTCGAGAAGAGAGCGACGAACGCCACATATGCCCGCTCCAACTCGAGGTCATCCGCCGATGTCTCGGTCTGTGGACTAACCCGAATGATCTGGTGTTGAGTCCGTTCGCAGGCATCGGCAGTGAAGGCTACGAAGCTCTGCGGCATGGGCGGCGATTCATCGGGGCCGAGCTGAAGACGAGCTACTACGATCTGGCCGTGAAGAATCTCCGCTACATCGAGGAAGATTCCCAGCAGTCTGAACTGTTCGCATAAGCGTTACCGCCGGCAAGTGATCGGCGGGACGATGCGCCTCGCTTGATAGAGGCGTAGGGGCGGCGGTTCTCTTAGCGGGCGCTTGGGGTATCGCCGCCCCACTACAGGAGGAAGAAATGGAACCATTGAAAGTCGTAGAGTTGAAAGTCAATTCATTCATGGGTATCGACGCCGCGCAGATGGAGATAGGCCCTGAAGGCATGATCTTGATCGGCGGCAACAACGGAGCGGGCAAGTCGTCTCTGATATCCGCAATCGAATGCGCGATCCGTGGCAAGAAGTGGCACCCGAACCGCCCAGTCAAGGATGGGGCCAAGCAAGCGGAGGTGGTTCTAGATCTCGGAGCGCTGAAGATCCGGCGGCGCTTCAAGCCGGATGGGACCGGAACTCTCCACGTCGAGAACGCGGACGGCTACAGCCCTAAGCAGCCGCAGGCTATGCTCGACGCCCTAGCGGGGGCCATCGCTTTCAACCCGCTGGAGTTCAGCACGATGCATCCCAAGGAGCAGCTTGAGCTGGTGCGCGAGCTCGCGGGGATCGATACGACCGAGCTGGATGTAGAGGCCAACGAGGCCTTCGACGCCCGCACTGAGGTCAAGCGCGAGGTGACGCGGCTGCAGGGTCAGTTCGATTCGATGCCACATCACGAGGATGCGCCGGACGAGCCCGTATCGGTGGTGGATTTGATGACGGAACTGGAGCGGCGGGAGACTGTGAACCACGACAACCAGACGGGTCGCGACCATCTCGACGAGCTGAAGAGTCGGGAACGTCACTGGGAAGGTGAGACCGCCAAGCTCGCGGATCAGATCTCCGACCTTCAGGCGCAGCTGGAAGACACGCGCGGTCGGTTGAAGGACGCGGGAGTCGCCGTAGAGAAGCAGCAGATCGAAGTCTCTTATATGACGGACGAGCTACCTGTGCCCATCAAGCACCAGATCCAGATGGCTGATGGTCGCAACGCGAAGCACCGCGACAACGCGGCACGCGACAAGGTCGGGCAGTCACTGCAGCAGGCGAATATCAGCTACTCCGACTTCACAAACCAGCTCGATGAGTTGAAGATCGACCGCGCAAACCTGATCGCCTCCGCCGATATGCCAATCGACGGGCTCGAGATCGGCGAGGATGGTCTAGAGTTCCAAGGCACGCCATTTGCGCAAGCGAGTTCGGCGGAGCGGCTACGCACTTCGATCGCGATGGGCATGGCCTTGCATCCTAAGCTTTCGGTTATGCTAGTAAGGGACGGGGAGAAGCTTGACGATTCAGGGCTCGCGCTCGTGGCCGAGATGGCGAAGGAGAACGACTACCAAGTGTGGGTGGAGAGAGTCGGCGACAAGGATGCCGGGGCAATAGTGATCAAGGATGGCAGGATCGACGATGCGCCTCGCTTGGATCTTTGAGGCGTAGGGGCGGCGGTTCTCTTAGCGGGCGCTTGGGGTATCGCCGCCCCACTACAGGAGGAAGAGATGAAGAGCCTGCTAGTGCTAATCATTGCGGCGCTACTCGCGTCGCCAGCATGTGGTTCGGAGGAGAACACAGTGGAGCCCGATTTGAGAGAAGCCCTTAGGCGTGCCGAGGGTTTGGTGGAAGAGTTGCAGGACGAACTAGAGAAGTCGCAGAATTCCTGTTGCAAGTTCGAAAAGCCCGACACGTGGAAGAGCCACCGAGACAAGTACGGGAACTGGTCTAGACTTACCGCAGGTAGGGATAAGGAAACATACCCGGAAGACGACATAAACACCGTCCACATACAAGTTTCACACAAAGACCAGGGCGGGCAGCGATGGCTGAGCGGGCTCGCGTTATCGAAAGCCGACATGCGCAGCATGCGCGACTGGATAAACAAGTGGCTAGAGAAGAGGGGCCGATGACCGCCGAGATACGAAGCGAGAACCCAGTTAGCATCATCCCGGACATGGGGATCCACTACAACATCCCCGATACGGTCTACCATCGCTGCTGGGATGCGTTGAACAACTCCCGGTTGAGCGACATGAATCGGTCGCCGGCTTATTGCAAATGGGGGATGGACCACCCACGGGAGGAGACGGACGCGCTTGAGTTCGGCAAGGCTGTGCACTGCGCAATACTTGAGCCCGATCGGTTCGAGACTGCCTACACACTCGATCCCACCGATGAGGACGGGGGGTATCGCAAGGGGTGGCGGAACACCAAGGCCTACAAGGAGGCGAAGGCGGCGCTAGTCGAGAACGGTCACTCAGTGGTCAAGCAAGACACGTTCGACGCATGCCGTACGATACGCGATCGGATCTACAACACGCCGAGCGCTGCGCAGGAGTTGTTAAATTCCATGACACATTCAGAGGTATCCTTTGTCGCGGACGACCCCGAGACAGGGCTGCGTTGCAAGGTCAGGCCTGATATAATTATAGACGGGGGCGGGCTTGCGGGCGACGTGAAGACGACCAGGGATGCTTCCCGATGGGCCTTTGAGCGATCCATATACTCGTACGGATACCACCGAGGCAAGGCTCATTATTTAGACACCATGAACGCAGTGGGGTGGTCTGAGTGGGACCAATACCTCTTCTTGGTTATCGAGAACACTCCTCCGTATGAGTTTGCAGTCTACGATCTCGACCCAGCAGCAACCGACAAGGGGCGCAGGGAGAACACGAAGCTCAAGGCGCTATACCGGCACTGCCTAGAGCTAGACGAGTGGCCCGGTTACGACACTGCAATTCAATCTGTAGGCTTGCCAAACTACGCCTATTATCAGGAGGAGGAAGAGGATGAGTGATCCACTAGAGGCAGTAATCCCCGAGATCATCGAGAGCAGCGCGCTATCTGTTATCGAACGGCAAGACTCGGCGGCGCTTGACGTTCAGGTAAACACCGCCAAGACGTATCCGCGCAGCGTGCAGAAGTTTCAAGCGGACCTCGAGGCATGGGCGACGATGGATGAGCGAGTAGCGGATGAGTGCTTCTTCGTGAAGCCAGTCGGCGCCGAGAAGATCATCGGCCCATCTATCCGCTTCGCTGAATTGGTGCAGGCGAGCTATGGCAACCTGATCACGGATGCTCGGCTGATCCTCGAGGATACCGACTCGATTCTAGTTGAGGGAACGTGTCGGGATCTGGAGCGCAACACGGCTAGCCGTTCCCAGGTACGCCGATCGATCATCGGGCGGAACAAGAAGCGATTCCCTCAGCACGTAGTCGAGAATCAGATTCTAGGCGGGATGGCAATTGCCCGGCGGAATGCGATCTTCCAGGTAGTGCCGAAGGCCCTATGGATCGGAATCTGGGATCAGGCTCGGGCGGTATCGGTGGGGGATGTTGAGACGTTCGCAGCTCGCAGGATTGAGACGGTAAAGGCCCTACGAGATCTCGGCTGCAATATGGAACACGTGAAGGCCTATTGCGGAGGGAAGGATTCGAAGGATCTGGATGCCGACTCGTTGCTGCGACTGAAGATGAAGCGCCGAGCGATCGAAGGTGGCGAAGTCACAGCCGCTGCAGCATTCCCGCCACCGATGCCCGATCCTGAAGTGGCCGAGCAGTCTGTCAGCGACGCGACGAAGGCACTTAAGAACGCAGGGAAGAAGAAGGACGAGCCCGAGACGGACTCGGAAGGCAATCCCATCCCGGATGGGGTTGGGGTGGAGTTCGATTAAGCATACAACAGTCAGCCATGAGGCCGGGCGGGTGGAAGACCCACAACTAAGGGGGAAAGAATGTCTGATAGATTCCCAATGTCTCCCGCCGAATTCGACGCGGCTTGCCGGGAGTTTGTGCGCGAAGTCAAAGCAGCCGGCTACATCGTCGATGAGAGTAGCGGGTGGCGATCCGCAGAGGGGAACCGGGAGGCTGGCGGCAACCGGATCAGCAAGCACCTGCGAGGGATGGCGCATGACTACACGCTGATACCGCCGGAGGGTTCTGGGGGAGACTTCTCAGTGCCCAAGACCATAGCCTTCGAACTAGGTCTATGGCGCGAGGTCTACGAATGGGGCATCCACATCCAAGGCCTGCCGGTCGGCTCGGCTCCGATCTGGTGGTTGGATAAGTATGGGGAGGGGGATTAGATGGATCCCGAAGACTGCGATATTGCAAACCATGAACAAGCCAGCATCTCAGCCAGAGAGCACCGTGGGTTGCTTGCCCGCATAGCGGAGCTGGAGAAAGAGAACGCGGAGCTTCGCCCATTTAAGGCATGGTGGCTCGCGCTCTTCGGGGAGGGGCAGCGGGAGAAGTGGACAGAGATAGGCAAGTTCTTTTACCCCTATAACGAGAACGGGTGCTGGAATATTGATACCAGACGCCCCACCCCTGAAGCTCTCGCCGACGAACTGAACGAGGGGGGGGAGGGGTGAGGCTACCATCACTCGTGATATGGATCGTCATAGCCGTGCTGTTCCTTGCCGGCTTCGTGATGCGCGACACGCGGCTCGAACTGGAAGACACGCAGCGGCAGTTGAGCCACTTCCAAGGTGTCGGCATGGAGATAGTGGAGTGCAGGGAGGACCTGCGCGAGTTGGAAGACTGGAGCAGCGGGCGCGCGGGCTCGCTCTCGTGGTGTGTCTATGATGGAGGCATCGACGGAGAGGAGCGCTGCGTTAAATATGAAAAGCCTCTCTGCAAAATGCCGCCGTTTGTGGGGGAAGACGTGCACGACATCATGCAAGCGCTCCACGGTTGCCCGGAGCTGACGGCGGCGCTTAAGGATGCAGGACCGTGAGCCGCCTCCAACTCGCATACTACCTCCCCCTTGACGCCGATTCCCTGCAGACCGATCCCGTGTCCCTGGTGTGCCTCAGGGGTGGGAGCTGGGAGTCTGTCGAATACCTCAGCGATGCGAAGTGGCGGGAACCGGACGACAGGCACGACGTGCTGCACAAGCACATCTCGGTCGAGCAGATCGAGGCGCTGGGCTGCTCCGAGTTCGGGCTGCTGAGGACTGGGATCGGGGGGCTTCAGCCAGAGATGCCGAATCGGCTGGAGTTGACGTCTCGCGTGGTGGAACCACCCCCGGTTTACGTGCCGGAGCCTCACCCGGATTTGGTGCTGGGGCTGCTCGCTCTGCTCCTGGCGCTCAGGGGGGCGTATGTGCTGACGCCGAAGAGACTGCGGGCTAAGTGGCCCCGCACTCCGTTTCGTCGCTGCAGACGGCTATAGGCGTGTCTGACGGCGGGAGAAGCGGGATTACGGGGAACACCTCGGGGCAGATGGTATCAGCCGCCAGACCTAGAATCGCCTTGTACTCAGTGAGGAGCTGATGAGCCTTCTCCGCCTCTTCGCCCTCTATGGCCTCTGAGATCGCCTCAGCGACCTCCAGTGAGAGTTTGGCTAGGCTGGCGCACCTTTTGGCCTTATCGGGCGTGGTGGTGGCACAGGCAGACACAGCGAGGGCGAGGATGAACACGAGGGTCGGGAGTCTCATTGCCCCGAAACCTTCTTGGCGATCTTCTTCGCTGTGACGAAGCGCTCCCCGCCGGCGGCAGGGTGCTTGCTCGCCCCGACTGCTAGGCTGAGTAGTGTGGCCACGCCACCCCAGAAGATCTCCGATTGTAGAATCTGTGCCCAATCCATTCTAGCTCCCATTCCCGGCATCGGCAGGGGTTGCTGCTATCGACGGCCCATTGTAGCGCCGGGCTGCGGAGATGTCCTCGATCGCTCGGCCTAGGTGCTTGTCTAGCGTCGACATGTGCTGCATCTGGGTCGAGAGGTACTTGAGTTGCTCCTCGATCCGGGCCGAGGCAATGAGCATTTCGGCGATCTTGACCGTTACGTTCTTGCGCAGCTCCACCGATTCCTCTGTGTTCTTTTCGCAACAAACGAATGCTTTGTCGAGCCTGGCAGTGGTTGCGTTAGTGGTCCCGTTCCAGACGTAGACGCACAGACTCAGGAAGAGCAGCATCACCGCGCCCAGTATTGAACTGAGAACCCCTGCCCAATCGCCTAGCCTGAATCCGTCGCCGCCCTTGTCCATCTCACCGCCCCCCGATGTTCTGGGGGTTGGCTGCACTGGGCACACCTCCAGAGAATGAAGTAATTGCAATCCCACCCGGTAGCAGAGTGGTCGGCAGTCCGACGAAATTCACATCATTATCGCCCGGCGTGAACTTCCATTGTCCGGTGTAAGAACCCTCACAGGCTGCGCCTGCCGCGCACGTGATCCCGCCGTCTGACATTGCGGTGTTTGATGCGACGCTGGCGGCGTCGGTGCAGGGAGTCAGCAGAGCTTGAGCCGCTGGTGGTAGTTCATCGTTAAACAGGGCGAACGTCGTCGCGCTGACTGCTCCGATGCGCCACACGTTCGAGGAGATCGCGACTACGCACTCCTCCCACGTTCCGACGATCTCATTCCCGGCCGTTGAGTGGTAGCTGGTCGAGCCCCACTCGACTCCGATGCCGGTCACTAGCGGATCCATCAGGAGCCCGCTGATGTCGACAAAGAGCTGCACGTCATGGCTAGACTTCCCCTCGAAGTCAAGACCGCGACCGCCGCCAGTGTCAGTGATGGTTACTTGGTGCAGCTCCATGTGACCGACATCCTGGTTTGTGAACTGATCCCAAATGCCGTGGCCCTTCGTTGATGACGTCGTGTTCTTCACGTCATGAATCACAGTCCTGGCTGCGTATATGTTGCAGCCGTCGACGTCGAGGGTGTCGCCGCAGGTCGTGCTGCCCCATAGGATCCCCGACATGTTAATGCCGGACTGCGAAGAGTGCGCCGTCAGTTCCATGTCTACAAGGTACGTTGAGTTGCCTCCAAGAGGCTCCACGGCCGACCCGTGAATGTTGCCCACGTTATCGATGATCGAAAACTTCCCGCCAATATGAATCGCAGTGGTTCGAAGGTCTGCGGTGCTAGTCGATGCTGCGACCTGTGCCCGGATGTTCGTTCCGTCTGAGTTAAGAGAGACGATCGTGCTCGTGTCGTGGCCTGTAAAAACCTGGCTACCGGCCGCGCTGGTTACGTCTAAACCTTCGCCTACGGAGTTCAGTACGAGCAGCCTTCCTGTCCCAGTCGCGTCGAATATATCCACGCCATTGGTATCGCACTCGACATCCATCCCAGCAACGACCATCCACCCCGGGCCTGTCTGGGTGTTGAATATACCGCTGCCCGATGTCCATGTTGCATTGTCGCAAATGATCTTGGCTCTCTGCGCCGGGAATTCAGAGTGAATATAGGTGACGATCTCGCCAGCGTTCCCGTCGCTGTACGTCATCGATATCGCGTAAGAGGTCGTCCCACTCTCCAAGTCTGCTCCGGTATACGTGCCAGAGCTAGCGAGTATGATGCACTCATTCCCGCCGCACTCGCTGTCCATCTTCGAGAATGTGAGCCAAGGGTTATGATACGACCCGTCTCCGGTAGTGTCGTTTCCTGCTGTCGAGAAGTAGTAGACCGCACCAGTCTGAGTTGAGGAAGGGAGCATGATCGCGTTTAAAGCCTCCCCGCAAGCCCCGGCCATGTCGCAGTTGCCATCGGCTGTGACTAGGCCCCCATCGAAGCAATTCGGCGCTCCGTTGCACGCGCCAGCCTGAGCTTGGCCGGCCCAGGAGAGCAAGCCGAGTAGTATAAAGATCGATCGCATAGCCCACCTCATGACGAGCACGACACGTAGAAGTACTCGCCAGCGGTCGCACCCGAGTACGTGAAACGCACATATGGCCCGAGCCTCAGCATGGCCCACCCGCCTGCAGTGACCGGCCCGGCGTCCGAGTCCGTTTCGCAATCGATGTTGCCGCCTGAGCTTTCCTTGCAGATCTGAGTCACAAGGGTGGCACTCGAGGTACTCGCCACGAATGCAGACGAGTCATCGCCGCACTGAGCCATACTGATCAGCTCGGTTGTGCCAGACGTGGCGGTGGCTTGGAAGCGCATCATCTGGCCCGGGCTCGGGACATTGCTATCGCCACCCCCAAGCCTCTGCCACTTGTTCGCCGCAGAGTGTGCCAGGAGAGGCAACGCCACGAGGAGCGTAGCGATTAGGAATAGTCTTAGTTTCGAGTGACCCATAGATTGACCTCTAGGCTAGTGCAGCCCGTTGTGTCGGACGACACCGTCCGATAGTTCGGATACCAGATTGCCGGATCATCCGTGACCGAGGAGAGTGACCCGCTAGAACTCGTCAGCGATGCGACCTCATGCCAGTTGACGCTTCCGGCATCGTTCGACCCCTGTATCGAATAGACCGCCGTCCCTGGGCATCCAGTGTCATCGTCAACCGAATACTCGACTCGAGTATTCATGCCCCAGTAGGCAGGGGTTACGGTTACGCATGAAGCCGCCCCTGTGCACATGGCGAGCTGTTCCTTATCCCTCGCTTGCGCCGGGATCGCCACTAGCAGAACTATGAGGAGTGTGAGTTTTCTCATATCGTCTCAGTTGTCGAATAGGTAGACCATGAAAGAGGCCTTGACGTCGATCGCGCCAGTGCCTGCAGACGCAGCTAGGCGTATGTCTGTCATTTCGTTGACTGCGCCCATCGTGTTGTCGGATAACGTCCATTGTCCCTGATATGCATGGCCGCGAGTCCCGAGTATCCACGCGCCATTCGCCACAACGTTTGACCGAGCCCAGATGGCCAGCTCTGCGTCGTCCCCCCTCGCTACGGAGAATGTCGCATTCACGAACACTCCAGTTTTGCCTGCGGGTACTGTGTAGATCGCCATCAGGGTCGAGCCATTGTCGGGCAGGATCTGCGCGTAGTCGTCGGCGCTTGCGGAGCCGTCACCGGCCAGAGTCTCCTCGCAGAAGATTGTTCCGACGTTGTTCCCGTTGCTGCCTGCTGTGATCGCCTGAACTCGGAATAGGCGCGTCCAGAGACCGTCCAGGACTACCGCCGTTGTGCCGGTCGGAATAAATATCTCCTCTTTCTCCAGCCAATTATCGTCGAGCCCAACCGCCCTAACCAGCGTCGCCCCGGTTCCACCTGATGCATCGCTCGCACTCGTTGAGTCACAGCGCAGCGATACTGCCGAAGTCGGGTAGCCGGCGTAGGTCCCGCCTTGGTCCCAGATATCCTCTTCGGTTGTGCCTACTGAGGAGTTGGCGCCGTACTTAAAGAGGTCACTGCAGCCCGGCGTCTTGTCTAGGACACACTCCATCATCGGATCATTCCATGGCATGATCGAGAAGAAGCCTCTGCGCAGTTGGGCCATGTTGTCAGATATGGCCGCGAAGGCTAGGAGGCAGAGTAGGAGTGTGAGGGCGAGGGGTTTCATGCGATGTAGTCGCTCCTCCCGACTTCAAACCAGAATTGGCTGTCACATCGCAGGGTGATGGTGCTTTGTGCTGCGCCTGCCGTGAAGTCGCCATTCGCTCGGATATTGCCTGCACCAGAGTCGATCGATACCGTTGCGGGTGTCACATCAAATACGATGGTCACTATGTGCCCGTCATAGGTTGGCTGGATGTCCGCGAGCGCGACGTCGTTGGTGATATTGATCGTCCTCTCTGTCGGCGGGATCTGTAGCTCAGTTGCCGCCACCACGGCGAAATCGGTTACCAGGCTCGGCATGCTGAGGTTCGAGAACTGCTTCGACATAAACGAAAGCATGTCCGTAGAGAACGTGACGGGGGCCGCCGAATTGCTGATCCCTCCACTGAACGACGCGGCGGTGGCATTAGGCATGAGGAAGATGTCACCGGCTGCCGCCCCGTTCTGATACTTACAGGATTCGAACGTTGGCCCGGTGATGATGCCCGTGTCGAGATGGACCCCATAGCTGAACTCGCTCGGGGTGGATGCTTTATTGCCGTTGTCGAACATCGAGCAGCCGAAGAACATCGTATCGTTGGGTC
>Ga0255047_10002192_pt1 | contig 13108 bp, 17 predicted proteins | sample JV7_2_1_MG_FD_183640 | JGI IMG/M metagenome (GOLD analysis project Ga0255047, IMG submission 183640) | Seawater microbial communities from Jervis Inlet, British Columbia, Canada - JV7_2_1 | ecosystem: Environmental > Aquatic > Marine > Inlet | place: Canada: British Columbia | collected 2016-10-06
GGTGGCAAGTGCTTAGTCGGTTCCGGGAGCTTTGTCCGTATTGTGCCATATTATTTTACCAGTTCCTCCAGTTTCTTTGTCTTGTCGCTGCTTCCCTTGCTGGATCCAAAGTAATAAGTGACTACCTGGCCCGCCCATCCGAATGCGGCACCAGCAACAAAATAAAAAAGCTCTTTCCCGCTCTTGATCTCGAAAAATAAAACCACCACCACAATGGCGATTGCCGATGCAAGTGAAAATAACCCGGAGGCGTACATCATCCAATCCTGGCCCCCCGCCCTGGCGAGCTCCACCTCTCTGGTCCTGGCCGAGGATCTGTCCTTCTGGTCCAGTTCATAGTATGCCAGTTCCATGTCCGCCAGGCGCTCTAACTCTGCGGCTTCCTGGGGGCTGATCTCTCCGCTCTTTTTCCCCATGGTGATCACATTTTTAACGATTCCCAGGAGTCCCTTGTCTGGCAGGACCTCTCCAATTAATCCGGCGGCGCTTGGTACCTTCTGGAGCAGCAGCTTCCCGAATCCGGTATCCTTGAATTTCTTTTTATCGCTCATTCTTTTAGTTTTTTCTCGATCATTATATCAACGTATTTCTTCATTTCCTCGTCGCCGGATTTGTTGGCCTCCAGGTCGTTTTCCAGCTGGGTGATTCTCCCTTCGTTCTTTCGGATCCTGGCGAAGAATTTTTTAATGGTTGCTACTATTCCTAGCGCCGCTGCCGTGGCGAGTGTGGCGATTATTCCGCCTCCGTACTCTGTCCAGAATTCTGCTAGGGTCATTTCTTTAGTACGTATTTTCTGTCCTGGCCTTCAGAGAAGTTCACTAATTCCTCTCGCACCACTCTTCTTACATCTGACTCGATCATTAACCGGATCTCGGTTCGTGGAACAAACCTCTCCTTTGCTCCGGCGTGCATGTCAAGTAAATCGTGGTCCCTTTGTTTCTGGTATCCCGTACCAGCAAAGAATCCAAGAATAACAAGGCTGATGACAAAGCTGGCCCGTATCCATGTAGCTTCACTTAGTCTTGATACCCTTTCTCCATTAGTCACACCTTTTCTTGGATTAAGTCTTTCAGCCATGGAACTTCGCATAGCAATTTATCATAAATAGATTCTACGCAATACATCACACGGCTCAAACTGTCAACCCCGCTCACGTATGGCGAACTAATTGGAAATCCGCTTAAATCGGTCGGCCCCAAAATTGCAAACATTTCATCGTAGGTGAACTCCTGACGGAGCATCCAAATGTCCCTTAATAGCTCTCCTTGCATTGCCTTGATCCTGATATCAAAAGTCAGCCTATCGGCCTTGTTCTCTCCGTTCGCCACCGAAATCTGTGGATTGTCCACAATGTCGTCTGCGGTTCCCACTACTGAGGCCGGAATGGTCAAAACCTGACTCACCGGATTCCCCTGTCCGTCGTCGTATGGAATTACCTCAAATGTTTTTGTACTCGCTGTTATTGTCATAATCTTATGTTTCTCCTAAGTAAAGTCTGCAAAAAACTGATTTGTCGCTATTGGTCTTTGCTTGGTCCAAAACTCTTAACCTTGTGTTTGCGTGGTTATATGCACTTGTGGATGTTGTTGAGCTTGTAGAGGTGTGCCAGTCGCCTGTAGATGGGATTTCGGTGTCATTGTCCGTTTCACGAATACTGGCAAGTTCACTCCTATTTAACAAAAACCAGTCCGTATACGATCCCTGAGTTTGGGCCCCACCAAAAAGAGAACCTAATGCGGCATCAATGTGAGCATCCCAATTTTGTGATCCTTGTTCTACCATATACCACATACGGCCCGTAAGATGGTCTATCTTTAAATTATTAGTATATGTTTGTGTTCCGTCCTCCGCAGTAAACCTGTTTGTATTGCCAAAAGCATTATTTTGATTTAAAGTATTCCAACTCCCAGCCACTAGGGTTGGCCTGACCCCATTCATATAACTAAAGGCGGCCTCGAAATGAGCCATCATGTTGCTTTGAATCCAAAAATCATCCCCCGTCCTGTATGATGTGCTATGTCCCGTGGGCTGTGGAAAATTGTATAGTATCTCAGGGTGCAAGCTGGTTCGGAAATCCTCGAATCCTATGTAAAAGTCTAGGTGGTCGAAACCGATTGCCTGAGATACAAAAGCCATCGAAGCGACATACTTAGTATTTTCACCATTATTAAAATATGCTCCAAGTCTAAGAGTAGCGCTTACCAATGGACTATCTGTTGGGCTTCCGTTTTCAGCCTCTATTACCACGCCATTTAATAGTAGTTTTTGTGAGCTTGTCCCCTCATGATAAACAGAATATAATCCCCTATTTAAGAAGAAGTCCGTATCAACGTGTAGTTCTTGGTTCCCATTTATGTGCGTAATACATCTGCTTGACCCAAATTGACATCCGATTGAATATGTGGCGTTAACATTACTCTGTAATAACCACATTGAATGGCCTGTATCAGCCGGATTATCCCAAGAATAAGCATAAGCTCCGAAATTAATATTCTGACCTGATATTCCCGATAGGGCATTGGGGTCAATGTTGGTTTCAATGTAGGTATTCGCCCCGTCAGATGTTTGCCATCCATTTGTAACTTGATTAATTGTTCCTCCTGTTTCAACTTTTGTTGCTACCGTTCCAAGCACCCATCCTACTCCATTACAAAGGTCATCGGCAAAAAGGTAAGTTTGAATTTCTGGGATTAAAGCCCAGTCTGCATTCGCTTGCATTCGATCCACCCATATTGAAACAAAATACTTTTCTTTATTGGTCAGTGTTCCGCCATTGGATTCTATGTTAACAATCGCCGCCGCCGCCTCGGTGGATAGGGTAACGATTCCCAATCCTCCCAGATAATCGTCCACGTCGATCCCTCCCGAGTATGCCGTGGCGATGTCCACATTGTTTGCCGCATCGGCCAGGTCGGTAACCACAATATTTTCCTCGTCTATGTATGGGATGATTTCGGTGTCCTTGACATCGACAAAGGCATTCCTGCTGGCGCTGGAGGCGTCGCTCCAAACGTCGGCCAGGGATAGCTCCCCTCCGGTCAAGGCGGTTAATACTCCGGTTACCGTTTCCTTCTTTGATACCGTTCCTGTTACCGTTGTCATGTTTCGTCGTCGATTAGGTTTTCTTCAACCTGGCACTTTCCGTAGTCGGTGGATGTAACCACTCCGGCCGCATCGATCCATCGTGCCTGGTATAAATATAATCCTGGTTCCCAGTCCTTAGTGGTGTCTTCTGGGATCACCTCGTCGTGTATCCCGTTGGCAGCGTCACTAAATGTGGTTTGGGTCAGCATGTAGAGCGCCTCTGCATCGGTATCGTCCAGGTTGGTAGAAATTTTGAATTTGATAGTGTACCCGGTAATGGCTACCGCGGCGCCTGCGGTATCGGTTAGGGCCAGCCTGATGGTCGGCGTATCTCCGCTTTTTAGTTTAATCAGATTCATTTTTGCTTGTCATTTTCAAGGTTCGCAATGCTGCCGATTTTGCAAACTGAAACAGGTCGCTTTTTAGTACCAGTTTTTTAAATACCTGATAGTCGGCATCGTCCAGTTCAATGGTTCCGGTTTTCAGTTCTTCAACGAATGTATCAATTTTCATGATTATTAGCTCATCGTCGGTTAGTGTCCTTCCCAGGGATCCGGCCAGGGACTCGTTCAGTTGTCCTTGTCTCTCACCGGCTGAGTCAAAAACCTGCCTGTTGAAATCATATTTTTTTCTTCCCATCGCTTTTGTGTTTCAATAAAGTTACAAAAATTCAACCTTGGTCCCTTCGTTTCAAATAAATAATGACCGCTACTACTACGGTGGCAATCAATAAAACTGTTATCTCTTCCATAATTTTATCCCGGGTATGCCGGTAGTGCATAACTATCAAATCCGCTCCAAGATGCAACCACTACCGATAATTCTCCTATCTCTCCGGTGTTCCAGGCCTCGCTTCCCGATAGGGTTCCTGAGTCGAATTCGTTACTCGATGCGCCCGCATTGGCCAATGTTCCATTAAATATTTCTGTGGTCGTTGCTCCCACTCCTGAAATTGTCGCCACAGCTCCCACGTTTCCCAATCGGTACCACGTAGATCCGCTCAATCCGGCCAAATACCAATATGTCGAGTATGTGGTGTCGCCGTTGGTGTATGCCTGGTCTATTCCCAGATATGAACTTGCATTCGTTGTAACCACTGGGATAACTACCGTGTATCCGGCTGGTGCTCCTACAACGTATGGCCCAGTCTTGGAGTGGTAAGGCGCCGTTACCTGGGTGAATGTTATGTCTAAATAGGAATCACTTACCGCTGTTCCCACTCGGATAATCCTGGTTCCTCCCGAATTAACAATAAACGTGTCGCAGTAAACGATGTCACTGGGGGTTGATAATCCTGTGGGGTCAAAAGCCGGATCTGTAAATAACTGTAGGGATGTTGATGGTGATTTGCTCTGGTTGTTGGTGTGCCCTGCAGGGATCCCGGATTCGGTTGCCAAAATATTAAAGCTGGTGTCGGTGTAGCTCCCATGGGCGCTCACCTCCGATGCTCGGTTGGCGCTGCTTAAATAGTAGATGGTCTTCCAGTACATCGGATCGTTGGCGCTCAACTCCGCCAGGTTCATCCGCTCTGGCCTACATGGAATAATAAACTGAAAGGTTCCCGATCCGATGTATTGTTTGGTCATCGCCGGGTTGTAATAAATGGATGGTGTTAATGCCGTGTGGTTGTATCTCCTAAAGTCTCCCAGTTTTCGGTCCGTGGTGGGGGCCGGGCTGGTTAATTCGCACAGCAAGTTGGCGTCCAGGTTTTTTGGTCTGGAGGTGTACCAGCTGAATTTGTTTATTGCTGCATTGTTGCAAAGGGTTTCAATGTCCCAATCCGCAGCGCCCAATAGGGTTTTTAATCCCGCTGCACTTACATCTGTTTCCGCTTCCTCTGCCATTATATTGAAGTTGAAAATGCTATAACGTCGCCGTCCACATGGAGGTCTCCGTCGGCGTCTAATCTCATTATCTCATCCCATGTTATCGGCGTTCCGGCGGTGCCCGATGCTGCTGTTCGCCATCGCCATCTTCCAGAATCCTGTACGAATTCTGATGCAACATCTGTGCTGATGTAGTTCCAGTCGGAAGAGTCCACACTGGCGTTCACCATCAGCGCCATATATGGGGATGTTGAGGCCTGGTCGTTTACCATGATTTCTGCTTCCAAAAACTGTAATGATTCATATCCTCCAAGTATCGACCTGGCGGTTCCAACGTTAATGGTTAACAGGTCGAGGCCCTCTATTGATCCTCCCGTGATCGCCACATTGCTTGCTGCCTGGGTAGCCATGGTTCCCAGTCCCATCGATGTTCTGGCCGCGGATGCCGATTCTTTCACCCATGCCGAGCCATTCGCCACTAAGAAATTATTGTTTGTCGCGGATCCGATTAAGGCGACCAGGGCGGTGGCCGCTGTGCTGGATCCCGTTCCTCCGTTTGCCACCGACAGGTCTGTTCCGCTCCAGTCGCCATTGTTTACCGTTGTTAGGTATCCGGCTAATGCGTGTGGACCCCATCCGAAGGCGGCATTCCAGGAATCAATTAAGGCGGTGGTGATCGGGTTTCCGCCTGCGCTTAATCCGTTGGTGAAATTCCAAACTCCCGTTATGTTTTCGGCAAGGTGAGCGCTTAGTCCTCCGGTCGGTGTGATAATGGTTGTCTCCAGGGTGGTCTGCTCTCCATAAACACTGGTTAGGGCTTTCTGGGTTATGGTCAGTGATTCGTCGGCGTTGTTTATCTGGATCAGGTTCATCGTGCACTCGGTGGTCCTGTGGTCCCTGGTGAATCCGGTAATCTTGTAAAAAACTGAATCCAAGTCTATGATATTCCAGGGCCTTAAATTGTCGCCGGTGTCCCGAACGGTTATTTCTACCGCTTTCCGGTCTGTCTGCCAGTCGTTAAATTTCTGCTGTCCATATTGCTGCAAGAAGGATATATTTTCGGCCTTGCCGTATCGGTTCCAGCTGGTGGTCCTGGTCGATGCAACTTTTAAAGCCGAAACGTCCGAATTTTGTAGGGTGTCTCCAAATACTATTTCATAATCTCTGGTGCTTCGTCGCTCTTCTGCGGTTACTAAATCGATCGCGATGTCGGTTGTGGTGTCGGTTGTGGCGTGGTGTACTACCGATACGTCGTCCCAGTAATAGGTCAATTGGGTGGTGTCTGCCTGGGGGGCGATGTAAAGTCTCAAGGTGTAACTGCCCGCTATGGCGATCGCTATCTGCTCGCTCACTACGGTGTATTCTCCATCTACGGTGTTGAAAACTCGGGCGCCTCCGTAAATCAAGTCGCCAGTTGGATCGTAAAGGGCGGCGTAAACCTGGGGGTATAATTCGGTTGCCGAGAAGGTAATTGATTTCAGTTTTACCTTGTATTCAATCTGGCAATAATCGCCCTCAAAGTTTACTCCCGAAAGGGTAAAGGCGCCGGATTCTATGTACTTCAGGTCGGAGTTTGTGGTGGTCTCGGTGCTGTTTCCCACCTGGTTGCCGCTCTCGGTGGTGGTGATAAACTGGTCCCATCCTCCGGTGCTCCATCCCGTGGGCGGATTGCCTCCATCCTCAAAGTCTCCATTTAGGGTGTCCAGTTCGTTGTCTCCGAGGTTTTTGTTTCTGAAGGTGGCAACCAGTTTCTTGATGCCTTTTAAAATCGTGATGTCTCCGGGTCCCACTCGCTCGTATGCATCGATGTCTACGCTGGTGTCCTCCACGGTCCGGGTCCCGAAAACCAGGCCCGCTGTGAATGTGTGAACGTAGGAGTCGTATTCCTGGTGGTTGGTAATCTTCCAGACCGCTCCCTTGGTAAATATCCGGCAGTTGTATCCTTCGAGAATCTTCTCGACAACCTCGGCCATTGAATCGAATTTATACTGGCCGCTGGTCACTTTAAAAAATGCACTATTGTTGTGGGTGGTGTCTTCCAGCGCCTGGTCGGTGGATACCTGGGCGTTGTTGTAAGTGTTCAGGTTTATCTCCCAGGTGTTGGTTGTAAATCCTATTTCATCCAGGCATCGGTCTAAAATCGTCAGGCCGGTTTCGGTTCCGGTGTATGGATCTCCGCTGTTGGAGTAGTCGATGTCGCTCAAAAGGCCTAATCCGTCCACGGCCACAAGTTCAAACGTGATTTGGTTGTTGTTGTAATCTCTCCGGCTGGATCCTGCCTCGATGTATCCTTGCCACTCCAGGGTGTTCCCTCCGTCGGGGTCGTCATAAACCTGGACCAGGTATTCCTTATAATCTACTTCCAGAAGTTCGTCGTAGGTGGCTTTGTCGGTCCCTGGGACAATGAATTTAATTCTTTGTTCGCTGGCGATTATTATCTGGTCGGCGTCATCTTCGTTGCCTCGCTTTTTCCACATCAGGGAATTCTCGGCCGGGGTGAGTGCCGTGGTCCCTCCCACGTATCCTTCCTGGTGGAGCTCCACTCGTTTCTTGTTGCTATTCAGGTCGTCAACAATTTCAAAATTATATTTTTCAACGTATGCCACTTATTTATATGTTCTCGATTTAAAGTTGGACTTGGGCTTTGGCTGTCTCAAATTGTACGATATTCGCTGAAAATATACCGCTTTGGCTATATTAAATACCGCTATGGCCGCAAAAAATAACGGATCTCCGTAAAATTCCAACATCGAATCCTGGTGTTTTTCGCTCTTGGATCTGTAGTCGTAGTCGAAGTATCCGTACATTATCCTTTGTTTCTTGAATATCGATTGTATGCCGTGTACATGTCCTCTCCTTTTAAAAATAGTGAGGCCTCTCCGCTGGACTGGTTTAATGTCTTAAATCCCGATAGCATGCCTCCAAAGCCTCCGCCTCCAAACAATCCACTAAAAGCTCCCTTGAAACTTCCGCCTGTTATCAAACTTAAAACCGCTGCTGCTGCTGCCACTGCTGCCAGCTGGGCGATTATCCCCAGCGCCCATTTTTTGAAATAGTCGCCGAATTGCTGCAGGGCATTCTCTCCTTTGGTGAATCCTCCGGCGAAGCCTTCAAAGAAATCAGAAAAATATCCGCCTACGGCCTGGAGTGGTTCTCCAACTTTTTCCTCCCAGTCAAACATTTGCTCTTGTAATAGTCTGAGCTCTTCGTTTAGGTCAAAAACTGCCGGGGTTATTTCCTTGAATGTTTCGGCATTGAGGCCGGCCGCTATGCCTCCGGTTCCTGTGGTTGTTCCCCTATCCACGTTCGTTCCTCGGATTCCTTTTACCTTGGCTCCTGGTTTCCTTATACCAAAAATGGCAGCCATGTCGATGGAGGCCAGGCGCTCCACCTTCTTTACTGTGTCATCCAATCCGTCGACTACATCGGTGATCGCTCCCTCCGCTCCCTCGGCGCTTAGTTGAACGTCGTCATAAACTGTGGCTAATTGGCCCAGCGTAGAAAGGGTTGCCGCTGCTCCCGCGGTTCCCGATCCCAGTCCTATCAGAACCTTCATCTTGGAGGTGAAATTTGGCAAGATCGACAGGCCTTTTGCCATCGCGTCTAATCCGGTAACTATGCCATTCAAAAAGTCAAGGAAAGAATTGCCGGGGCCGCTTAAAATCTGGCCCATGGTGATCTTGAAATTCTTCCATGATGCTGCCAGTCTCTCGGTTTTTGCTGCGGCATTATCGGTTACCTCTCCGGTTTTGGCTAGCTCTCTGCTGATAATATTCCCTGCGGCCTGCCCAAAGTCACCGACTTTCTTGATCTCTTCCTGGAGTTCGGCGGCGCTGATACCCAAATTGTCCATCACCAATGTGGATTTTCGGCCTATACCGTTGATGATGGATTCGGTCAGGTAATTAACCGATTCTCCTGTGGCCGTTGCTCGCTTGGTGGCAAATTCAAAGAATGTCGCCAGTTGGTCCAGGGGTATCTTGAAGTTCTTAGCCCGGACTGCCGCTTTCATCAGGTCCATCCTGGCGATGGTTCCGTCGGTGGCCCGCTGCAAGTCGTTCAGCAGCGTGGGGTCGTCCAGTTTATTAAATGCTCGCTGGATCCCGTCTGCCTGGCCCGCTAATTTTACGGCCTCGGTAGTGAAATCGGCTATCCGTTTAACCGCGAAGGCGCCGCCCAATGCTCCGCCTATGCCGGTGGCAAAGGTTTGAAGTTTGGACAGCGGTCCTTGGGCCTTCTTCAGGTCCTGTTGGAGTTTGTCCAACTTCGCGCCAATGGCTACATTATGTTTGGCTATTGTTGCCATTTATTTCCGGGGTTTGGCATCGGGCCAGATTTGCTTCAGCACATTTTCGTGCTTTGCATATAGGTCCTCGCTTTTTTGTACGGGTTGTTTAAAGAATTTATCAAAGGTCATCGGCCAGATGCTTTCTTCCTTTCGGGGCACAAAATTCTTTCCAAAGGATTGAAATCCATTGTATACCGTGGCTGTTAGCCGGCGGATTCCCAGGTTGGATATCTCCCATGTTCTCAGGAGGTATCCTTCCACTCGGATATTGTACTCTCTGAGCGTCATCGTATAAAGTTCTCTACGGCTAATTCCTAAAACGCCCAGACCCCACTTCTCAATTTCTCGAATTGTTAATGGTTTTGGTTCCCGGCCTGGGCTGTCGCTTTTTTTGCTCCTTCGTCCTGGTTGGCGACTAGTCCCTGGGTTAAAATCCCCATGAATTTCTCTACTCCCCAAACGTCAAGAAGTGCCCATAACTCTGGTTTATTAAGCGCCGGCTTTTCTCCTGCGATCATTGTCGCGGCGGTGTGTGCGCAGTACATAACGTCTATGACCAGGTTCATTGCCGGGATCGGGTCTTCCTTGTATTGTTTCCCGATGGTCAGTAGTGTTTCTTGTACTTCGTTGAAAGGCATTTTTAGTTGCTCTGATAGCAACTTAAAGGTCAAGATTCCAAAATAGAATTTTAGGTCCTGGCCTTTGTGTTCTTCTGTGATAAGTCCATCTATAACCATTGTTAAAAAAATTTAGTTTAGCTGTAGGTTCCCTTGGTGACCGCTCCGGTTACCCTGGCGGCAATCGATACCGTGGTTCGCTCATTGTCCGGGTCCGATAGCTCGATATCCCGGATAAAACAATTTCCCGAAAGAATCAAGTCGCCGCTGTCGAGTCCTCCATACACGAATGGTATTGCTGTCGGTACGGCTTCATCATGCTCTGTCCACAAATCGTTCAGGTCATTGTTGCCGGTTGTCACCAGATTAAATTCTCCGGTAATCTCTCGGCGCTTCCTTCCCATCGTGTAGACTGCATCTGCTCCGTCGTCGGCGTCGGATAATTCGATCTCGTCTCTCGTGCTGGATAAACCTGAGTTTATCTTGCCGAGGATTACTTCTCCATTAATTTTAAAACCGATATTGGTTCCGTTTTCTCCTGACATTGCTTTTAAATTTTAGGTTTCATCAATCTCTAGTCTAAAGGTAATAATTTTTCTCACTACTTTGTGTGTTCCTCGCTCTTCAAGGTTCACCGTGTTTTCCAATTCGAATATAATATTTGAAAAGTCGGCGCCTAAACTCAGGCCGGCTCCCTTGGCAGGAAGCAGTCGCATGGCGTCATCGGTGATGCTGTTTACCACTGCCTTGGATCCTATCCCCGGGAATCCTACAACTACTTCAATGTCGACCGTGGCATCGTGTACATGGTTGTCGGCGTTGGCTCCCAGTTCGGTGTCGTCCACATTTTCAAGTAGAATGTAGTGGTACAATTTGCCTTTCACAATTCCGGCCTTGCTGTTGGTGGGCTGGTCCTTGAATACTTTTACCGACTTGCTGTTGTAGGTAATGTTGCCATTAAACAGTGTATACAATGCGTCGATGATACTCTGGGTTGGGTCTTTCATGCTGCTTTCATTATTTTAAAAATGGCTCGTTGAAATTTCGGCTTTTCCTTCCTAAATGCTGGCCTCATAAATGGGTGTGCTGGGAATCCTTTTTTAAATATTTTTCTTGCTACAAAAAATGTAACCTGGCTCGTTCTCTTTCCCCTCACTCCCAGTACTTTCTCTACCCATCTTCGAAGTGGTCCGTATGTCCAGGGTAAAAATACTACTCCTGGCCGCATTCCATATTCTATAGATAGGGCATATTTTAATATTGATCCTACCAGCGCAGTGAATCCCTTATCCCTCCGGGTTATCTTGATTGAGCTTCTCAGGGTCCCTTCAAATACCGGGGCGTTTCTTGCCATGTCTCCCTCCATCCGGACGGCGGAGCGCTCCACTTCCAGGCGTACCTGGCGCTTCTTCTTCTCTGCCCATTTGTCCAGTTGGCGCATGGTCTTCTTCATTTCCGCTCCGGCCGCAAGTGTTACCATTGCCTGAAGTGTAGAAGTTTCTTTTTGGCGATTCTGCCTATGTCGTAGTTAAAGTCGTCCTCATCGATCTTGTTCTGGTACCAATAGGTAACCTCTGATAAGATCGCGTCTCGGACCAGTTCGATTGTCGCCGGATCTGTCAGTCCCGCGATGTAAATAACCTTCACTCCGTATCCCGCCTGGACGGAATTGAAATGTACCGATTTCTCCTTAACTCCCTCTACCCAGTAGTCGGTGGAAACTGTCAGCAGCGTCTCCGCTCCGGTCTCTCCGTAGATCCTGGTCACCGATGTAACGCTGGTAATGGGCGAAAATGGCAGCGGCAGCCGGTATGCGTGTCCTCTCCAATAGGCCGTTATCGTCTTGGCCTTGCAGAGTGTCATCCCGGTGAAGGCCTCCAAAAAAACGCGAACGGCTTTTATCTGGGATGCGAGTATTTCCTCGTCTTCGGTATCCACCAGGTCCATTCTGTCGACCACATCCTGGCTGCTCACTAACTCCGATGGGGGGTCGGTGGCTGAAAAATCCAGGCCTATATTCTCTCCCTGGTATGGGGTGTAAAGTTGTGTCATCTCGGATCTAATTTAATAACTTTCACTGAGAGTCGCGGCACTTTCTTCGGTTTCCCGGATATCCCGATTGCCGCTCCTACTTTTTTTCTGCTGCTTCGATGGCCTCCGTCAGCTTGGCGATAGTCAGTTTGCTGTCCGGGGCCGCTCCGAGTTTCTCTTCGTATAGGGCCTGCCATCCCTTTTTGTCCAGCTGGCGGACCTTGTCTTCAACCTTCATGCTGGCTCCCAAGCCTCGGACCAGGGGTCCTCCTAATGGTCCGCCTTCCTCGGCTGTTTTCATTTTCATCTCTGCCTCCTTGTCGGGCAGGTCTGTTGTTGTTCCTCTGAGGTGTAGGTCCTGGCCCACCTCTGGGGCGTGTGTTTTAAGGATTAGTACTTTCATGATGTATTTGGTTTATGAAATTGTTTAACTCCTTCAGTTCTCTTTCTGGGTTTAATTCCTTCGCTCTCTTGATTCCCGCTTCGCTGGCTTTCTTATAGTTCACCGGGTTGTCCAGGAACTTCAGCGCCTCGGTGTATTCTCCTACATCTCGCTGGCAGTAGATGGCGGCATCTTCCAGTGCCTCGGTTAGTCCTGGGGTGGGGGTGCAAATTACCGGAATGCCAGAAGATATGGCCTCGATGGCTGTCCTTCCGTAGCTCTCATAATTGGATGGCATGATCAGCACTCTTGTCCTGCGGTATACCACGTTGGTTATCTCCGGGGTGTTCAAAAGGTATCGGATGTTCTTCTGGGTTGGCTCCATTATCTGGGTGGCGTAGTTGCCCATTACTCCCATGAATCTTCGCATCGGATTCGCCTGGGCTAGTTTGATCAGGAAGTCTCCGCCTTTGTTTTTGCTCAGTCCTATCAGGGTGGTGTAGTTGTTGATCTTCTCGCACTCAAAATCTTTCGGAAAAACTGGGGGGTGTACTGTTATGCTGTTAGAAACAACTCCATTTACCGGCTCCCGCTCTGCCCGGACCCAGGCCGTGTTGTATACCGCGTATTGCCGGACCTGGTTCATCCTCTCCATCACCACATTGGCGTGGTGGTTATGAACAATATGAACAAGGGGCTTGCCGTGTTTGCGGCATTCATTGTATGCCTTCCCGGTCTTGTCCAGGTGAGTGAAAACTAAATCTGCCCATCCGTAGAAATTAAAATTTTCGGTGTCGTCCTTGACTGTCACTCCCTCGAATTCGTACTGTTCTCCCTTGATCCTGCCCAGATAGGAGTTGAAATTTAGGCGCACTATTAT
>Ga0255047_10002195_pt1 | contig 13089 bp, 10 predicted proteins | sample JV7_2_1_MG_FD_183640 | JGI IMG/M metagenome (GOLD analysis project Ga0255047, IMG submission 183640) | Seawater microbial communities from Jervis Inlet, British Columbia, Canada - JV7_2_1 | ecosystem: Environmental > Aquatic > Marine > Inlet | place: Canada: British Columbia | collected 2016-10-06
TGTAGTAGACGATATGGTTGCCATTTCGTCTAATGGAGTTTGAAAGTAATCATTACTTGCATCAAAAGATATAGTATCCCCAATTTGCCCCGCAACTAAGTCAGAAGTTGTCATACTTCCTCCCATGGTCCCATCGTGGTTATTGCTTGTAGAGTCACACAGCTCCACCGAAGCACCCCCACAGCTTCCGTCTGTGGTTATGCTTGGGTCTTGGTTCATGTTCCACGCACCAATAACGCTAGACGTAAATGTTCCCGCTTCGTCTGATTGGTCAGTAGCGCTAGGGTTTCCGTAATACATTAAGAATGTGGAAGCAGAAGTTGAGGACATGCTTGTTACTTCAATGTGTGAAACAACTGCTCCTGTCGTACTACTAAACTTTTCATGATAAAAGTCCACAAGAGAGCCTGCGTCGTCATTACAGTCTGTTCCGTCTGTATAAATAACGTCAAGGGGCAAATCATTACCGTTGTCTAATTTCTCCACCTTACCAGAAGAAGATGTAGCTTTTAAATCTGCAAGTGTTGTTGTCGCTACTATTGTGTAAGCAAGAGATGTTGTGGTTGCCGCTCCGCCAGAGCCACCTCCTGCTGTAATTGTAATGGGTCTACAGAATCCGAAGTCAGAATCAAACCACGGGTCTAGTATTCCGTAACCACCCTTAGAGCCTACCGCTTCAATAAAAAACTGTTCTAGGGTACTTTCTCCTAGTCCCGATTCATAAGTAAGGTCAGCAACAAAATATAAAGTCTCTCCACCACCCACGTTTTTAATAGATGCTTTTTTGATGTTGTGACTTGCGGGAATAACCCCTTTAGTATTTTTTCTTAATCCTTGTGTGAGTGCTAGTTCTCGTTTTTCGTTTGCGAAGGGGCTTACTTGTTCTGTTCCTATTGGTGCATTTTTGATAATGCAATTTTTACCTGAAACAGAACTACAAGAGATAACTCTTTCCTCACACTGATATGCTTCGCCATCTAAAACTGTTGTGGTGGCTTGCCAAGGAGTATTACAAGGAATTGGCTTGTCTCCGTAAATAGTTTTAGTTCTCATGTGTTCTACTTGTATTATTTCTTGAATACTAGCTACGTTTCCATTGTCTAAGTAAAGTTGAACGTCAATAGATTGTGGCTGTCCTGTGTTTGTAACTGAGAAGATATATTCTGTACCACCAAAACCCCCCACAGTAGACTTAACGGCACGAATAATTAAATCTTCGTCTGTGTTGTCGTCTGTGTAATTAAAAGCAAGAGTCTTTCCTTTATATTCTAGTGTTGGTGGGATTCCTCCAAGCTCTGGGTTGTCTGTCGGTAAAAACAAAAAGCCCCCTACAAATAGAATTAAAACCCCAATCCATACTCCGTACTTCTTTAGAAGCTCCATGTTAGTCAGAAATTCGGTAGCCAATAACGTGTACCGATAGTCTGTCAACTGTTCCTGATATAGTTCCTAGTTCAATGCGTATGTCTTCGTATGCTGTAAATGCCGAGTTAGCCGTTAGTGCAAATTGGGTACTTGTTGTAGTGCAAGTGATTGTGTTCGTGTCGTTTGTTCCGTCTGAAAGGAATATCTGTACCGAAGTTCCAGCATCAGCGTCACATATAATTGCTAGGGCTTCTTGTGCTAAGAAATGTGATGGCATTTCGATAATTCCACCACTTACAAAATCTGCGCTTGTAGAGGCTATATTAAACCCATAAAGTGAAGTGGTAGCAGAAGCTGCGACTATCTCAACTCCTGTGGTAGAAGTTGCAAAGATTATATTTCCGCTTGTGGTGTCGAGAGATATTTCTCCTATAGCGTTTACTGTTGGGTCGGTTGCGTTTGGTAATTCAAAGCTAGTAGCACCTCCCGCGTCTATAACCCCATTCAAAACTGCTCCCGTAAGTGTTGGGTTTGTGCCGAATACAGCTACTCCTGTTCCCGTTTCATCTGATATAAGGGTTAAAAGGTTGGCGCTTGATACGTCATCTGCTGTTACCGTAAGCACATTAAGAGCATCAAGGGCTGTTTCTAGTTCTGCTTCTGTGTTTACTGTACAGTTTACGCTAGAGCCGTCATTAACACACAAATCTCCTGTAGTTTTTGTTCCAACCTCGTCATTGTCTCCCGTATTAGTTCCTGAAAGGTTTGTTGCTGTTAGGCTACCCGTAACCGCCATAGCTCCCGTACTATATGCAATATCAACATTTGTGCCTGTGTTTGCGTATGTATGAGTGAGAGTAGCGTCTGATGCGTCACCAAATTGGAAAGCAGCGCCACTTTCTAAAATAGATGTTCCTGTCCAAGTAATCGTTCCTGCATGGCTTCCTGCGGGAACATTAGTACAATCCGTACAATCTATCGCAGGTGTGGTGTCTGTTGTCCACAATCCACCGGCTACGAACATAACCCCACCATTTGTTTCTGTGAGTCCTGCTATTGTAGTAAGCTCTGAATCTAGTGGCTGTATGCTTAATTCTGCTAGGGTGTTTCCTGTTATATTTCCACCGGCTGAGTTAAATGTAAGAATATCATTATCAGCCATTACAGACGAAGTTGCCAAGTCCCATACAAGAATTGTCTCGTCTACAATTTCTCCAGTTACAATATCGTTTCCTAAAGTAATAACAATGTCCTCCGTACTACAAGTGACACCATCATCTGCTCCCGAGTCGGTTACGTCTGAACAATCAAAGTCTAAATCGTTTGCGTTAGCGGTCACACCATTTCCACCGATTACATTTACCGTATTGTTAGATGAGGTCATTCCTGTTCCTGCCGTATCAAAGAAATCACTCGTTGCATTGTTATAAAGCGAAAGGTCGGTATCTATAAACGCAGCGGAAATCGTTGACGAAGCCGAGAGGACACCAGAAGAACTTACGGAAACTACTCCCTCTGTCGAAAGTGTCTCGAACGTAATAGTTGAACTTGCAGTAATTGTTCCACCAGTTGTTATGTTTCCTAGTACTTGAAAATCATCTAAGACGCCTAGGTCTGGACCAGTACCAGAAGTATCACAATCTATGTCCCAAAAATTCCAAACCGTTGAACCCGTAGAGTTTACACAGGTCACAATGTTGTTTCCAACATTTGCTGCGTAAGGCCCAGCAACTATCAAACTTCTAATCACATTCATTGCGTTTCCTGCGGCGCTTTCTGGTATCGCCAACCTCACTGTGTTTCCTTGTTCCATAAAAGCAAACTCAATCCCTGGGTCATTCCCCGCTCCGATGTTTCCGTTTTGTCTAAAAAGAAAAGCCTTATCTAAATCTAAAGCTGACGCACTAAAAGAAGAAGAATATATCTCCGTATTTCCAATAATTAAACCTCCATACTCTCCAGCTAGTCCAACGGTTAAGTCAAATTCTCCATGAGTACCACTAGCCTCGTCCTTCACAGTGAGTTCTCCTGTAACAGTTGAACTGGCTGACGAAATAAAGTCTCCAAAAACAGAACCAGTTGATGTGGCTTCGTAAGACGGAGCTTTGTGCGTGTCTCCAGTCTGCGGATAAACGAAACCTCCTCCGTCAACGTGCAAAGACGCGCCTCCTCCCGTGGCATCATCACCGTCACAAAGGTCTGCGCTTCCTGTAATTTCGGCACAAGTAAGTCCTGTTATGTTTCCTCCTGCTGAATTAAATGTAAGAATGTCGTTATCTGCCATTACTGCTGAAGTGGCAATATCCCAAACAAGTATTGTTTCATCTGTAATGTCGCCAGTTACCACAGCCACACCACTTAATTGACTATAAGGAAGTGTAAGACCTGTCATTGTTGTTATATAAGGATTTGTGGTTGATGCTATGTACTCTGCTTCTGTAAAGAAGTCTGCACCATTTATAGTATCGAGAGTTCCTGTCCAATCTCCCGAGACATCAACTGTAAAGTCTATATCGCTAGTAGCGTCTTGGTATGCAATCGTAAGTATGTCGTGTGCGCCTGAACTCGAAGCTATCAAAGCTCCTGCAAAATCTTCAACTTCTTCTTCGGTTAAGTTAGTATCAGCTCCTGTAGCATCACCACCATCACATAAATCAGCACTTCCTGTTATTTCAGCACAAGTGGGTATTCGGTTAAGTCCCAAGGTAGAAGTTCCTGTTAAATTACCACCCGCTTCATTAAAGAGAAGAATGTCTTCGTCTGTGAAAGAAGCCGAGGTAGCGAAATCCCAGAAAAGAAGTGTTTCATCTAAAATGTTTGAGGTCTCTACCGCCCCTACTGCGATTGTAAGACCAGTAGCGCCCGTTACTTCGCCTGTGTGGGTTTGATTATATAAATTCGTTGAGCCTTGTGTCAGAGCGTCTGTTGTGGTTCCTGCTAAGTCTCCTGCGAAACTTAAAGTTGTGTAGTGGGCTAGGTCTGTTATATCTGCTTCTACTGGTTCATAACAACCCTCTACTACACCAGAAGCGTCTACTCCAAGGGCAATTTCGCCTGATGCGCAATTCCCACCATTAGCTGCTAGGGCTGTGGCTGTATCTGCGTTACCTGTTAAAGCACCAAAGAAGTCAGTAGCCGTAACTGCTGTTGTGGAACCATATGAATACGTCAAAACATTCAGAGCATCGTCGTATGTAAATGCTGCTTCTGAGCCAACAGTAGCTATTCCTGTACCCCAAACAACCTCTGTATCGGCTATTGGTGTAGAAGTTGCTAATCCGTCTCCACCTCCCGCATTATCTGCAGCGCAGTCCCAATCGTCTGCTCCTGTTTTCTTTAGTATCTCACCATTAGAACAAGTCGAACCATCTGGTTGTATTTCATCATAAAAATCTAGGTCGTCGTTTGCTCTAATTGTCCATGTGTTAAGTGAGGGTTGTACTTCGCTTGATAAAACTTTCCAAAATCCACCACTCACAGCACCCACTGGCGCACTATTCGCGCGTATTCCTAAACCACCAAAAACTAGCGCTGTAATAAAAGTTACTCCTAAGAGCCATTTTTGTTTTTTTGTTAAAAAATTAAACTTCATATGTAAAACTGACACCTTCGCCATTAACTCTTGAGTCCACGAAAATATCAGCTAAATCGTCGTTAGTGAAATCAAAACTTTGGAATGGTAATAGTATCATGCCTCTTTCTGAGCCACTCGCTGCGACTACAGTTGAAGCCCCAACCGCTACTGCGTCTGTGTTTGCTTCAAAGGCTTGTACTGTCACCTTTTTTACTGTTGTGGTAGAGCCAAGCGCCTCTGCCGACCCCGCTGTACTCACTGTCTTTCTCCCATCTACTAGAGTAGCATTTCCCACCAATGATGTGAGTGCGTCTACAAGTAGTCTCTGTGTTGTGGCGTTGGCAAAAACCGCCACTGGAGTAGCTCCGTCAGTAGAACTAGTTGCTAGTAATACTGGTACGTAGTTATCATCTCTTGGTGCATTAGCCATTTTGTTTCTTTGTTTTAATTTCTTGTGACGCGCTATGTAGGTCACTTCGCCCATCAGCTAGTTTTTTCTCTCGCGTTTCTAACTCCTTCTCTTTAGTAACAAAATTGTCTTTCGTCACTTTGACAGCCTTCTCTCTAATCACTAGGCTTGCCTCCTTTTTATTAAATTCATCGTTCTTTTCATGTGTTGCTTCGTAGTATTTTTTCCAATCAGACGATAGTTTCTTTGCTGATTTCTTTGATTCTTTCTCTTCAGCTTCAACCATAATGTGCCGATTCTCAATTTCTACTTCTCGCTCTATCATAGTTGCAGATTTATCAGCAAGGTTTTCTGCTATCTCAACTAGTCGCTGTTGCTCCTCCTCATTGTTCGCCTTCTTCTCATTAACTTGCTTAATCTGGCTTTGTAGAGCCTCCTTACCCTCTTCCAACGTGTCTTCGCGATTTTGTAGCGACATGCTCGCAACTCTCTTCTTCTCCTGTAGCACACCAACCTGTGACTCTAGTGTGTTCTCCTTAACTTTCATTTCAGCCATACGAGTAGCGTGTGTGGTTTCTAGCTCAATCTTCGCCACCTTACCTTCTTCTAGGATATTGTCTAGTTTGCGTCGGGCGACATTCTCATCGTCACTAAGCCTTAATAGTGTTGTGTTTTTGGTTTTTTCCCATTTAATAAGAGCTTTTTTCCTATCATTAAAGGTTGATTCTTCTTCCTTTACTTTATTCTCTCTGTCTAACAATGCTGTTTCTTTCTTTTCTAAAGCCTCTCTCTTCTGTGCCAAAACGCTTTTCTTAGATGCAATTTCTTTTATTTGAACTTGGTTGCGTGCTTTCTCGTCTTTAATAAAGCCCCATTCGCGGTCAACTGGTATCAAGGCTTCTTTCTTACGCGCCTCAAGCACACCCACCTCCGTTTCTAGGACGCTTTTACGCACACTCAATTCAGCGTCTTTTTTCGCTTTGTTTCGTATGCTAAGGCGAGTCTCCTCTGACTTTAGTTTATTGATTCTTTGAACGGTCTCTGTCTCTACTCTATGTAGGGTTGCGACTCTTTGTTGTCGTTCATCGGCTAACTCGTCTTTTGCTTCCTTAACTTGTTTTGCCTTCAACAATTTCATGTTAAGGAAGCGCGTATGCTGATACTACGTTGCCATCTTGTGACAGTGGTCGCCATAGGCAAATATAATGTAGCTCTCCTGCTGTGATGTTTGCTGTGCCAACAGTCTCGATTATATCAAGACTATTTACTACCACATACGGGCCGAGAACATTTGCCAAAGTGTCCACTCCAAGAGTTGTTGGTGTTGCATCAAGCCAAATCTCACTCGTTATAAGCGCTGTCGCGTCTGCGATTTGTGCAATCAAAGCTGCTGTGTTTCCTGCTACACCCACCTCAATAGTCGCTGCTCCAACAAGTGTGGTCGTACAAACTCCAAAAATACGCACAAGCACTTCGCCTGTTACCGTATAAATGGCTGCTCCATCTAGCGCCCCACCATCATCACCACGCGCGTCTGTAGTTCCACCCGCAAAAGTGCCTGGGTCTGATTTCTCGACGGCAAACGAATCTACGTTTGTGAATGGTTTGCTGTTTTCATCGACTGCTATCATGTTTTATTCGTTATCTTTTAATTCCACTGCTTTAGGTGCAGGGGGTTCTTTATCAAATTGCTCCTCGTCTGAATTTTCTGGTAAGTTGTTCGTGTGTTCTCCCTTTTGATTATTCTCCTTATCTTCGTTCTTGTTTAGGCTATCTATCTCCACTTCAAGCTCGCTCTTTTCTCCTGATTCCTCTTCTTCTTCTGGTTGGTACGCTTGCTTAAATAGTTTCATAAACAGAGGTACTTGCTCTGGCTTCTTAGGCGATGTCATTTTCTCCCCATCTTTATAGATAAGGTTTCCGCTTTCGTCTGTCCTTTGTAGCTCGCGATTAGTAAGTCCTGTTGCGAAGTGTTGCGCTAGGTAGTCGGGCATATACTTTGAATCTCCTGACTTGAATTGATGCGCTTTGCCGTCCCAATAACCAGTAAACGCTTCCTTTGAGAAGTTGATAAATAATGCTGTTTTGTGACTCATTTTTTTATTTGTAGAGGGGCAATCATCTACTTTTATGCCCAAGTCGCACAGCGTAACGACGTTATTTATATCGCTGTTTTGCTCCTAACCCCAGCTTTGCCCTCGTAAAAGAGCAAAGTGGAGTTAGGAATGGTTTTTATACCAAGTTCAACTTGACTGGTCCATATTCCGTATCTGCTACGCCTGTCATAAAGATACCAACTGGTGCCTCTGTGGCGTGTGTAACGTCGTCAACTGCTCCTGTGATAGAACCATCGGCTGCATTTGCGTTGAGTCCTACTGTAGATGCTCCATCTGAAAGACATGCGTTGACTCCTGCAACTGCCAACCAACCATACTCATCTGCTGCGATTGCATGTACTGATACTCCAACTGGTCCTCCTGTTGCTGTCGTTGGGTAGATAACCACTGCAGAGTAGTTGTTGTGTACAAGGTCTACGCGTGAAGTTGTCGTGAGTGCTACTACGATAGGGTCGATAAGGTCAAATGTAGGTGCTGCTGCTGAGAAGGCTGCGTGTCCCTTAATCTGGTATTGGATTCCAACACCTGGTGTAACTGTTACTACTGCCCACCCATTCGCGTACTCGTTTGCTGTAACTGTAACTGTGGTAGTAGAAACATACTGCGTAGCACCAATAGCTGCTGCAACTGCTGTAGTGTCTTGGTCGGCCGTAATCTCTGCTTGTCTTTGCTGTAGTCTACCTGCAAGCATAGCGGTTCCTCCATTCAAACAATACCTGAAGGCTCGTCCATCATTTGAGTGTACTAACTCTCCAAGATTATGTAGTTTTGTTGAGCTAGACGTATGAATCCCTTGTGCAACTACCACTGGTCCTGTTCCTGTTATTGCTGTACTCATAATTTTTATATTTTATTTAAGCTAATAATAGTTAATCGGCATCTTGTCGGATTTCAACGTCCAACATACATCGCGCTCCATCGAGATTCATGAAGGTAATCTCGCCCCATTCATCGTTGTCAATGACTGTGGTAAGACCTTCTCCCTCTACGTGAATACAATCCGCTCCATCAGCAATCGTTATAGTTGAAGCTGTTGAAGATGCGTTAAACATCCAGAACTTACGCTGGTCTCCAATGTTGGGGACACAATCTGCTATAAGTAATGCTGCTGTAGGAAATGTCATTGTAATATTTCCCACTGTAGGCGTAATTTCTAGTAAAGAGTTGTCACAAACATCTGTCGCTGCAAGAGTCATACTTGCTGCTGTAGTAGATGATGTGGTCGCTCCACCCGATGTAAATAGGCTTGCTGTGGTTTCGCCATCTACACCAAGTGTAGATGTAAAGTCAACGACTCCTGAAATATCTAGCGTGCTATTGAAGTCAACTGCGCCATCGGCTTGTAATGTTGACTCTGTGTGTATCCCTAATGCTGACTTAATACCATCGTTATATCTTACAACTGGAATATACTGCTCGATTAGTCGTCCGCCAGGAGCGCCTTCTGCTCCTTCGTCACCAAAATATTGATTGACTACAAATGCCCCAGCAAAGAAAGCTGCTACAACCGCTAGTGCAAGTATCCATTTTATTTCTTTACTCATATTTTTGGTGATTAGATGCTTGTAATGCCTGTCAACTTACCATGCCTTTTAGGGTTTCCAGTTAATAGGTTGCCTCCAAAGTAGATGTGACCAACAACTGACCCAGAGTTCGCAGGAATAATCCAATCACTCCATGAGAATCCTAATCCCATAGGAGCTGGGTAATCGTTACCCTCAACTTGGTTCTTGTACTGAACTGGTTTAGCGCCGAAGAAAGGAAGACCATACCAGTCAACGAAGTCTTCATTTAAGAATATAAGTGCGCCAGACGTACATTTTTCGTCTGCAAGTATTGACTTACCCATGTAAGCAAGTCCCGTGAATCCTGAGCCTGCTTGAATACCTTTTGTAAACGAAGCGTCTTTGTTGATTCTTTCTTGTGGTCGGAGTAGCTGTCCATAAAGGTTAAATACTGTTTCTGTCGTGTAAGCAACGGTAGGCTTTTGTGCGCCTGATGTGATAGCTGTCCAAAGTGTGTCCACTTTTGCAAGTGTAAGAGTTCCGCTTGATGCTGTAACTGTAGATTTTAGTGTCGTGTATGTTGACCTTGCGAGTCCTCCAATACTAGCAACACTGTCTCCATTGTCTACAATCGCTGCAAGTCCAAGAGGGTCTTTAGAGCTGTTTCCAGTTCCGTCTGCGTAGAAGATAGTACCCAAGTCGTCTGCCATATCTTCTGTGTCTGATTGGATAGTTAACTTCATTAGGTTCAAGATTTTGTCCTCTGTGTCTGCTACTGACATTTCATCGCCAGGAAGTGCTACTGTAATTTGATAGAAAGTCGGTGTGTACTCTAGGTATTGGCGATTGTCTGTTGCTGCTGTAGAGAATGTGTCAAATCCAGAAAACGATTGTCCTGTCGTGTTCTTACTTACTTTAATTGGCATGCGGATAGTCCTACCACTCCATTTTACTGCAGCGCGTACTATTCGTTGGAAAAACACATTAGAGTTAAGGATTGTGTCAACCACAAACGGCAAGTATTTTTGCTGTACTGTAGTTTGAATCCTCTGTCCATATAATTCTGCCATATTTCTAATAATTATTTAATTTGTAATGTTTGTGCTACCCGATAGAGTTCCAGTTTTTACCCTTGAAGTCTTCGTTGGTAGCGTGCTTTTTGGCTTTGGGTTCAGATTTTGTGTCTGACTTAGTTGCTCCTGCAAGCTCCTTTCTATCCGTCTTGTCTTTCAATTTTGGCTTTTTAGCTTTCGTTTCGTTGTCGGCAAGAGCCTTCATGTGCGAGTGGGCTGCTTTGTAGTTCCATCGTCCTTTTGTGTCCACTAGCTCATTGTCCATCACAAATTGAACAAGAGCATTGCGGTCAACTTTCTCGCCAGTCTTCTCTATCTTCTCAACCTCATCATTTAGGTAATCGGTAGCCTTTTGTTGCTCGTCTGTCGTTGCTTGTGTTCTTTCACTAGCGTCTTTGGTTGCGCCTTCTCTAATTCGCTTGTCGCGCGCGTCTTGGTCTGCAAGGTAGGCTTTGTAGCCATCTTCATCTCCTCCCCACCAAGTAGGAACAACAATGTCCTCTTGTGGTGGTCGCTCGTCTTTCTTCTCGCGATTAGTGAAGTCGTCGCGTATATCTTTTATATCGCTAGCGTGACGCTCTTCTTGGGCATTAAAGCGGTCTTTCCAATCGTCCTCTCGCTCTTTCCAGCGAGGGTCGTCTGCAAATCCTCTATCCTTTTTACCTTCTTCACCCTCTTCCTTTTCACTGTCATCTTTGTCTTCACCCTCGTCACCATCTTTAGCGTCTTGGGTAGTCTCTTCGTCCGAGTTTGTATCTTCCCCCTCGTCCGACTGGGTCTGTTCAGTGTTTGTTTCTTCTGATGACGAGTCAGCAGAGTCTTCATTCTCTGTGTCCGTAGAATCTGGAAGCTCTCGCCCCTCCTTCTCGAACTGCGTCGATAAATCTTTTTCCATATTATTTATTCCGATGAGTATTGTATGCCCCCAACGACGGCTTATTTTTTAATAAAGAACTAAATTTGTACGTTTGAAAGTATCGAGCCACTTGTTGACTCTCCTTCTTCCACCACCTCTGGCTTACCACCACCTTCGGGTGCATTAGCCTTTGCCTCTTCTTCAGACGCTGCTTGCGCCAAACCTTGTAGTGCCTCTTGCACTAGTTGGTTGTCTTTGAAAAGAATGTGTGGTGCGTTTACTTCGAGCCATGAATTGGCTGCTAACTCTTCTGGATTTGGGTACTCTAGTCGTTTATATAAATCAATGGTACTCATCTTGTTTGCGTTTGCTAACTCAATCGCTTGGTTAGCAATGGTCGTGCTGTCTTTTGGTAGCAATGAGCCTTCCTTCACGGATACACTTATCTTTGGTGGTCTGGCGCCTTCGATAAATTGAAAGTCGTCGTCATAGACATAAAGTAGTTGTACAATCCAGTTGTATATGTCGTCTGAAAATTGTTCTAGGTATTCACTTACTCCACCACCAATCCTATCTGTATCAAGTGTTTTGTTTATAATCTTTCCACGTACTGTATCTTCGCTTGATATGCCAGCTGGAGATGAGCCACTAGTACCAAATATGTCTCGTAATCTATTGCGTGAATCTACTAAGTGATTAAACACATCAGCAGGTAATCCTGGGGCTGTCATTCTGTCAACGGCATCACGTGGAGTTCCATCTGGTATTACAACAGTTCCACCACGCCTAAGTGCTTCCGTAACTCCTGTGGCTTGTGCTTTAGTAAGTCCACTACGCGCTAGAGACACCACCATTCCACCATTCATGCTATCTACGTTCTTGTCTATTTGGCGATTTCTCTTATTGATTACATCTTGAATTGCTAGGTTTTGTCCAATAAGTGAGGTGTCGTCCATTGGTTGCTTGCCTAGATTGTACACAGTCAGGAATATGTAAGGCATCTTAGGAACTGTGAAGTGATTGATTCCTTTAGTCTCTTGTAACTCTGTGGTTGGTTGTTCCTCGCCAAATTCGTCAATCTCTGGTTCTCCCTCAACCTCTTCCTCACCATCGTAGTTCCAGTGTAGGTTCTTTTTCTTGAGCAGTATTGTGTTGTCTAGTTTCCAAAAGAAGAACTCTTGTGTCCACCATTCGATAAACTGTACTTCAGTTGCGTCTTCCCCTTTGGTAATAAAGTCAATTTTCTTAATAGCTTTTTCGCTTCCTGCGCTTGGGTCACTCTCAATGATTCGCTTTAGCTTCCCAGCTTGCATCTTTCGATACTCTCCTATTCTTGTTCCAGAGTATCCATCTTCGTCAATGATTGCTTCGGGGTCTAGCAATATCTTCTTGGGTCTTACGATTTGTACAATGGGTATATCTCTATCAAAGTCCCACCCCATCTTTGCAACACCTAGTAAGTAAACAGCCCAGAATCGAGTTGCTTTCTTTAGCTTCAAACGTAACTTGTTCTCATCTGCCAAGTCTGCGAGTCGTGCCTTTACTTTGCTCACGTAAGGTTCAAATGCAGGTTCTCTTGCGTTGCCTTGTTCGTCCTCTTCGCTAGGGTGGAGTGTTATAAGAGGGTCGGGGTTGCGTCTAGTTGCTTGTGGTAAATATGTTTCTAGTGCTTCAAAGATTACATTGTCCATCATTGGACGATTTCGTTTGTTTCCCCTTGAAACAGTTGGTATGTCAAAGTGCTTACCGAGCCAGTACTCTTCGTTTTCCTTTCCTTGTTCTTCCCACTTGGTCTTAGCTGACGAGTGTACCCAAATCTTCTCCCAGTCTTTGGCGAGCTTGATTAGGTCTTTGTTGGGCTTGTCTAGTGTGAGTTCTGGAAGTTTGTCCGAAACAACACCTTCCTCAAACTCAATAGATTTCTCGCCCTTGCGTTTGTTTATGTCAGCACCAAGAGATAAGAAACCTGAAGCTATGTTCGTTCCTTTACCTGGCATGTGCCTATGAAAATAGGTCGCATCTGGAGTCGGTGCAACCAAAAAAGTCTTCTGATGATTTTATTATACATACAACACCACACTAGCGCAAGTGATATGTGGATAAAGCAAAAAGCACGAGTCTCTCGAAACGTGCCTTTTGCTAGTTTGTTTGGAAGTCCTCTCCTATTATACCCTCTACCCCTTCATGTTG
>Ga0255047_10002197_pt1 | contig 13075 bp, 16 predicted proteins | sample JV7_2_1_MG_FD_183640 | JGI IMG/M metagenome (GOLD analysis project Ga0255047, IMG submission 183640) | Seawater microbial communities from Jervis Inlet, British Columbia, Canada - JV7_2_1 | ecosystem: Environmental > Aquatic > Marine > Inlet | place: Canada: British Columbia | collected 2016-10-06
GGTAACGAACCGTCCATGGATGCCGATTCGCGACGAAACCTCGGCGCATGAGGCTCCGGTCGTGGAAGAGATCCCGGAAACCCCAGAGATGCCGCCCATCGAAGAACTACCGGCGACACCTGCGGCTCCGATCGTCAAAAAGATCCCCGAAACCCCAGAGATGCCGCCCATCGACGAACTACCGGCGACCTCGGCCGAGTCGGTACTAGAGACGATCCAAGCCGCGCTAGATGCGCCCGTCCGTCGCAAGATTCCGAACCCACTGGAGACACCGACGTGGGCAGCGGAAATCTCACAGGAGACGCCAGTCGCAGACGACACTCCGGGAATACCGAAGATCGCGGCCCCGGTGGAGGAAATCCCGGCTCCAGAGACGCCGATCCTTGACGAGACTCCGGACACGCCACATACACCGATCGAATTCGGAGTTCCCGACACGCCAGAGACCGCGGCTTCGATCGAGGAGGTCTCCCAACTCGCCCGGATCTTTGAGATTCCGGACACGCCGCAGGCACCGACAGAATCCGAAGTTCCCGACGACCCACCGACGACGGTGATGGATGGCGCTCCGGAGACCCCAGAGACGGGATTCTGGACTGAGGAGATTCCGGAAACACCAGAGCTACCCACTTGGACGGCGGAAACCCCATACCTGCCAGAGACCCCAATCCTCGAAGACCCGCCAGACGCGCCTGCCCAAGACGAGATTCCGGAGACACCGGAGACCACGGCATGGATGGAGGAGAGCCCACCAGAAGCCCCGACCCAAGAGGCGGATTCGGACGCGTCAGAGGCGCCGGTCCGGGTGGGAGTCGGCCCTTTCGACTTTCTCGGGTTTGAAGGGCAGGACCAGCGCCTCTGAGGCTTAAAGGAGGATCGCTACGGCGCTTCCTCCATGACCTCGACCTCGACCACGAGATCCTCCGCGGAAGCAAAGTGCAGAGTCACTTCGAACTCTTGTCCGAGTTCAAAGGGCTGTGCCAGGTAGATGAACATGATGTGATACCCGCCGGGTTGGAGAGTCAAACCCTCGTTCTCCGGAATCGGGATCGACTGGGTCTGCTGCATCATCATGGCCCCATCTGCATCCATGACCACCTCATGCGTCTCGGCGCGAGACGCGATCGAGCTATCGACGGTTGCTCCAACAAGGGCATCGTCGGTGGGAGCAGTCAGCACCATGTAGGCGGCACCGTTCGTGGCAGTCTTCGGGCTCGTCCGGGCCCACTGTCCGTCGGCGGTGACACCGCCTGATTCGTCGCCGCAAGCAGCAGCCACAAGCATTAGAGCGGCCGCCCCAGCCGCGAGCCTCAGCGCTCTCATCTGTAAACCTCCAGTTGCTTCTGGTTCTAAAGAGGAAGTCGTGCCGTGGCGCGGCCTGGTTCCCGCTTTTTGAGCAGAGGAGAGTTCAGGCGGTCAAGACCGAGACGAGAGTCTCAGCCTCGAGCAGCTGGTTTCGGGCTCGCGCCACCCGCGAGCGGATTGTTCCGATAGGGCAACCGATCGCGTCGGCCGCCTCGTCGTAGCTGAGACCGACCAATTGGGTGAGCACGAAGGCTTCGCGGCGGTCGGAGTCGAGACCCTCCAGGAGATCATCGATCTCCACCCACGAGGTGTCCCGGTGATAGTCCGTCCCCGAGCGCTGCCGCAATCGCTCGGCGAGTCGCCGCTGCCGAGCCGACCGCCGCGTGGAATCCACACACACACGACGCGCTATCGAAAGCATCCAACTGCGCACTGATCCATCGCCGCGGAATCGGTGCAGAGACCGAAGCGCCCGCTCGAACGTCTCTTGGGTGAGATCGTCAGGATCAGTGGGGGCCCCCAGGAAGCGACACAGTCGCCACACATCAGAATGGGCCTCGACAAAAAGGTCATTCAAGGCCCGGCGATCGCCGGCTTTGGCGCGAAGAGCTGAGACAGTGAGGCGATCCACATCTACATTCTATGAACGACCGGGAACCATCCGACCACCGCGAACGACAGGACCGGCATGGACTGCAATAAGGCGCGCGAGCTCGTCTCCGCCCAGATCGACGGGGTCGCCGGCCAGAGCGGCGACCTAGATGCTCACCTTGAGACTTGTGTTGAGTGTCGCTCCTGGAAGAAGAGCGCACATGGGATGGCACGTCGGCTGATGCGCCCGGCACCGAAACCAGGACCAAGTCGCGCGTTTGTGCCTCCCCACCCAAAGGGCTTTGTCGGCTACCGCGTCATTCGGCTCATACTCGCCTGGATCGGAGTCCTGCTGATCGGGTGGAACATCCCTGACCTATTCGCCGGCGGCATCGACGTAACCCTCATTCATCTGACGCGGCACCAGAGCTCGTTCAGCATGGCGCTGGGCGCAACGTTCCTCTTCGTCGCTTGGCGCCCGGATCGCGCCTACGGGTTGGTTCCGGTAGCCGCAGTCTTTGCGATCGCCCTGGCAGGCGCAACGATCGACCTGGTCAATGGAGCAAGCAGTCTCGAACGCGAGTCCATCCATCTGGTCGAGATTCTCGGTTTGGTGCTGGTGTGGGTGCTCGGTATCAGCGCAGGACCGGGGCGGCGCCGACGTATCCAGCGACCAACCGCCGTAGACGGCGATTCCGGCTGAGCCACACAGGCTGCCGGAATTGCCACGGCATTGGGGCTCGACAAAGTGAAAACCCCTACGAATCTCCGCCGAAGCTTCGACCCCTAGGGGTTTCACCGCCCCCCGCCGGACTGCACCTTGCGGAGCAACCCCTCAGGGGAACGCCGACCCGACATTGCTGTCGGTCCGACCGCTCTCCACTGGTCTTGCCCCGAAGGGCAACCCCGGCTTCGAGCCGTGGCCCCGTGGCGCCGAAGTGAGCCCGAAGACCCTCTCCGGCGACCCCCTTGCGGGGGAGCTCCCCGGGGCCGCCTCCCCGTCCCCTTTCGGTTCCGAGGAGGAGTTCAAGCAACATACGTCCCGACCCCTCAGCCGTCAAGCCGCAGCCGTGTCGAGATTTCGCGTCTCAATTCAAGATTTCGCGACTGGGTTCGGAGGCGGATTGTGAGTCCGATACGCTCCGCCCCCATGCAGCGATCTCTTCTAAATGCCCGATTCATCAGGGCATGGCTCGTAAGCCTCGCCGGAGGGCTCGCCTTCTTCCTGTTCGTCCACTTCCCCGGCTACATGGAAGACCTGGGTGCCTCAGAAGTGGAGATAGGGCTCATCATCGGCTCGACCGCACTCGCCGCCATCTTGATCCGGCCGCGGATTGGGATGGAGATGGATCGTCGCGGTCGGCGACCTGTGCTTCTAGTCGGGGGGGCGCTGAATATCGGCGTCCTGCTTCTCTATCTGACGATCAACTCGCTCGGCCCCTGGGTCTACTTCGTTCGGATCCTCCACGGCTTCGCAGAAGCGATGCTCTTTGCTTCGATCTTTACCTACGCCGCCGACATCTTGCCGGACGACAATCGAACCCAAGGCTTGGCTCTATTCGGAATCTCCGGGATGCTCCCGATCGCTCTTGGCGGCCTCCTCGGCGACTTCGTACTCGAGCGGTGGGACTTCCAGGCGCTGTTCATCACTTCGGTGGTGCTGGCCATTGTCTCGTTTGCGCTCTCCCTGTCTCTCACCGAAGTCGTAGAGCCGGCGGGTCCATCTGGAGGAACTTCGTTCCTCGCCCCGCTGCGCCAATCAAACCTGCTCCCGCTGTGGTGGATAACCGTGGTGTTCTCGCTGGCGCTGGCCGCCTACTTCACCTTCCTTCGTACCTTTGTCGATGAGACGGGGATCGGCACCGTCGGTGGATTCTTCGCGGCGTATTCGGCAACGGCGATAATCCTCCGCATCGCCACTGGGTGGCTGCCTGATCGGATAGGGCCCAAGAAGGTCCTGTACCCGGCGCTGGTCCTCTTTGCCGCCGGCTTTGTCGTCTTGGCGGGCGCCGGTTCGACCAGTGCGGTGCTCCTCGCCGGGGCGTTGTGCGGGGCCGGCCACGGGTACGCCTTTCCGATTCTCTACGCCCTGGCATTTGCCAGAGCCGAACTCAAGAACCGGGGCTCGGCGTCGGCCATCTTCACCGGTCTCTTCGATGTTGGGGCACTGATCGGGGCACCAACCTTTGGATGGCTCATCGCTGCTTTCTCCTATGAAACGATGTTCCTCGTGGCCGCCGGATGGATCCTCCTCGGAGGGCTTGCGTTTGCGGTCTGGGACGGTGATCTCCGTCGGCACACGAAGCCCCTCGTTCGTCAGAGGTAGCACGCCACAAGACAGGCCCGAACTACACACGTGTCACTCGCGTGTCGTATAGTCCGAACCATGGGACTCGAGACACTCTCTCCCAGCCGAGCGGGCGATTTCAAGCATTGCCCCCAACTGTTTAAGTTCCGAGCGATCGACCGACTACCTGAGCCGACGACGGTCTATCAGGCTCGCGGAACAACGGCTCATCTGGCTCTGCAGCGCCTCTTCGACCTGCCGGCCGACGGGCGGAGTCCCGAAGTCCTCTACGACCTCTTCCGTCAAGCGTGGGCGGAGTTGCGCAGCGATGAAGAGTTCGAGGACTTGTTCGCCTCGGTCGAGGAGGAACGAGCCTGGGGCATCGAGAGTCTCGAGCTCCTTGCCAACTACTTCTCGGTTGAAGACCCGACATCGTTTGATCCGATCGATCGTGAACTCGACATGCTCGAGGACCTCGATGGGATCACTATCAGAGGCATCCTGGATCGGATGGAAGAGTCACCGGACGGACGGCTCATCATTACCGACTACAAGACCGGCAAGGCTCCTCCCGAGCAGTACGCCATCCCGGCGTTCTTTGCGCTAAAGATCTATGCGCTCCTGATTCGTCGGCGTACCGGTCGCACCCCCGACGCGATCAAGCTCATGTACCTCAATGGTCCGACTGTCTACGAAATCCCGGTTACCGACGGACAACTCGATGCGATGGACAGGCAACTGCGGGCCCTGTGGTCAGCGATCGATCGGGCCATCGACAAAGATAAGTTTCCCACCCGGGTTGGCAGGTTGTGCGACTGGTGCTCGTTCCAGGAGATCTGCCCGGCGTTTGCCGCAGCGCCAGAACCGGGTCGGATTCTCACGGTCGCCTAGCCGGCCAAGTACGTTGCCGGCGTGAGCGTCAACGAATCGGGCAATTCTCAATCCGTCAAGCCAAGGCTGCGGGGCTGGCTGCATGCGGGGATGTTTCCCGTGGCGGTCGCCGGTGGGATAGTGCTGGTGGCTCTCGCCGGGACCCGCGCCGAGCGAATCGCTGCCGCCATCTTTGCCTTGACCGGCGCTCTCTTGTTCGGCACCAGCGCCCTGTTCCATCGAGGCTCGTGGTCGCCACCTGTTTATCGCCTGCTGAGAAGGATGGATCACTCGAATATCTTCTTGATCATTGCTGGCTCATACACGCCGTTCGCGGTCCTAGCTCTTCCTCCCTCCAAGGCTCGGTTGCTGCTGTGGGTTGTGTGGATAGGAGCAATGGCCGGGGTCGCATTCCGGGTGTTCTGGGTCGGTGCTCCCAGATGGCTGTACACGCCTGTATACGTCGCCCTCGGCTGGGTAGCGGTCTTCTATCTTCCCGACCTTCTTACCGGCGCCGGCTCCGCCGCACTCATCTTGATAGTGGTCGGTGGAGTCCTGTACAGCGTCGGAGCGTTGGTCTACGGCACGAAGCGCCCCAACCCGTACCCCGACTGGTTCGGATTCCATGAAGTGTTCCACGCCCTGACGATCGCTGCCTTCACCGCCCACTACGTGGCGGTTTCGCTCATCGTCTATTCATAGCGCGAGGCATTGACACGCCCATAGGGCGGATCGCTACGGTCCGCTCAACAAGGAGCGGACGGTAGGTGGGCGAACCACGATGGGCAGTAGCGGAGGGCACTGATTTGGCCTTTGACGCCGTCGGAGACGGTCCACCGGTCACTCTTCTCCACGCTGGGATCGCCGATCGAACTATGTGGGAACCGCAGACGGATGCCCTGTCGAACCGCTACCGATGCATCACCTACGACCTGAGGGGCTTCGGGGAGTCGGCCATGGGAACCGTGGAGTTTTCACGACGGGACGACGCAGCGGCGATCTTGGATACGGCGGGTGTCGAGTCGAGCCACCTCGTCGGCTGCTCGATAGGGGCGGGGATGGCCCTCGACTTCGCCATCGAGAGGCCCCAGCGAGTCGATCGGCTGGTTCTGGTGGGGGTGACGCCAGCCGGATTCGACGCTGCCGACCCGATCCTGGATCAACTCATGAACGACGTCGCCGCGGCCGAAAAGAGTGGCGACCATCACGCCGCGGCGAGCATCGAGGTGCGGGCCTGGGTTGATGGGCCCAACCGCCCCGAGGGAAGTGCCCCGAAATGGCTCCGCGAGAAGGCTAGGCAATGGATTCTGCCGACGTACGACGTGCAGGGGTGGGACCTCTCCCGGCCACTCGACCCGGCCGCTATGGAACGCCTCAGCGAGGTTGGAGCCCCCACTCTCGTGATCGTCGGTACGGAGGATGCCGATGTCATCATCGCCGGCTGCGAAGCCACGGCTGCGGGGATTCCAAACGCCGATCTGGTCCGCATCGAGGGAACTGCCCACCTCCCCAACTTGGAAGCAGCTGAGCGGTTCAACCGGGTGTTGCTCGAGTTCCTCGGGGACTAGTCCGCCGCGGCCTGGAGCGCGCGAAGTAGGTCGTCGGGGTCATGGAGGATGCGACAGCCGTCACGAACGACGCTCAGCGTCCCCGAGTCGAGTGGATTTGTTCTTGCCCAGGAGAGTGGAGCAAACCCGAACTCGATTTCGAGGCCGGAGGGCACCCTGACTCGTCGCTCCATCAACACACCCCACTCTGCGGTTCGCATCAGCTCAGTCGGACCCAGGAAGTTGCGCCAGTCGTCAGTCGAGACATACCGGCCTACGTCGGATGTCAGCATCACCAAGTCGAGGTCCGACGTCATCGTCGCCTCATCCCGAGCCCAAGACCCCACGACCGCTACGGCTCGAATGTCAGCGCGGGTTTCAGCCCATGAAGTTACGGTCGACAACAGGTCCAAGACCTCGGCCCGGCGCTGCGGCTCGATGGAGGTATTCGACATGGGCCAATGATGCCAGTGTTGCTCGACGCCAGGGCGATGGCTATCTGCCGTCCTATCCGCCGTGCTCGCAAGCGTCATTCGATGATGACCGCGGCTCGCGGTGAGCGCCGGGGGTCGCTAATAGGCTGGTCCCATCCCGGCTTCGGTCGCGGAATCAAAAGAGGTGAGTGATGCCGATCGACAGCAACGACCCTTGGGTCGAAATCGACGCCTCGGCGTTCAGCCACAACGCACGCGAGGCGTCGCGCTTGGCCGGAAAGCGTCCGTTGATGGCGGTAGTCAAGAACAACGCCTACGGACTCGGAGACGAGATCGTCGGGCCGATCCTGAATAGCTTTCCGGAGGTGGCCGCCATCGCCTGCGTGCGAGCAGCCGAGGCGATCGCGATGCGCCAAGCGGGCGTCACCAAACCGATTCTGGTCATGGCGGAGGTGTCAGAGGACGAGGCAGTGAACCTGATACGGCATCAGGTTTGGCTGTCGGCATGGCTGGATGATGCGCCCGATCGTCTGGCGAGAATCGGGCAACGGGTCGGACACGAAGTGCCCGTGCACCTGTTCATCGATACGGGCATGGGGCGCGAAGGCATGCCTGACTATCGGGCTCTTCCTTGGCTTGAGGCGCTACATCAGAATCCAGCGGTGGAGATCAAGGGCACCTATATGACCTTTGCTCATGAGCCGGGATTCGGGGCTGAGCAGCTGGCGCGCTTTACGGCATTGGTCGCCAGTGCCCAACAATCAGGGATCGAGCTGGGAACTCTGCACGCCGCGCCCTCGTATGAGCTGTTCCAGATGCCATCGGCACACCTTGACATGGTGCGAATCGGGAATGTCCTTTTTGGGAACTATCCAGATGCTCCGGGAACGCGCCAACTAGCCGAGCTGCGCCCGGTCTTTCGGCTGCGCGCCCGAGTCACACGCCTCGAGCAGCTTCGCCCCGGCGATAGTGCCAATTTCAATCGGAGCTACGTGGCGCAACGACCAACGTGGCTAGCACTACTACCCATTGGACATACCGACGGTTATCCGTCGACCGCGGTCGACACCTGTCGGGTACTGATCCGCGATCGCCTCTACCCAGTAGTTGGAACAGTCAGCTGTGCTCACACGATCGTGGAGATCGGAGACGAAAGGAGCATCGAGGTCGGCGACGTAGCGACACTGATCGGTCCCGATGCCACGGCCATCGACCCACAAACGGTTGCAGACAATACGGGTGTGAGGTTCCTGTCCATCATCACCAAGCTCAACTCGCGTTTACCAAGGATCGTCGTCGACCACTAGCAGCGGCCGCGCAAGTTATCTCATCCATCGCTGCGGCATCATCACGGGATGCCGGCCTCGCGGGCCGACCGGCAGGTCGTACAGCAGGTGGTCCCCAAGCCACAGCGAATCGAACCCGGCCCTTTCGGCCGTTTGCGCCATCTCGATCAGCTCGCCGAAGGGCACCTCCCTCTCGACCTCGGGGAGTTGGACACCGATCCGCATCCGGGACAACGCGCCGCTCATTTCACGACGGTAGCCAACCCGGCGATCCGTTGACCGGCAGGGCAGCGCTCCCTCCCCTCCCCCAGCGTTCCAAATTTGCAAATGAGCGCTGCCCCACGAAACGGTCGGTATCGGAGTCAGTCCGTCACAATTGAGCTGGCGAGCTGCGTCATGAATTCTCGAATCTCCTCGAGCTCGCCGAGGTCCTCGATCGCGACGAAGAGCACGATCGGCGGAACCGTGTCAATCACGACCCAGATGTCCCGGCGGCCCGCCAAGTCGCCCGCGATGATTTCCTGCACCACCGTGAACGCGTCGATTCCGCCTTCTGTCGCGTATTCGATGTAATCGACCAGTGCTCGCTGGTCATCGCCGACCCGGAGCCACGCAAAGCTTTGCGGGAAGGCTGCATCGGGATAGGCCTCGACGATGATCGGATTCCCACCACGACCCGGCTTTGAGACTTGCCGACACGCAGCATCCGCGGTGGCGCCGCCGCTTACGTTCCACGGACCAGGCACGAGCAGGGTGAACCCGAAGACATCGTTTTCGCAGTTCACCGGACCCCGCGTGGAAGTAGTGGCGGGCAGCGAAGTCGTGGTGGCGGGAACCGAGGTCGTCGTGGTGGTCTCGGTGGACGTAGTCGCGACGCCGGTACTCGACGTTGCAACCGTGGTGGAGGATGCTGCGGTCGATGCGACCGATGTGCCGTCGGCAACCGTACCGGTATCACTTCCGCATGCCGTGGCCACCAATGCGAAGCTGAAGATGATTGGAGCGAGGGATCGCCGGCGGCGAGAGGGTGTCGAGGAGATGAGCGCGCCGCAACTCAGGGGTCTGAGTATGCCGCCACTTTCAGCGATCGTCGCCACGGCCTCACCTCTTGTCAGAGTTCCCAATGCTATAGGCATCACTAGAGGACGCACCTGAGCCCAACACCTACGTCGGGGCGAGCGCACCCCCAATACGCCGTCGAGGGCGTCGAGCTCGTGTTCACGATCACGTTCGTAGACGACGACCACGCCACCACGCACATCGGAGGCGCAATCGTCACCGACGGGGTGACATGCTCCGTCGATCGTCCCGGTGAGGCAATCTTCACGGACTGATCGGCCTCAGGCGAGGAACAATGGCCTCCCCCACCGGTGCGTAAACGGGAAACCGGACCCCGACCGGCAGAGATCATCGGGTATGCCTAGCCAAGCGCAGCGGCGATGAGCCTGCCGATCTCCTCGAGCTGCGGCATGACCAGTTCCTCCGGGAAGCCATCGATGCGTACCACCGATCGACCGGATTGGACGATGATTCGGTCCCCGAACCCCGCTGCCCTGTCGCCAACCCCGGCGATCGCGATCGGGTCGATATTGAAGATCCTTGCCTCGAAGTCGACAGCCTCTTCGAAGCCGTCATCGCCACCGTTGTTTTGCAACCCGACGATCACATGCAACGACGTGCCGGTCCAGGCGATACCCAGATCACACAGAACCCCGGGCCCACCGCCAAATGGAGTCACCCGGGCGTCCGCATTCATGAGAGCGCCGATCTCGGCCCCGGGCAGCAGATCGCACAACTCATCGGAAGTCATGAGGGCAGAGGCATCACCAGAACCCGCCATGGAGGTAGTCGTTTCGGCAAGTACAGATGAGGTCGTCTCGATCGGCTCAGGAGTGGTCGCAACGCCGGTCGTAGTCGGCCCCTCGGTCGTAATTGGCACTTCGGTCGTCGTTGGCGCCTGGGCATCGTCGCCGCAAGTAGCGACGAGTAGTGCAGGCACAACCACGAGCCAGGTCAGACTGCGCCGCTTGAACCAGACCTTCAAACCACACTCCCCATTCGATACGCTTCGGCCACCGGGGTCCCCCCAGGGCGAGTCGCCCGTCACCCTCCGAGAGCCTACGCCGGAATACCGATCTGGAACGGAAAGGTGGGAGGATTCCTACACGCCGCGTAGTGGTCGCTATCGCAGGCAGCGAAAGGCCTACTCGCTCGGCAGAAAGCTCCGGACGAACGCCAGGGCCTCGGCCTCATCTGTGAACACCTGGAACGGGATGAGCAGCCGATTGATGGAGTCAGGGAAGGGGCCGATCTTCGCAGCCACCTCGGGCTCGACAAGCATCGCTACGGCGGAGAATGTGGATGTCAACTCCTTAACGGCCGTCCCCCACGCCTCTTGTGCGCCACCCCACCAGATGCGGGCGTCCAAGAGGAAGGGTCGCGGTGATCCTTCGCAGAGGTCGCGGATCACATCAAAGACCTTGGTGGTGGACTCGCTGGTGGCGGGCGCACCCTTGAAGCGTTCGAAGATGATCCCGTCTTCTAACCAAATCGTCGCCGTGCCGGTTTCAATGGCATCTTCGGGCGGTTGCACAACAATCAGCTTACGAGCACAAGGCGACCTAAACGCGATCAGTGCACATTGGCATCCCCCGCGGTGCCTGTTGGTCATCAGAGCGTTGAGCGGTGGGGAGTTTCCAGGCGCCAAGTCCCTGAGGTCTGCTAACCGCCCCTGCCTGAGGTCGTAGTCGCTCTTGCGGCGGTTGTGGTCGGCGCTGCCGCAGTCGTGGTCGTCCTCGCAACGGGTGTTGTCGCGGTCGCTGGCGGTCTCGATGTGGTCGTGGTCGAGTCGAATCCTGTCGTGCTCACTGCGGAGGTCGGAGAGGGTTGCGGAGGCGTGGTCGGCTCCGGGGCGATCATCGGTGGGTCGGTGGTGCCGGGGAATGACTGCTCGGGCTCGATCATGGTCTCATCAATCTTGACACCCTCGTTTCCCATGAAGATGTCACTGATTTCACCGCCAACGCGTTTCTCATGACCGTCATCATGACGAATGACGAAGAAGGCAAATGCGCCGACCATGGCGCCCAGAACCATCGTGATACCCAGCCCGAGTATCAGCGAGAGACCTGAATCGGTCTTGAGCGACGCCATGCGGATCAAGGAGTTGGAGCCTACGCCGCGACGGTGATCACATCAGACGACGACTTCTGAGGGGGTGTTCTTAAGAATCATTCCCCCACGGCTGGTCAATGTCACCCGAGACCGAGGCGTGCGTGGGAATCAGCAGGTGACCACCGGCTATTCGCGGTGCGACAGCGCTCGCATCATCACCACAACCCCAACGACCACCAACACCACTGCGCCGACGATCTCTCCACCAACGTCGACCAGCGCGCCCACGGCAAGCGCCATGAAGATGGCGGTCCAGATCCAATCCCAGGTGGCCGGCTTGGGGCCATCCGACCTCAGCCAGTAGAGATTGAGAGCCAACGACCAAGGGCCAATACCGAGGAAGATCCAAGGCCACCACTCACCTTCGGTCTCCCCGAGTTCCGGAAGGATGTCGAGGCCTTCTGCCCCCAGAGCGAGCCCGAGCCATATCAACACTCCGGCCCACCAGATCGCCTCCATGCGCTTTCGTTGCGCTGCTGCGCCGGTCGTCATATCGGTCATGACCTCTCCCGCTTCGATTCCGCTCCCCGTTAGCGCAAGTGTTGGAACCCCGAGCAGGCGTCGATAGGGCCAAAGGCCCTTGACGGCCGCGAAGCAAGCGACACATCCACAGACAGCTCGCTACATAAGGGGTGTACTTAAGAATCATGCCCCCCACTGCTCGTAAACGTCACCCGAGCAGACGTAGGCCGATGTGGCCTCTTAGAGTTGCCCGCTACGCCTCTGAGGGGTATCACATGGGTTCACTGAGGGACTTCAATTCTGCTGCTCACGGCTACGCACGCCGTTGAGGGGGATCGCTCCTCTGCTGGTCTGCCTACTCGTTTCCACGTCGTGTGGGGGGTCTGATTCGTCCGAACAGGAAACGACCACGACTGAAACCACATCCGCATTGGCCGGCGCCGCTACTCCGACATCGGAGTCCGACGAAGGACCGGAGGTGCCTGGGGCTCTTACGGCGAGCACGTTCACGGAGACGGCGGTCTGGGGTGTCGAACCCGACGGCGTCCGCTTCACTGCGCCCAACGGGCTGACGATCGACGCCGACGGTCACGTCTACTCGACCGAGTTCCAGGGCGGCCACCTTCGGAAGTTCACGCCTGACGGAGCGTTGGAGTGGGAGGTCGGAGGTACGGGGAGTGAGCCCGGGATGCTCGCGAATCCGATCGGTGTAGGAGTGGCCGACGACGGCGCCATCTTTGTGTCAGAGTCCGGCAGCAGCCGCGTGTCGCGGTTCGATGCTGACGGCGCGTTCCGCTCAGCCTGGGGTAGTTCGGGCAGCGAGCCAGGTCGGTTCTTTTCGGCGATGGGCATCGCTGTCTCCGATACGCCCGAGGTGTTTGTTGCTGACTTCGGGAACCACCGTGTTCAGGTGTTCGACGTCGAAGGCGCGTTCGTTCGCGAGTGGGGACGCCTCGGATCGGCGCCGGGCGAATTCGAAAACCCCATCGGCTTGCAGATAGGCCCGGCCGGCAATGTCTGGCTCGTGGACTCGGGAAACCAGCGCGTCCAAGTCTTCTCCCCGGACGGCGAGTTCCTGCGCGTCTTCGACGATGTGGGGCCGGGCCCGAGATCATTTCA
>Ga0255047_10002198_pt1 | contig 13075 bp, 17 predicted proteins | sample JV7_2_1_MG_FD_183640 | JGI IMG/M metagenome (GOLD analysis project Ga0255047, IMG submission 183640) | Seawater microbial communities from Jervis Inlet, British Columbia, Canada - JV7_2_1 | ecosystem: Environmental > Aquatic > Marine > Inlet | place: Canada: British Columbia | collected 2016-10-06
TAGCGAATTTATCGGAGTGCCAATCGTGGCAGTACACAGGGTCGAAAAAGAGGCTTTGAAAAAACTTAAAAAAATAATGTTAGAATTGGAGATCAAAAATGGAAATACAGGAATTTAGCGAAAAAGGGCCGGATGTAGAGGCGATCAAGAAGGAGTTTGATTCAGCGAAAGCGGATCTCTCGTTTTGGATGGATAAAGCGGAACAGGCGAGGGAGTGTCGATTTAACGAATGGGCGGGTAAAGATGAAAGCGGAAAGAAGAACGGACCGGAAGCATTCCCTTGGGACGGAGCCAGTGATCTCGAAGCAAATCTTATTAATCCGCTAATTGATGGAGATGTGGCCTTACTTTCGCAATCCCTGTCACAGGCCAACCTCGTAGCCGCTCCCGTGGAGAGTGGAGACATTGGCAGTGCGAAGATGGTAAGCGAGTTTTTAAAATGGCGGATGAACTCTATGACTGAACTCCCGAGGGAGGCGGCCATCGGAGCAAACTATTTATTGCAAAACGGTATTACTTTTTTCGGCACTTACTGGAAGAGGGAAACCACTCGAGTATTTAAAGATATAAGCTTGGAAGAGATTGCTCAAATGTCCCCCGAGCTGGCAATGGCGATCCAAGATCCTGAGATGAAGGAGGGAGTTGAGGATATGCTATTTCCGTTATTCCCAAATCTGAAAAAGCGAAGAGTGAGGAGGATGATTAACGAACTTCGTAATAAAGGAGTATCGAAAGTCCCGACTGAGAAAGCGGTAGTAAACAGACCAGCAATCAAGGCTTATGAATTAGGTCGGGAAATAATCATCGACTCAAATGTAATTGATTTAGAGTCTGCTCGGTCAATTCATTGCATCCACTACTATAGCCCCGAGGCTCTCATGCAGAAGGTCAACGAGGGATGGGATAAGAAGTGGATCGAAGAGGTACTGGAGAACAGCAAGGGCTTTTATGCGAATGAAAGCTACAGTTCTGACTTAATGTCTTACAACAGTGGCAGCTTTTACGGCACACAGGATTACGAGGGCATGGTCCGAGTAATTACAACTTATCGTAAGGAACTCGATGAAGATGATGTACCCATTTGCACGATTACCTGTTGGGCGGATGAAGCGGAAGGGCATGGTTTTCATAGTCCGATGGAATACGATGAAGGTCGCTATCCCTTCGTCTGCATAACGCGCGAAAACCTCAACCATCGCCTACTCGATTCCCGAGGTTACCCCGAACTTTTAAAAAGTTATCAGATTGCGGCAAAGACCGAGATGGATGCGAGGCGTGACCGTGCATCAATGAGTACAATGCCAGCCGCAGAATATGTCGTTGGACGGAAGCCCGAACGGATCGGACCAGGTGCGCAGATTCCAGTTCGCCGCCGTGGAGAGTTTGGATTCGTTGAGATCCCTCGCTACTCGCCAGCATCGATGGAAGTCGAAATGCAAATCCGCCAACTCGCCAACAAGATAACCGGTCGAGCAACCTCCGCCGAAGACGCAGTTGAAGCAAACAGCATTCGCCAGCACCTCGTCAATCAATGGCTTAACGGATTCAAACAGGTTCTTAATCGGGTATGGTGCTTGGATCGCACATATGGCGGACCACAGATTTGGTTTCGGGTAACGAATAATGAGCAAGGCGCTCAACTCATGCTCGATGAGACTGCCGAGGTTTACGATTTTAATATTACATGGAACTCGATGAACCAGGATGAGGAAAAGGTTCTTCAGAAGTTGGATACTGTGGGTAAATTAATGTCAACTTACGACAGATCTGGTCAAGCTCGCTATGACATTTACCTTCGCAAAGTTTTAGAAGCAATTGACCCGAACTTAGCTGGTCAATTGATCGCCCCAGCGGAAGAGGCAACCGACAAGGAGATTCAAGAAACTTCATCTGATATTGCCAAGATTGCATCGGGTCAGGTTGTTAATGTACCGCAACAGGGAGTAAATTCTCAACTTCGTTTACAAAAACTACAAGAGTACCTCCAAGGAACTCCCGAAGTACCAGCAACCGATGTCCAACAGCGTATGCAAGAGGACGAAAACTTCGCAAAGAGACTTCAAACATATGCGGGTCAGCTCGAAATGATGCAGACTCAACAGCGGAACGCACTAATTGGCCAGCTAGGGACTGCCCCCGGAAATGTACCAGGGACATCAGCATGACTTTAGCAGATGCGATTAACGGCCTCGGCGAACAAACCGAGTGGCTTACCATTAAAGAATTTATCCGCGAACAGCGAGATATGTGCTTGGTCGATTTCCAAGACTATACCCATGTGGATAATCCGCAAAAACTTGCCCGTTTGTCGGGTGAGATTGCCGGACTTACACGAATCATTGAAAGCTTAGAAAATGCCGAAACTGACACCCCATCAGCAATTTAAAAACGAGCATCGGGCCTTGCTAAATCGCTGGCTCGAAGAGAGTGATATCGATGACCAGGAGATGGCTCAAATCGCTTTAACCGATGTCGAGGAGTGGATGGACGAAGAGGTGGTCGGATTTGATTGCGACATGGACCTCGAAGATGACGAAGAACACGAAGCGTAAAGGCTACATTTACGAGCAGACTTTTTTTACTGAAGCGTTAAAGAATGGGTTGGAAGTTTTCATCCCACTGGGTGACCATTTACCAGTTGACTGTATCCTCGTAAATTCGGCGGGCAAAAATTTTAATGTTCAAATTAAGGGGTCTGAAAAGTCAAGCAAAGGGGAAAGAAAAAACGGATGCAAAAGGTATAGATTTTCCACTACTACTGGGCGAGTAGTAAAGCAACCACTAGACTGCACGAAAGTCGATATAGTGGCAATATTTTGTGCCGACATAAACACTTGGTATCTAATCCCATGTATGGCTTTGGACGGAGCATTAACAGTTGCGGTTTATCCTGACAACCCCGCCTCCAAAGCCAAACACGAGAAATATCGCGAAGCGTGGGAAGTGTTTAAAACTCCCTGAAAAATTTTCTTGGCCCCCTGTCATAATGGGATGTGGCGGACCATATCGGTACGCAGAAAACGCAAGAGTGCGAACTTCTCAAACGCAGGAAAATATGGCAGATACAGAAATTAGCGAGGCTCCGGCTACGACAGAAGCAGAAACAAACACGCAAAGCATTACGACCCTTGAGGAGTTAACGGCATCGTTCGTTGACAAAGTTGAGGAGAGTGAAGCGAAAGAGGAATCTGAAGTGGAAGCTGGTCCCGAGACCACAACCGCAGACGCAGAGACCGACCAAAAAGATGTTCTTTTACAGTCTACCGAAACCGAGGAATCGGAGGAGGAAACGGAAGAAATAGCAGATGAGGAGGAGTCCACTGATGAATCGGGGGACGATGAGCCGCAGTCTAAAGCTGTTGGTAAACTTCTGAAACAGGTGAACCGCTTGACCGCTCGCTCGAAATCGAGCGAAGAGCTTGTCGATACACTTAAATCAGAAATTGCATCATTAAAATCCAACCCTCAGAAGCAATCGGAATCCAGTCAGCCCGCCTTAGAGGAAGTCCAGGACTTTCAGTCTTTGGAAACCTTACGAAAGGAAGCAGTAGCCGCTAAGAAGTGGGCATTGCAAAATATTGGCCGTGATTATGTAGAATCTGGTGGGAAAGAATACAGCGATGACGACATTCGCAATATTCTAACTCAAGCCGAGGACTACTTGTCGGAGAAGATCCCCGAAAGGGCGCAATATCTCCAGGCATCCGCTCAATGGCAACAGGATACGATCAATACTCATCCGTGGATTTCAGACAAAGTCGATACCGACATCGCCGAAGAACGGAGATCCGTTTTAGGTCAGATAAAAAGTCAGTATGCAGACATTCTAAAATCCCTACCTAATGGCGATTTTGTTGCCGCAACACTCGTAAGAGGAGTGGAAGCAATTAAAGCAGATCAGGCGGCCAAGACGGCCAAGCCTAAAGCCAAAAGGGTAGCCAAAGCACCTCCGACAACGATGGGCGATTCAAGTCCACCGGTACAAACCTCGGCCACTCGAAAGACTGCAAATAAGCAAAAGATTTTGGAGCGTAAAGTCATCTCGGAAAACGATCTCGCCGCATTTCTTGCGGACTAAAAAAATTTAAAAATCTTAAAATAAGGAATTACTAAAATGGCTATTGCTACAAGTTACAATGTTACCAGCACTAAAGGTGCTAGGGAAAACCTCGAAAATGTATTAAAAACAGTTGAACCTACAGAGACACCTTTGTACTCGACTTTATCTCAATCCGCCGCACCTAAAGCGACTCTTAACGAGTGGCTTGTGGACTCACTTGCTAGTCCTGAAATCGGTGGAGTAATTGATGGGGTTGACCTCACAATTTCTGATGCTCAAAATCTTATCGACACAAGGGCGAGGCTCGGAAATCGCATACAAACCCTAAGAGATATTTTTTCCGTTTCGCGCCAAGCGGAGATGGTAGATGTTGCTCCTGGCGGATCTTTGATGGCATCGAGCCGTGCAAAAAGTTTACTACAGTTAAAGCGTTCAATTGAGACGGCAATCGGATCAGGTAATGATCAGTCTGCTGGAACAAGTTCCGCTGGTGCTTTGATGTGTGGCCTCGGGATTTGGTCTGACCCAACTGCAACCGGTAACACTTTCGACACATCCTTGAAACAAGGTTTTCGTGCAGTAAGTGGTTCAAGAGTAAGTCTTGCAAGTTTGACTGAATCTGCTTTTCGTGGACTCCTTCAAGCTGTTTACACTGCCGCCGGTTCTAAAGGTACTTACAACCTTTTTGCTGGTCCAGCCGTGATGAACAAAATTACTGACTACACTCGTTCGACTACAGCTAACGGAAACTTTAGCTTCGATCAAGATGTCAGTGGCAAGACCCTTGTCAGAAGTGTGTTAACTTATGTCTCCGACTATTCAACTATAAACATCATACCGGACCTATTTTTAGGTCGTGTAAATGGTTCTGCTAGTGGTACTGACACAGTTGAAGGCACAGTGAATACAGATCGCGCTTATCTCATCCCTGGTGATGACACAGTAAGTCTGAAATTCTTGGAGGGTATCACGATTCAGGATCTTCCTGACAACGGTGCTGGAAAACGGGCTTTCTCTGAAACGATGCTTTCGTTGAGGGTCAGTAATCCCCGCGCACTTGGAAGTATAATTTAGGTTTAATTGGTTTATTTGGTGTTATTTTGGGAGGCCGGTTGGGTAGTGGCCGGCCTCCCTTTTTCTTTTTAAAATATGAGTCTTAATATCATAGTAAAAGGTGGAAAAAGAAGTGGTGGAATGTCGGGCGAAGAAATGGCCCACTACTTATCGAAGAAAGTTGAACGGGATGCCGAGCGAGAAAAAGCTGGGTATAGTAAGCGAGCAATCGCCGCCCGAAAGAACGCCAAGAAACTTGGTGGAGGAAAAGATTTCCGCTTAGTATCTGCAATCGATGCGACTACCTTTCTCAGACATGAGATCCAAAACAAGGGCTGTATGTCTGATTCAGAATATCGCCGAGACTTCGCAAAATCAAATCCAGAAACGGTAATCGGAAGTTGAGAACTGTAACCTACACCGAACTTAAAAATCGATTCACCTCGGCAATCGGGGTGGACACTTTATTATCGGTAGAAGAAACAGCATTTAAGAACTCGTTAAACGACCGAGTAAAGGGAGCATGGACCCGCGCACAATGGCCCGAGTTAATGACTGTGGTAGAGAAGACTGTTGCCGCCGTTGCCTCGCCAATCGTGGCAGATAAAGCGGTTCAGATAGACAACGATGCAAATCTAATGGATGTGTTTTCGGTATTTGACAAGAATCCATTATCAGATCGCACAGCATTCAAATTAGATTACAATTTAATCAATGGGTATTTAGTTTTACCCGCCAATTCTTCACAGGATTCAGTATTCGTAATGGGCAACCAGGTAACCCCATCGAGTTATGGTGAGTCAGGAGATCCCGACCTCCCAAGATTCTTGGAGAGGTACTTACTTTTAGCGACCATTTCCGACTGGTACAAATCAGACGGCCAGTTGGAGAAATCAATGCAACAGGAACAAATGGCGGAAGAAACCTTGGCACTCGAAATCGACCGAGTCGAACGCCTTGAAGGAATGAATAAAATATCGGTCAACACTTATCCAAGCTACAGCTTCGGAGTTAACATTTTAACCACAGTATAAAATTATGGGATTATCAGGAATAAATATTTTAAATGCAATGGGAGCCGGCGGAAGCCTTTACGCTAACGATACAGCGGCTCACGCTGGCAATTTCACATCAATCCAATTCACCGAGGATTCAGTTTTGTCTGCCTATGTCGGCAAAGTTGAAAATGTATCAGCATTAATTACGGACGGAACTACCTTTTCGCAAGGCCAGTGTATTTATGGGGAATGCAGTTCTTTCACATTAGCGAGTGGAAGCTGTTTGGCCTACAAATCGTAATGCCTTTTAACTGTCTAGGGGTACTCGTTGGGGATACCGATGCAGATAATGCGGTCGGCCCTCCTAATGTTCGGGACAAGGTTTTATTGACCGAAACCGGAGCTTATATGCAAACCGAAGATGGTTTTGATTTAGAATTTGAATTTTAACCCAATTAGAAAATGAATAAAAAGATAACCGCATTACCAGCTTTAGGGGCAACACCTGCAACAGATGATGTTTTACCCATCGTGGATGTTAGCGGAACTGCAACAACAAAAAAAGTAACAGTTGCCAACCTGGTCGCGGCCGCCCCTCAAGGTGATTTACTTGCAAGCAATAATTTATCTGACTTAGCGAATGCCGGAACAAGTCGGACAAATTTAGGACTCGGTACAGCGGCCACAACCGCAAGCACAGCCTACGCCACATCAGCTCAAGGAGCTAAAGCAGACAGTGCCACTCAGCCAGGTGATCTTGGCACAGCCGCACTTTTAGATGTAGGAACAACTGCTAGTAAAATAGTACAGTTAGACGGCTCTGCTAGATTACCAGCGATTAACGGGTCGCAATTAACTAACTTACCAGCATCAGCAGTAGACGGCACAGCAGTTACTTCAACAGGAGAAACAGGAGCTACTAAATTCTTACGAGAAGATGGTGATGGTACTTGTTCATTTCAGACAGTTTCAGTCGAAGTAACCGCTAGTGACCTAAGAGGAACAACTAATCCACACATCGGAGCATTCCCAAATCAGTCTTTCTTAGTAGTAGATAATCCGAGTAAGTCGGTAATGCTTGGTTCGGATGCTGACGGGAAACTTTATATATTCAATTCATCAGGTAAAACAGCAATCTCAACAGGTATTTCAGCGGTGGAAGATTCAGCAGAACCTGATATTGAGATTACCACCACATCAGGAACTTACTCACTTATCACAGGAGATTCAGATGCTTTAGGTGCAAATGGATTACCACTAAGACAAGGCTTTAACACTCCTGATATAGGAGCAAACCCAGCACCACTTTTAATCTCAGGTGGAACAATTTCTTAAAACTTAACAAACAAATATTATGGCAACAGTATACATAGCACCAACCGCACAAGGCTCAGGAAACGGCACAAATGCCGCAAACGCTTACGCATATTCATCACTTAGTTCAGCAGAAACTGATGCAGGGTCAGGGGGAACTATCATATTTTTGGACGGCACTTATAGTGCTGGAGCTACTCAGACATGGGATGCACCACAAGTAACTTACGAATCTCAAAATTTACATGGTGCTATTATTGACGGAGGATCTGCAAACCGACAACTGATCTATCAAGATAACACAGTTAAGAAGTTTTTCTTTAAAGAGTTTAGATTTAATTGGAGTACGGCAAGCACAGGCACAGCGACCTTTGAAGATATAAAGGTAAAATGTGCAGTTGCTTTTTTAGTTTCTAATAACCCAGGTTATTTCGGTGGAAATGCTGTGGGTAAAGATCAGAATTGGACAAGATGTGAATTTGATTTAGATGTGTCAACTTCATCAGGTACTGACAATCGTTTCTTTAAAACAAGCAGTAGTGCGATGGTATATAACCATTGTACATTTTACCTTAGAACATCAGGGGCAAGTGCTGACGCATTCGTTACAACAGGTACAAACCTTACATTCAAGAACACAATACTTGAAGCTACGGATGCTACTACTTTTGGTACTGCATTTGATTTCGCATCTAACGGGACTAACTGTTGTATCCATAATGTAGATAACAATACAAGCGGTGGCACAAACAATATATTTGCAGACCCACAATTCGTAGACTCCACAACAGGAGACCTTCGCCTTCGCCCATCCTCACCTTGTATCAACGCTGGTACAGCTTCCTAAGTCATGGCACAGCAAAAGTTAGGACGGAAGGATTACTCCATCGCTGTGAAGACAGGGACGGATGCTAATAAGACGAAGTTTAAGAAGGAGGCTACGCAAGGTGAATACTACTTTGCTACTGACACTAAGAAACTTTACCTAGCTGAAACTACTGCTGGTGCTTCCGATTCTACTTTAGCTGAGTTTACACCATCTGCTACTGGTCAATGAAGTTAGGTCGTAAAGATTACACCATCTCTGTTAAAACAGGGACGGATGCGAACAAAGCAAAGTTCAAGAAGGAATGTGTCCAAGGTGAAATATATCATGCCACAGACACAGGATTCTTTTACATTGCTGAAGTAACTGCGGGTGCGAGTGATGCGACCTTGGCTCAGTTTGGAGGAAGTGTATTTACAAACGACTACAGCGTAGACTTTGACGGCACTGATGACTACATGGACTTTGGTACTAACACTACTATCAATAGCTCAAGTGCGTTTTCAGTCTCTGCTTGGTTTAATGTAGATAATATAGCTAGCTTTCCTACCATATGTTTGTTAAAAACTAATTTAACTAATGGTTTTGTCATTTCTTTATCAAACACCACAGGAGTCAACGCAATATATAATGGTGTTTGGTTTGGGTCAGCTCCGACAGGGGATACTACTCAGTTCAAAGGTTTCGCTACAGGTAACTCTACTTTATCTGCAACACTTGCTTCAGGATGGCATCATTTAGTACTAACCTACGATGGTGTTAATCCTCAAGCTTCAAGTAGTACTACTGTTTATATTGATGGCACTGCGTACGCTTCAACTCAAGGTGTAGGGCTTGGTAGTTATGCAAATGTAAATTATGTAGCAAAAGGAGCACATATGTTTAACGGTTTGATTGACGAGTTTGCTATCTTTGATTCTGAATTATCATCCTCGGATGCTACTGATATTTACAACAGTGGAGTACCAGCTTCGTTAACTTCTTACTCACCTGTCGGTTGGTGGAGAATGGGCGATAATGACAGTGGTACAGGTACAACAATCACAGATCAAGGTAGTGGAGGAAACGATGGCACACTTACTAACGGTCCAACCTACTCAACAACAGTACCCTCTTAATAAATTATGAGCAGAAAATATGTTATAATAAATGCGGACGAAGTTAGTTCCGTGGATTTTGACCAAGTGGATGAGACAAGTGCCGATACAGTCCGTTACTCAGTCGATGGTTCTTTGACTTTTGTTAAGTTTGACACGGACACAACACCTTCATTCTTGGATGGCAAAACACAATACACGCATTCTGAAATACTCGCAATTCTAGCAACAGACGAGTGGACTTCTGACGAACCTTTTGGCGAATGATTTACACCGCCATAATATTATTGGCGTTGTGCCTCACAGGATGCTCGATGCGCTCACTCATCACCCCCGCCGCAACTGTGGGCGGTGCGGCTGTCGGAGGAGTATTCGGTCCAGGCGGTGCGGCTTTGGGTGCGGGAACTGCGTATGCGGGTTCTAGGATTTACGAACTCTCAGATGAGAAAAAAGAACTCGTTGAATCCATAACACAAGGCGATGTCGATGCCTTGCTGAATGCTGGCCTTGCCGAGCACAAAACAGGCTTCGATGCCTTCACCTCCTACATAAAAAAGATCCTCATCGGAGCGGCCATCCTCCTTGGTGGCTACCTTGCCATACCTATCTTCGTGGCAAAAAGAACTGCCCGTCAATGCTCTCAAACCGAAGCGATTAAGCATCAAACTCGCGCACCATTCCCCGTAAAACCACCCTCCCGTAATGAGAAATCTTGAATTATTAAAAGACAAGTTCATGGACATGTCGAAAAAAGCTAAAATGATAACCATATTTGCGGGACTAGTCGTTGGCATCGTCATATTAGATTGGCTATTCTAATGGATAGAACTGCACTAGCTGGTTTTGGTGGATCGTTAGCGAGCATAAGCGGATCTCTACATGAAATCGTAGGTTTAATTGCCGGGGCTATGACAATCATTTACATGGCGGTCAAAATTTTCCAAGAGGTGAAGAAGAAGTGAGTCGCTATCGTTCATACGGAAAGCTAGACGATCCATTCACTTCGGAAGGGGATACTTTTTTTCTGCGGATGAATGCCCGTTTGCGGCCTAATCAGCTAAAGCCTGGTGAAGTTGCTCTGTCGAAGAATGGTCGAATGAATAAGGACGGGACTTGGCAGACTCGCAAAGGACTTTCGACTCTGTTTGGATCGATTACCTCGGGTGAAAATGCGATCCGATTGCCTTACATAATTTTATCGGCTCAACGGCAGAGCAATGTAGTAACTTTAATTCTAAGCACTACTCCCTCACTTTCTTTTATACCTGGAGAAGATTTCCACATCGATGACTTAGATGCATCAGTCGATGGGACTCGTACTTTAGCATCGGTTAATTTTACGACTAAGACTCTAACTTTTGCTAACAGCGGAGCGGATACCACTTTTACCATTAAAGGTGAGAATGTAGGGAATACTTCCGTGGTCGCTTCAGGCACGGCAATCGGTACGACTTTAAATTTCACTCTTAACGACAATGGGGTAAACGAAGTATTCGGCTCGGCAGTTTTCTCAGATGCCACATCGAATAATGATGACTATATTTTTACAGCAACAGATACCACCTGTATCATTCTGCGTCTGAAAGACTCGGCACTTTTTAAGTGTCGGTATGAGGCGGGCGGAGAGTCAGTCGATGGGCCGGTTCAAATGACTCAAGGACTCGGGAAGATGTATATCTTTCGAACCCGTCAGACAACTCTTGAGGCCAGCCCAGCAGTTCAGCGAGTGGATATCACATCGGCATCGCAAAGTGGGCAGACGATAACTGTAAACGCCACGGCGCATGGCCGCTCGGCGAATGATTATATTACTTTAACCGGTTTAGGGAATTGGACTAATAATCCAAATGACTGTTACCAAGTGGCAACTGCATCGACAAATCAGTTTACAGTCACAATGGCAACCAGCCAAACGGCAACCTTCAATGTGAGCGGGGCACAGGTAGAATATTTCCTAGACTTTGCAAAAGTGGCAAACGGGGCATATACAGCACCGGTATATCTTACTGATACCACAACAGTGGCACAGGACGGAGTCGTAACGATGGATATTTCACCCAGTACGCACGGACTATCCGCTGGGGATGACTTAACTATTCAGTCAGGGACTAGCCCATTCGACCTTTTTGCCGATCAAAAAGTAAGAGTTACGGGAGCGCCAACAGCCAATCAATTTACTTTTAATTTAGAAGTCGCTAATGTTTCAGTTGGGCAAGCAAAAACTCTAACAGTTAATAAGCCACTAGCAGTTGGCAAAGGCTACATTCACCAGCCCGCCGCACCTTGGGGTATTGTCCACGAACGAAGACTGTGGATGCCTTACTGGTACACCTCGGATGTCAATCCCACGGACCGAGGAATTAGGGATGAAATAGTAAGTTCTGACATCATGGATTTCGATACCGTGGATGTAATTGGGAATCAGTTCAGACCATCTGCTGGGCAAAGTGATTACCTCGTTCAGCTTACTCCCTTTACCAAGGATTCGCTAGTAGTATTTAATCGAAAATCGATCCATCTTATGAGTGGGATAAGCGGATCTCTCGCTGATGTTTCGACCAATGTGGTAACTACAGAGATTGGATGCTCGGCAAGGAAGTCAGTTGTCCAGGTAGCCAACCAAATAATGTTTTTATCGGACCAAGGAATTTACAGCGTAGAATTTCTTGACACTTATAATTTGCGGGGGACAGGCACACCAATTTCCGAAACCATCCAACCATTTATCGACCGAATTAACCAAGACTATGTTCATCTGTCTTGCGGAGTTTATTTCGATAATAAATATTGGCTGGCCTTACCATTAGACATTGTTCCTGGGAGCGGAGATGCGACTAAGCTTAACACTATAATCGTGTACAGCTTCCTAAACGGCGGCTTTGAAAGTATTGATACAGTTAACTCCACCGAGTTTGCGATTAGAGAGTTAATAGTGGCACGGGAAGGCTCGCAGAATGCACTTTACCTAACCACAGAAGAAGGCGGAGTCCACAAAGTCGATGGGTTTGAGGGCGGAGATGTGGTAAGCATGACTGCCGGTCAGGCGGCTCCCGAAACAATAGCAGTAGTATCTCAATGTACAACTCGCCAATATGATGCTGATACTGCCGACAGGAAAATGTTTTCCCGTTCCGAGCTACATATTAAAAGCTCAGATGAAGGACTTTCCGATGGCGATATTAGTTTTATAACTGAAGATCCCGACTCTACATCCACAGCCACATCGATCTCCACTTTACTGGGCAGTACATTACCGGCAAGCGAAGATTCCTCGATACGATTGGGAGTAAGGAAAAGGGGATTCGGAATACAGACAGACTTTAAGCCCACAGCGGGCAGACCATTTCTAAGGGCAGTTAAAATCGATGCCCGAGTAACAGACAGAAGTACGACATCCATTTCATAGGAAAAAATTATGGCAGTATTAAGCACAGGACAGAGTTTTGCGAGTGGCGATCAAGTCACCGCACAGAAATTAATTGATATTGTAGGCCAGGCGTATTTTACCTCGGCGGCAGATACGACTGATAATTCCACCCTAACTTTAGGTTCGAGTAAATTAAAAGTTAAGGATGCCGGAATCACAGCGACTCAACTTGCAACGGATTCCGTCATCACCGCCAAGATTCAGGACGGAGCGGTAACAGCCGCAAAGCTCGATGCGGCGGCAGTATCTGTTTTAATGCCCACAGGCTCGATCATGTCTTTTGCTGGTTCATCTGCACCT
>Ga0255047_10002199_pt1 | contig 13073 bp, 12 predicted proteins | sample JV7_2_1_MG_FD_183640 | JGI IMG/M metagenome (GOLD analysis project Ga0255047, IMG submission 183640) | Seawater microbial communities from Jervis Inlet, British Columbia, Canada - JV7_2_1 | ecosystem: Environmental > Aquatic > Marine > Inlet | place: Canada: British Columbia | collected 2016-10-06
GTCATCGCCTGGTACCGGACCACAACACTTTGCCATGCGGACGAGCATGTCCTCGAATCCCTCGACGATCACATCGCCAGACAAAGGACGACGGCGCTTGTGGGCGGTCGGGAGGCGCTCGGCAGTCACGGCTTCCACCGATGCGTCGGGTTTCAGGTGGCGGGCGAGCCGCTGAACGACTGTCTGCGGGCTGGTCCGATTTTCGCCGACCGACATGTAGAGTCCATCGACGTCTTCGAATCCGAGTTCGTGGGCAACGTCCGCGAGTTCCGTCTCAGTGCCGCTGAGCGGTAGGCCGTCTCGTCTGAGCATCTTGGTGACGGTCTCGCGACCTTCGACGAGAGCGTTCTCCCTTCGCTCTCGCGAGAACCAACCTTTGATCTTCGATGTCGCCTTCGACGACTTCACGAACTCGAGCCAATCCCGACTCGGATGGGCGTCCTGGGCCTTTGACGTGATGATCTCGATGATGTCGCCGGACTCGAGTTTCGTCGATAGCGGAACAAGCCTTCCGTTCACCTTCGCTCCCGAGCACCGGTGACCGACGTCCGTGTGGATGCGATAGGCGAAGTCGACTGGGGTCGCACCCCTCGGGAGCACCTTCACATCTCCAGCGGGCGTGAGCGCGAACACTTCGTCCTGGTACAGGTCGAGTTTCAGTGACTCGAGGAACTCTGCCGGGTCCTCAGCGTCGTCCTGCATGTCTCGTATGTCTTCGACAACAAGGAGGTCGGCCTCCTGCGTGCCGTCCTCCTTGTAGCGCCAATGCGCTGCGATGCCGGCTTCGGCCCGGTCGTGCATTTCCTGCGTGCGGATCTGGACCTCAAGGGGTTTCCCGTCTGGTCCAACGACCGTCGTGTGCAGCGACTGATAGAAGTTGAACTTCGGCATCGCGATGTAGTCCTTGAAGCGGCCCTGGATCGGTGGCCATATGGTGTGGACCAGACCGAGCGCTCCGTAACAGTCCCGAAGCTCATCCACGATGACCCTGATGCCGATCAGGTCGTGGATCTCCTCAAATGCCAGGCCGGAGGCGACCATCTTGCGGTAAATGGAGTACAAGTGTTTCGGCCGACCGGTGACACTCGCATCAATCCCGTTGGTCTCGAGTTCACTGACGATATCGTCGATCACGGTCTCGATGTACTCCGCTCGCTCAGGTGAGCGCGCAAGGACCTTCGCTTCGATCTCTGCTTTTGGGCCTGGGTACAGGATTCCGAAGCACGTCTCCTCGAGCTCATGCTTGATCTCCTGCATTCCGAGGCGGTGTGCGAGCGGTGCATACACGTCGATCGTCTCGAGCGCGACACGCTTCTGCTTCTCCACTGGCAGCGGGTCCATCGTCCGGACGTTGTGTGTCCGGTCGGCAAGCTTGATCACGAGCACCCGGATGTCCTTTGCCATTGCTACAGCCATCTTGCGAATCGTTGCTGCCTGGGCGTGCTCCCTGCTGGAGAACTTGATCCGGTCGAGCTTCGTGACCCCGTCGATCAGGAGGGCTACTTCCTCTCCGAATTCATCAACGACGGTCGCGAGTGTGAGGTCAGTGTCTTCGACCGTGTCATGCATCAGCGCTGCAGCGAGGGTGGCTTCATCCATCCCATATTGGGCCAGTATCTCAGTGACCGCGAGTGGATGAACGATGTACGGATCGCCTGTTGCTCTCATCTGCCCTTTGTGCAGTTTCGCGGCGGACGCATATGCATTGCTGATCAGGGCGGTGTCACCGGATGGGTGGTCGTTGAGAAACGTCTCGACGATATCAGCGAACATCTGATCAGGGGTACGTCCGAGAACGGCTGGATCGACGAACCGAGCCGCGTCGTCCGCTGACGCTGATTCTGTTTCCTGGATGTCGGAAGTAATCCCCATTGGGCGATTCTACCGACGCTTCCGCCTCTGCTTGGGAGGTCGTGCTACCGCTGAGGATGAAGGTGCAACGGACGGTGCCTCTGGCATCTGGATCTCCGCAGCGGCCTCACTGACCGGTTCACCCTTTGCTGCTCGTCTCCTCTGTCGCTCCCACTCGGGCTCGGATTCCTTCCATTGAGCCAGGAGAGGTGCTGCTACGAATATCGACGAATACGTGCCAACCGCGATCCCGATGAACAACGCCAGAGCGAACTCCTTCAGGGTTTCTGCACCGAGGGCCAGGAATCCGACGAGCAGAAGAGACCCGACAGGGAGAAGTGACGTCAGGGACGTGTTGACGGACCGCATGAGCACCTGGTTCAACGAGAGGTTGACGATGCCTGAAATGGTCGACCGGTCATGGAGTTCATGAACGTTCTCGTTCACCTTCGTGAATACGACGACCGTGTCATAGAGCGAATACCCAAGAATCGTGAGAACAGCGATGATCGTTGACGGCGTCACGAGGAACCCGATCAGCGCATAGAGGCCACCCGTGATGACGAGATCGTGGAAGACCGCGGCGAGCGCAGAGACAGCCATCTTCCACTCGAAACGCCACGTGATGAACAGCGAGATGACGATGAGGAACACGACCAGGGCCTCAATCGCCTTGCGGGTTACTTCAGCACCGAACGTTGGACCAACCGCTGAGACGTTGACGTCGGAGGCGTCTGCTCCGGCAGCATCGGATACGGTCGTCACGAGTATGTCCATCTCTGAGGGGTCGAGGGCCTCAGTCTGCACGATGACGAAGCCGTCACCCGTCGTTTGCACGCGAGCGTCTGCTTGGCCGACCGCTCTGAGTTCTGCCCTGATCTCTTCGACCGACGCATCTGCAGTGTTTTCGACCGTGACAATGACCCCACCGGTGAAATCGATGCTCAGATTGAACGGCTTCACGAACATCATGAGGACCGAAGCGGCCACGAGGACGAGGGACACGATCAGCGTACGCTTCGACATACCGACGAAATCGAACTTCGTTTCGCCTCGGTACATCCGGGATAGAAGGCTCATGACGCCACCTCCATGCCCTCAGCAACCTCGGTTCGGTCGCCGCCGCCCATGGCTCCGGCAATGGAGAAGAATCCACCCTCAGCCAGGGGACCCCTGGCCAACAGATAGGTGGCCGATTGGGTGAAGTAGTACGCGACGATCACGTCAATCACGGTGGCGAGGCCAAGAGTCAACGCGAAACCCTTGACCTGACCGACCGCGAGAACGAAGAGGAGAACCGCAGCGACCAAGGTCACCGTATCACCGGTCAGGTTCGTCCGGAATGACGGCCCGAATGAATGTGCCACCGATGGTCGCAGTGCCCTGCCGTGTCGGTACTCCTCCTTGATTCGCTCGAAATACACGATGAAGGAGTCAAGCGTGATGCCGATCGACACAATGACACCGGTTACACCGGCAAGCGTCAACGTGGTCCCCTGGGTTTGGCCGAGCAGAATGATCATGCCAACGAGGAGGGCACCGAACACGGAGAGCCCTGCGACTGCGATCAGGCCGAGTGATCGATAATAGAACAGCATGTATATGGCGACGAGGAGTAGGCCAGCGAAACCGGCATAGAGACCGGCCTCAAGGCTGTCAGCACCGAGCGTCGCGGAGACCGACTCGACCCGTTCTCGTTCGAACGTGGTCGGAAGCGCACCGTATCTGAGGATTGCGGCAAGGTCTTGTGCGTCCTGTTCGGCGGTGTCGCCAGTACCGACCGTGATGATGACTGCGTCCGGATCGAGGCCTTCCGTTGGGGAGACCTCGGGCGCGACTGCTGGTGCGGACGAGACAACGCCATCAACGACGATCGCCAACTGGCGACGGGGGTCTCCAACCGGGTAGCTGGCGAGGTATGCAGTCGACTGTCTGAACTTCTCACCACCCTCGTCTGTGAACTCGGGTACCACGACCCATTGTCCGCCGAGGCCTTGGGAGGTGAACTGGGCTCTGGCGTCCGTGATGTCGGCGCCGGTCGGGAAATCGACGGTCGCTCCGTTGGTAAACTCGACGGGGATACCGCCGACCTCGTACACAATGGCAGCGCCGTCCTGATCGAGAAAGGAGCGTTGCACGATGATGTCTTCGATCGAGATACCGGTATCCGGCGCGACATCGTTGAGAGGTTGGAGGTTCGGATCGACCGTGTCGGCGCCTTCCGGCGTCGTTGCTGCCGGATCTATGAGCGCAGGCGACACCGAATACTCAGCAAGCACCGGTCTGAAGGAGAGTTCACCCGTCGTGCCAACGGCCTCAAGCGCCCGTTCGCGATCGTCGACACCTGGGAGTTGTACGACGATTGCACGATCGCCGACAACGGCGACTTCAGGCTCCTGGACGCCACCGAGGTTCTCTACGCGGCGTCGCATGATGTCGGCAGCAGTCTCGAGTGTGGCCGAGTCCGTGCCCTCGGGGGCAACAAGAGTGATGGCGAATCCACCTTGGAGGTCAAGTCCGAGCTTCGGTGCCCATCCGACTGCCAACATGGCGGCGAGTGAGCCCCACGCAATAGCAACCGTGACGATCAGCGTGATCCACGCCTTCCTACGATTCACTCGTCATCGCTCCCGAGCTTTTCTGCAATAGCCCGCTGGACGACACGCATCGTTTGTCCCCCACCGATATCGATTGAGAATTCGTCGCGAGTCTCTGAGATGACCGTTCCGATGATCCCACCAATCGTGCGCACCTCATCACCGATCGTGATATCTGAACGCATCTGGGTCGCTTTCTTTTGTCTCCGACGCTGGGGAAGAATCAGCAGGACGTAGAACAGCCCGCCCATGATCAGCAACGGGAAGAGGAACGCCAACGCGTTGCTACTGTCGCCCGACGATTCCTGCGCGAACAGGAGTCCTGTGTATGTACTGATTTGAATCAAGACCACGGCCTCCATTGTGGGTCTGGCTGCTCCGAAGGGAACGCCGGGATTCTACCCACCGCCGCGATCAAGTCCATGTTCACGGCTACGTGCTGCGCCTCGCGACAACCGCCTCGTGGAAGGCGGCGAACGATCCGTCGGAGATGGCCGTCCGAATGTCTTCCATGAGCCGATAGGTGTACGTCAGGTTGTGCAGCGTGAGCAGCCGGTTCGCCAGAAGCTCATGGGTATTCACAAGATGGCGGATGTACCCTCGTGTGTACTTTCGGCAGGCAACACACGGGCAGTCCTCTTCGAGCGGCGAACTGTCCTCAAGCCACTCGACCCGCTTCATCGACAGGTCACCGTCGCGAGTCAACGCTTTGCCGTGACGGGCGATGCGTGTGGGCAACACGCAATCGAATAGGTCAACACCCCTGCTCACGGCGTCGAGGATTCCTTCCGTATCGCCAAGACCCATCACGTATCGGACGGCGGCCCGTGGCAATTCGGGCAGGACCGCATCGATCGCAGCCGATCGCTCGTCAGAAGACTCCCCGACAGCGAGCCCACCGATGCCGAACCCAGGAAACCCGATGTCGGCAGTTTCGCGTGCTGACTGTTGTCGAAGGTCTGTCTCGACGCCGCCCTGAACGATTCCGAAGAGCGCCCGATCTGCTCTGGTTTTGGCAGCTCTTGACCGCTCTGCCCACCGGAGTGTGTGATGCATCGCAGCCTCGGTTGATGCTCGCGAAGCGGGCAGATTCACTGGGACATCAAGCACCATTGCGATATCGGAACCGAGCGACTCTTGGACCTCCACGGATCGCTCAGGAGTCAGCTTGACTTCTGATCCGTCATAGGACGACCGGAACACAAGTTCTTCTTCGGTGATCGTCGGATCAAGGGACAGCACCTGATATCCCCCTGAATCGGTGAGGATCGGGCCGTTCCATGCCATGAAGCCGTGGAGTTCGCCAAGACTGGCGACGACGGACTCACCAGGTCGCAGCATGAGGTGATAGGTGTTCGCGAGCACTATCTGAGCACCAATCGTCTCCAGATCTTCCGCATCAAGCGTCTTCACCGTTGCCCGAGTTCCTACCGCCATGAAGTTCGGGGTCTGCACAGAGCCGTGGGGAGTTGACATGATTCCGGCGCGGGCGTCACCGTCAGCCGCGTGCTCCGACCAGGAGACGGGGTTGCTCGAAGCATCGGATCCGGCGACGGTCATCGCAGACCCTCTATGAACATGGAATCTCCAAATGACAGGAATCGGAATTCGGACTGTACGGCATGGTCGTAGGCGGTGCGCCACCGGTCACCAAGCATCGCCGCGATCATCACGATGAGCGTCGTCCCTGGCGCATGGAAGTTCGTGAACACGGAATCGACGACTGAGAATTCGTAGCCCGGCTTGATGAACAGCTCTGTCTCATCATCAACGGTCCTGATGCGGCCATCGCCCGATGCGGCCGACTCGAGTGTCCGCACAACGGTAGTCCCGACAGCGATGACCCTGCCCCCGGCATTCCTCGCATGGTCAACAGCGTCGACAACCTCAGAGTCAACCACGATTCGCTCGCGGTGAATCACGTGCTGATCAACCGATCCCTCTCCCATGGGACGGAACGTGTCAAGACCGACTTCGAGCTCCACCTCGGCAATTGCCACTCCAAGGTCATCAAGACCGCCCACCACCTCATCAGTGAAATGCAGTGCAGCAGTCGGAGCGGCCGACGATCCGACCGTCTTCGCGAACATCGTTTGGTATCTGTCCGGCGAATCGAGTTGCCCGTGGAAGTAGGGCGGGAGGGGAACCTCTCCGACCGCGGAGAGTTCCGCTTCGATATCCCCGACAGCGGTCAACGCCACCGTGGCGACACCTTCGATGTGTGAGCTGAGGACTTCCGCTGAGATCGTTCCGCACTCGACAATCGTTCCCTTTGGCATCTTCTTCGCTGGTTTGAGAAGCGCTTGCCAACGCACTGGGTCGATCCGTTTGGAGAGCAGGAGCTCTGACCTGCCGCCGGTTGGCTGACGCGCCCCGACCAGTCGAGCGGCCCGCACCTTGGTGCGATTCACCACGAGAAGATCAGATGGACGCAGAAGGTCTCCGATGGAGCGGAATGGCATTTCGGAGAGATCGGATGTCACGAGAACCCTGGCATCGTGCCTCGGCTCAATAGCTTCTTGGGCTATCGCATCGGAGGGAAGGTCGTAGACGAATTCGGATGTCTGCATCGGAACAAGATTACGACGACGCGAACTGGCCCTGTCCATCGTCGAAGCCACTCCCCAGGGGCGGCTCGATGCCAAGGTGCGCGTAGGCGCGCGCCGTGGCGGTCCGCCCACGCGGCGTTCGTTGGATCAGACCCTCAAGGATGAGGAACGGCTCATAGGCATCTTCGACGGTCTCAGGGTCCTCCCCGACGGCGATCGCGAGCGTCGATAGCCCGACGGGTCCTCCACCGAACTTGCTAACGATCGCTGTCAGGATCGCCCTGTCGACCTTGTCCAGTCCCGCTTCGTCAACCTCAAAAACCTCCAGGGCGACATCCGCAGTCGAGGCGTCGACCTCGCCATCGGCCCGCACCGATGCGTAATCGCGAACACGCCGTAAGAGTCTGTTGGCGATTCGTGGAGTCCCGCGGGACCTGCGCGCAATTGCCTCACAGCCGTCTCGGGTCGTTGACGTGTCCAGAAGCCGAGCGGAACGCTCGACGATTGCGGCAAGGTCGTCTGCGCCGTAGTAATCCAACCGGGCGACGTATCCGAAGCGGTCTCTGAGCGGTGGCGCAACACGACCCACCCGTGTGGTTGCGCCGACGAGGGTGAAAGCAGGGAGATCGATCTTGATCGACCGGGCAGCTGGACCTTTTCCCACGACGATGTCCAGCTGGCCGTCTTCCATTGCTGGATACATGATCTCTTCGACCTGCCGGGGCAACCGGTGTATCTCGTCGATGAAGAGGACATCTCCGTGTTCAAGATTCGTGATGACAGCCGCGAGATCACCGGGGCGATCGAGAGCGGGGCCGGACGTCGATCGAAACGAGGCGCCCATCTCATTGGCGACAATCGCAGCCAGGCTGGTCTTACCAAGGCCGGGTGGCCCGGAGAACAACAGGTGATCGACAGACTCACCTCGCGTCCCGGCCGCCTCAATCAGTATCGAGAGTCGCTCTTTGAGGGCTTCCTGACCAATGAACTCGTCGAGCTGTTTCGGTCTGAGACCGATCTCAACCTCAATCTCCTCCGCCGTCTGAGCTGTGGTAAGCAATCCTTCTTCGCGCATCAGGAACCCGCTCGACCGAGTTGTTGCAGCGCTCGCTTGAGAATCTCCTCGACGGGCAGATCATGCGGCATGTCTGCGAGCGTACCTCTGATCTCGTCGAGCCCATAGCCAAGGCCTTCGAGGGCGTCGCGTACTTCGCCAATCGGGCCCGCTGACGACGCCATCTCATCGACCATGTCGAGCTTCGGCTTCAGCTCGAGCAAGAGCTTCTGCGCGCTTCTCTTGCCGATTCCGGGAACGGCGGTCAACGCTGCGATGTCGTCAGCAGCGACGGCAACGCTGAGCTGCTCGTACGTCATCGTCGCAAGGATGGCCATGGCAACCTTCGGACCAACACCGGAAACGCCGAGCAGCAAGCCAAAGAGATCTTTGTCAGCCCCAGCATCAAAGCCATAGAGTGCGAGCTGGTCCTCGCGTACGTGAAGGTGGGTGTGTAGGACGGCTTCTTCGCCAAACCCGGGGAGGTCAGTGAGTGTTCGTGGCGTAACCGCAACGACATACCCAACTCCACCGACTTCGAGGACGATCGTATCCGTCCCTTTCTCTACGATGACACCTCGAAGTCTGCCGATCACGACGTGGCTCCCGCAACTTGAACCGGTGCGTGTTGGGCATGACACATGGCTATGCCGAGGGCATCGGCCACATCCGCCGGTCCAGCCACGCCATCAAGTCCAAGCCGCATCGACACGACAGCGCTGACCTGTTGTTTGTCCGCCGCGCCAGAGCCCGTGATGGCCATCTTCATCTGCGATGGGGTGTATTCGGCGATGTCAATACCGCTTCGCGCTATCGCTTCCATGATGACACCCGAAGCGCGTGCAACAGCCATTGCCGTATTTCGATTGCGATTCACGAACACCTGCTCGATCGCAGCAGCATCGATGGCATGCTCGGTGAGCAGCGACTCAATATCGGCGCGAAGCTCTACAAGGCGTCTGGCATCAGGCATATCGGGGTTCGTCCGGATCACGCCGGCAGCAACCGCGGTCTCTCTACCGCCCTTCGACTCGATGATTCCATACCCGGTGCGGGTGAGGCCCGGGTCGATTCCTAGTACGAACATGTGTTCGACACACTAGCAGTGCCACGTCTGGAGAGGAAGAACCCCGAACGCACGACAACGGTCACGAGTCTTCACCGTTCGACACAACTCGAAGTGCCAGCATCGCCGCGATCAGAAGCTGCAACGACCCGAGCATCTCGAGGATTTCCTCAGCGATCATTGTCGGGTCGTAGATCGATGCCCGAATCGGCGCACCGCCCCAGTTCTGCACGAGTTCGAGGACGAGAGCGATACCCCACGCACAAGCGGCTCCCACAAGTAGGCCGACGATGGGTCGGTTGACTCCAAATCGGCGCACTACCAGTGCCCAGGTGACTCCAGCCACCGCCAGCACAGGAAGGTAGAGCAGTTGCCAGTCGATGCCCGTCCATCTCTCAAGTCGTTCGTGAATAGCGTTTCCCTCGTCGAGCGCGAGCCACGCGACGATCAACCACCACACCCACAGCGCTCGTGATCGGGGTTGTGCATTGAGCGCGACGAGAAGCCACCAGAAGGAACCCAACCACAGGAGGGCCGCTGAAAACGAGGTGGCGATGGAAACCTCCGAGTCCAGATTCGCCGCCCCCCAGCCGGGAAACGAGACGCGTTGCAGAATCCCAGCAACCAAGAAGATGCCGATGATGATCCCGGCGACCACCGCCACCGGTTGTGGCTTGAATCGGAGGGCCAGTGCCGTGACCGGACCCCGTCCGGTCACCTCGGTCGCTGGGGCCGATCCGTTACTCAAGCGTCGCGAGAATGTCATCGGAGATGTCGAAGTTGGCGAACACGGCCTGCACATCGTCCAGATCCTCGAGAGCATCGACGAGCCTCAACACCTTCGGAGCTGATGACTCGTCGAGGGGGATGCTCGTCGAAGGAAGGAACGTGACGTCAGCCGAATCGATCTGAACGCCCGCGCTCTCCAGCTCGGCACGTACTTGTTGATGATCTGAGGGGGCTGAGATGACCTCCCACTGGTCACCGTCCACGGTGATGTCTTCGGCGCCTCCCTCGATGGCCGCCATCATGAGGGTGTCCTCGTCGCCGGTTGCCAGGATGTAGCCCTTCTGTTCAAAGAGATATCCAACGGATCCGGGCTCGCCGAGGTTGCCACCGTTCTTCGAGAACGCTGACCTGACGTCCGAGGCGGCACGGTTGCGGTTATCCGTGAGAATCTGGACGTAGAGAGCGACACCGCCGGGTGCGTACCCCTCGTAGAACGCCTCTATGTAGTCGACACCGTCGACGTCACCTGCGCCGCGGGCAAGTGCTCGCTCGATGTTGTCCTTTGGTACCGAGTTGTCCTTGGCCTTCTGGATCGCCGTTGCAAGCGTTGGGTTCGAGTCAACGTCGGCTCCGCCCGTGCGCGCTGCAGACTCGATGCCCTTGATGAGCTTCGCGAACAGCTTCCCCCGTTTGGCGTCCTGACGACCCTTCCGGTGCTTGATGTTCGCCCATTTTGAATGTCCTGCCATCGCGTCTCCTCAGGCGTCTTCGATGAGCGCAATCAGCATCTCGTGCAGACGCGTGTCGGATGTGAGCTCAGGGTGGAACGAGGTGGCAAGGATACGTCCCTGTCGAACCAACACCGGTCGAGTCACTCCGTCCCCGTCGACAACGGACGCAAGCACCTCCACGTCTGCACCGATCTTCTCCATCCATGGGGCCCTGATGAACACGGCCCGCATCGGTTCGTCGAGGCCGACGACATCCATGTCCGATTCGAACGAATCGACCTGCCTACCGAAGGCGTTGCGTTCGACACACGCATCGAGAACACCGAGCTGCGGTTGATGTCCTTCGGCCGTCGACGTAGCGAGAAAGATCATTCCAGCGCATGTGCCGAGAACCGGCATACCGCCGTCGCACCTTGCTCGAATCGGTTCGATCAGTCCGTAGATCGAGGCCAAACGCCCAATCGTGGTGGATTCACCGCCTGGGATCACCAATGCGTCGACGTCAGCCAAATCTTCGGGCGTGCGGACCTCGATCGCGTCGACGCCAAGGCGCGTGAGCATCGATATGTGCTCGCGGAAGTCTCCTTGCAGCGCAAGGACTCCAACGGTCATGAGCCGCGGTTCTGCATCATCTCTGGAGGTGACAGGTCGTCAATGTTGATGCCGACCATCGCCTCACCGAGGTTGCGCGATACCTTGCCGATCTTCTCCGGGTCCTGGTAGAACGTCGTCGCCTCCACGATGGCACGGGCTCGAACATCGGGATCGCCAGACTTGAAGATCCCGGAACCAACGAAGATCCCGTCACAACCAAGCTGCATCATCAACGCAGCGTCAGCAGGTGTTGCGATTCCACCAGCAGCGAAATTCACCACGGGCAGGTTTCCCGTTTCGGCGATCTCTTTGACAAGGCCGTAGGGAGCTCCGAGCTCTTTTGCAGCGTTCATTATCTCGTCCGGACCGAGGGTTGTGAGCCATGCGATCTGGGTCGTCATCTTGCGCATGTGACGCACAGCTTCGACGACATCTCCCGTGCCGGGCTCTCCCTTCGTACGGATCATCGCTGCTCCCTCCCCGATTCTCCTGAGAGCTTCTCCGAGGTCCTTCGCTCCACAAACGAACGGCACGGTGAATCCGTGCTTGTCGATGTGATTCGTGTCGACAGGCGTCAGCACCTCGGATTCGTCGATGTAGTCGACGCCGAGTGATTGAAGCACCTGCGCCTCAACGAAATGCCCGATGCGGGACTTGGCCATCACCGGGATCGAGACAGCGGCGATGATCTCCTCGGTGCGAGCGGGATCTGCCATGCGGGCGATACCACCGTGGGCACGAATATCGGCAGGCACGCGCTCGAGGGACATCACCGCACAGGCTCCTGCCTCTTCGGCGACCTTGGCCTGCTCTGCGTTGACGACGTCCATGATGACGCCGCCCTTGAGCATCTCAGCGAGACCTCGTTTGACCTTGTCTGTACCGATCTGCGGTTCGTTGGAAGACATGTACGTTCCCTTGTTGAGTGCCACAATCCTACATGAGCTGGCGGAAGGTTCAGGAGCCGTGAAGGGCCATTGCATCCTCGTACGCTTGGACGTACATCGCTGTGACCTTCCGGCCATCGAATCTCTCGACCGATGCGACCGCCTCGCCCTGTTTCCTCTCAAGCAGCGAGCGATCTGAGAGCACTGATATGAGGGCGTCGGCCAGTCCGGAAGGATCACCAGGCGACACCAGAACTCCGGATTCGCCAAGGACTCCTACGAAGGCCGGGATCGCCGAGGCAACAATCGCGCATCCGGATGCCATCCCCTCCGCTACGACAATCCCGAACGACTCACCTCCGAGGTTCGGTGCACAGAAGACCTCAGCGGTACCGAGGGCATCGTTCTTCTCTGGCGTGTCAAGTCTTCCCATGAACACAACACCCTTCACGACTTCGTCCCGATCGGCACCTATCACGATCAGTTCTGCGTCAGGGATGCTGGTGAGCACGGTAGGCCACGCATCGAGGAGCACTTGAAGGCCCTTCCGTTCGTCGTCTCTGCCGAGAAATGCAACACGATAAGGAACCTTGACCTGTCCCCCGTACTCGTGAACATCGATGCCGTTCGGAATCTCTCTCGCAGAAACGAACGGAGCTATTGCTGAGCCGGAAACATGGCTCACAGTGGTCACCACATCGAGGCGGCTGATGGCCTTTGTCCAGATTCGCGATCCCGCCTTGTATCCGAATCGAGCCCAGCGCGGTGGATCCGCATGGAACGTGCCAACCGTCGGATGGGTCTTGATCGACGTTGCAGCCGTGCCGACCGTTGGCATCAACGGTTCGTGAATGTGGACGACATCAACATCCTCAAGAGCCTCCTTGACAGCCTTTGTGATTCTCGGATTGACGGCGATCGGAGTTGCTGCGCGGTTGGCCTTGATGAGGCGAGTTGCACCGAGAAGCACGGCCCCGGACGGACCCTCCTCCCCGGGTCCGACCAGCACAGATTC
>Ga0255047_10002200_pt1 | contig 13073 bp, 9 predicted proteins | sample JV7_2_1_MG_FD_183640 | JGI IMG/M metagenome (GOLD analysis project Ga0255047, IMG submission 183640) | Seawater microbial communities from Jervis Inlet, British Columbia, Canada - JV7_2_1 | ecosystem: Environmental > Aquatic > Marine > Inlet | place: Canada: British Columbia | collected 2016-10-06
GACCACATCCCGGTCGGATACGAACGAGAAAGGCGTATCCGAGCCGGCGATACCGAGCACCACCCGTTTCTCGAACATGTCGGTGATCTGGTTCGCCACCGTGGCTCCCAGAATCGCGCCGGGTCGAAAGATCAGCTGACCCAACTCGGGATGCTCGTGGCGCGCCCGGGCGAGCCTCTCCTCGACCTGTCGCTTGTGATCGGAATAAGCGAACTCGGGGTTACCGCGCAGCGCGTCGTCCTCGCTGAGCGGAACCGGGTTATCGGCGTAGTAACCGTAGGCGGCGCCGCTGCTGGTCACGATCAGTTGGCCGACACCGGCCTCGACGCAACCGTCGATCACGTTCTGTGTTCCGCCCACGTCGACCGAATACTCGAACTCGCGCGTGCTGTCGGGCCCGGGTGTGACGATCGCCGCCAGGTGAACCACACAGTCGGTCTCGAACTCGGCCAACAGCCCCGCAAGATCGGTGTCACGAACGTCGCCGACGCGGTACTCGATCCCCGGCCGGCGATCGTCAGGGGAGGTTTCTCGAATATCGACGGCCACCACCGTGGCGATCGACGTCCGATCTTCGGCAAGCGCCGCCACCAGTTGGCGACCGATGTAGCCGCCCGCCCCGGTGATCAGCACCGACCGCGACGTACTCACGATCCTCCGGGCTCGGCGTGCATGTCCTTGAACGAGGCCAGGTTGGGGGCGAACTTGTGTGCCTGGCGGTCGACGTCGACATGGATCACCGAACAAAGCCCCGAGGCCAGGCTGCGTTCGACCGCGGCCCGCAACTCGTCGACCGTCGAAGCCCGCTCGCCATGTGCGCCCATCGCCTCGGCCAACAGATCGAACCTGGTCTCCCCGAGATCGGTGTTGATGTTCAGCTCGGGAGGCAGGCCACCCTCGAGCAGGGTTCGGTCGGGGTCGATCGTGAACTCCTGGTTGACCTTGACCATCCCCCACTGCCTGTCGCACAACACGATGAAGACGACCGGCAGATCGCAGCGGACAGCGGTTTCGACCTCTTGGGAATGGAAACCCATCGCACCGTCACCGATGATGCAGTACACCTGTCGATCGGGCCACGCCGCTTTGGCGCCCAACGCCTGCCCGACGCCGGCACCGAGCATCCCGAACTTGAAGGTCGACACCATCGTGCTCGGCCGCCGGACCTCGTGGTACAGGTTCGCCCAGATCGCTGTGTTGCCACCGTCGATCACGAGTACGGCGTCGTCGTCGAAGATCTCCTGGCACAACGGGGCGACCCGCGACGAATGGATCGGACTCGTCTCGGTGAGAAGCGCGAGATCGAGCGCCGCCCGGTGGTCGCGCTTGAGATCGCCGTACCGGTCGAGTCGCTCCGATCGGGGGCCAAGCCGGTTCGCAAGGTCATGTTGCTCGAGCTGCGCGATCAGAGCCGTCAGGAACGCCGAGATGTCGGCCACGACGGCCAGGTCGACCGGCTTGTTGGAGCCGATCGCGACCTCGTCGATGTCGACCTGGATCAGTCGCTGCTCGGCGGCCGAACGCCAGTAAGGCGGCTTGCCCCACCAATCGGTTTCGCCGAGACGAGTTCCGAGGGCGAGCACGCAGTCGGCGTCATTGTGGACTCTCGAATTGAGCTCGATGTCATACATCGGGATCGACACACTCAGCCGCTCGTCGATGCAGTCGCGCCCACCCCAGCTGGTGGTGACCGGTGCGGCGAGCAATTCCGCTACCCGAGCCAGTTCGGCGTATGCGGCGGCATGTACAACCCCGGTGCCGGCATGAATGATCGGCGCCTCGGCACCGATCAGCATCTCCGCCGCGAGGCGCACGGCGTCGGGATTGGGCTCGATCCGAAGCTGACGACGGTACTGCTCAGGGCCCGGATCGGGCACAGAGGGGAGCGCGAACGAGCCGTTCACGATGTCCTCGGGAACCGTCACGTGGACAACACCGGGGCGACCGCTCCAGCAGTGGCGGAAGGCACGCCCGAACGCCTCGGGGAGACGCTCGATCGACGCCACCGCCTCGGACGACTTGGCCATCGCGCCGATCACCGCCGGTTGGTCGAAGTACTGGAACGTGCCGCCACGATCGGGGCCGACAATGCCCGAGCGACGCCAACTGGTGATCAACAGCACACGGTTGCCCTCACCGTTCTCCACCGCCACGCCCGCCAGCGCGTTCGCCGCCCCTGGTCCATTGCTGGCGAGACACACCCCGAGCTTGCCCGTGACCCGGGCGTAGGCGCCGGCCATGTGAACGGCGCTCGTCTCGTGCCGCGGCGTTATCAGTCGAATGCCGTGGGCGCCCAGGCTCGAGTAGAGGCCGAAGTACGACCCGTCGATGATGCCGAACACGGTGTCGACACCCTCGGCATCGAGCATCGCCGCGATTCGCTCACCCCCCGAAGCTGTAGTCATTTCCCCCTCCTCGTACGGCGAGGCCTAGCGATCGTCTGCGAGCCGTCGTGGCCAGTGTCGACGCACCGTAGTTCCTCCAACAGGGACCTGCGTCAAATGTCGGCCGCCATCGCTCGATCCGTGCTCGTCATCAATCCGCCGCCTCCGGTCCAGCCGATCGGCGACCAGGACGGGTTGAATCGGGGTCATCGCTCAGACACGACCGGGCACTGATTCACACCGTCTCGGGTGCTCGGCATCTGACCGGATTCTCCGGAACTATGACAAAATGTAAACGTGACGACAACTCGCCTTGATCCCGATCTGCTCGCAACGCTGCACGGCCGAAGCCTGCTCACCACCCACGACTTCACGACCGAAGAACTGAACGCTGTATTGGCCGTCGCCGACCGATTCCAGCAGCTCGATCGCAGCGGCGCTTCGACAGCGTTGCTCCCCAACGAGCTCGCCTATGCGATGTTCTTCGACAACTCGACCCGCACCAAGTCTGCGTGGGCCGGCGCCGCCGCTCGGCTCGGGATGCAGCCGGTGATCGTCGACGGCTCGTCGACCCAGGTCAGCCACGGTGAGACGGCCGAGGAAACCGGGGCCATGCTCGGCATGAACGCCCACGCCCTCGGTGTACGCCACGACCTGATCATCGGCGAGGGCAACACGTTCATGCACGACGTCAAACGCGGCATTGATGACTATCTCGCCGCCACCGACGACAAGCGTTCGGTCCCGATCGTCAACCTGCAGTGCGACATCGATCACCCGACCCAGACGATGGCCGACCTGTTGTGGCTTCGTGAGCACTTCGGCGGCGACATCGCCGGCAAGCGGATCGCCGTGTCATGGGCCTACTCGCCGAGCTATGCCAAGCCGCTCTCGGTGCCCCAAGGCCTGGTGTCGTTGCTGACGCGGTTCGGCGCCCACGTGACGCTCGCTCACCCCGAGGGGTACGACCTGCTGCCCGATCCAATGCGGTGGGCACACGACGGAGCCGTGCAGTCGGGCGGTTCGTTCGAGGTCACCGATGACATGGACGAAGCCTTCGCCGACGCCGACGCCGTCTACCCCAAGTCATGGGGCCCGCAGGCGTTGATGTTCGAACGTGTCGCCGCCAACCAGAGCGGTGACGCAGACCGGTTGCACGAAATCGAGCAGCGAGCACTCGCCATCAATGCCGACAATCGCGACTGGATCTGCGATGAGCGTCGGATCGCGCTCACCAACGATGCCTTGTACCTGCACTGCCTGCCGGCCGACATCGGTGACGAGGTGACGCCGGCTGTGATGGATCGGTTCCGGGTCGCCGTCGCCGAGCAAGCAAACAAGAAGGTGTATGTCGTGATGGCCCTGCTGGCCGCCGCCAAGGTCGACGACCTAGCTGCCCGGATCGCCTGACAGACACCTCACAAGCCCGAAGCAACGAACGGAGAACTGACATGTCACTCGACCAACGGGTCGCCGAACTGGCCGCCCGCTACCGGCCACTCGCTGTGGAGATCTTGCGGGAGGCGGTTCGTATCCCCGCCGATCAGGTCGACCTGCCAGAGGAACACGGCGGCGACCAACAGGCCGGGCTCAGCAATCATGAACGCCCGCGGCTCGAGATGCTGCGCAAGCGGATCATCGAGATCGGCGCCGTTCGGAACGCCGACGACGTCGGCTTCGACGAGTTCGGCAACCTGGTGTGGACCGTGCACGACGAGGACGACGGAATCGCCCCCGACGACAAGAAGATCATCTACCTCGACGGGCACTCCGACACCGTTCAGGCCTTGCGCCGGCAATGGCACGACAAGCTCGACGGCGCGATCGACCCTTACGACGGCCTCGTCGACGCCTCCAGGTTGAACCGCGAAGCGGTGCGAGCGGAACTCGGCTACCTGCCGCCCGACGATCAGTGGGAGCACCTCGTGTTCGGCCGCGGCACAGCCGACCAGCTCGCCGGCGTGATCTCCCAGATAATCGCAACCAAGATCCTGCTCGAACTGGCACCGCAAGGCGCACTGCGCGGTGCGATCATCAGGTCCTATGCCACGGTTGCCGAAGAGGACAACGACGGCGGCGGCCCGCGCTACGTGGTGAGCAAGGTGCTGCCGGGGGCGGCGCCGAACCTGATCCCCGACGTCGTGATCTTTACCGAAGGCACCGGCGACAACCTCAAGGGTGCGCTCGGCATCTACCGCGGCCAGCGCGGCCGGATGCAGATCGAGGTCACCGTCACCGGCCGCTCGTGCCACGGGTCGATGCCGCACCTCGGGCTCAACCCGCTCGAGTACGGCGCCAGGATCCTGGCCGAGGCCGCCGATCAGGCCGTCAACGAAGGATTCGCCGAGCACGACTTCCTCGGCGCCGGAACCCGCACGGCCTCGTGGGCCGAGCTCGACACTCCCAGCGATTGCGCCGTTCCCGAACGGTTCACGTTCCGCTTCGACCGTCGCCTCACCGTCGGTGAGACACCTGAGATGGCGGTGACCGAAGTCGAGCGGTTGGCCGCCATCGAGACCGCTCGCGAGGCCGGGCTGACCGTCGAGATCAGGGTGCCCGTGTACGAGCAACCGACGATCACCGGCTACATACCCGGCAACGCCCAGATCTACCCAGGCTGGGTAACCCCCGAGCAGCACCCGGCGATCGCGGCGGCCGTGAGCACCTACGAGCAGGTCGTCAGCCCGCACATCGAAGAGCCCGAGGGCGGCGCGACCGCCGGCGCACGCCGCCGCCGACCGCGCGTCGACCGCTGGGTGTTCTCGACCGATGGTGTCGGTTTCCCGATCCCGGTCGACGAAGGTTTGATCGGCGTCCCGACCTCGAAGCGGTGGGTCACGTCGGGCACGATGACCCATCCGGCGATGTTCGGGATCGGCGCCGGTGTCGAGCAGAACACACACCGAATCGGCGAGAACATCGACCAGCGCGAACTCGAACACGCGATTGCGGTGTTGGCCCGGTTCCCGAGCGTGTTCGTAGACAGCTGAGATGCGAATCGTCGCCGCCCTGGGCGGGAATGCGCTGCTCAAACGAGGCGAGCGACCCGACTCGGACATCCAGGAACAGAACGTCGAGATCGCGATTGCGGCACTGGCACCGCTCGCCCGCGACCATCAACTCGTGATCACCCACGGCAACGGCCCCCAGGTCGGCGCGCTGGCGCTCCAATCGGCGAGCGACCCCTCGCTCAGCCGTCCTTTTCCGCTCGACGCGCTGGGCGCCGAGACACAGGGCCTGATCGGCTACTGGCTGGTTCAGGAACTCCAGAATCACCTCCCCGATCGGATCGTCACGGCGATCGTCACGCAGACCGTGGTCGACCGGCAAGATCCTGCGTTCGGTCACCCGACCAAGTTCGTCGGACCGGTCTACGACGAGGCCGATCTGCGACCGATCGCCGCCGAGCACGGATGGGCGATCGCACCGGACGGAGACCGTTGGAGACGTGTAGTGGCATCTCCCAAACCTGTGCGGATCGTCGAGACACCGGTGATCCGGTTGCTGCTCGACGCCGACGCCGTCGTCGTGTGCGCGGGCGGCGGCGGGATTCCCGTGATCGAGGGCCCGGGTGGCGAACTGAGCGGCGTCGAAGCGGTGATCGACAAGGATCTCACCACCGCCTTGTTGGCCGAGCAGCTGAACGCTGACGCGTTTCTGGTGCTGACCGATGTCGACGGAGTGTTCCGTGATTTCGGCACACCGACGGCTGAACAGATCGCATCGATCACAGCTGCCGATCTCAGGCGGGTTCCGTTCCCGGCCGGCTCGATGGGCCCAAAGATCGACGCCGTGTGTCGATTCGCGGAGCGCACCGGCGGCTTGGCGGCGATCGGCTCGCTGGCCGATGCTGCCGCGATCCTCGACGGCAGGCGCGGCACCAGTGTCCTTCCGGGTTAGGGAGCCGGTCGCCGACATCTTTATGCTCTCGACGAGCGGAACCCGCAGCGGGCAACAAGCCCCCTTCCGCCCCAGGCCGTCTGCTTGGATGCCGTCTGCTTGGATCGTGAGATCCGGGCGTCAGAACACAGAAAGGAGCCGTTCATGGAGAAGCAGTGGACGATCAACTACATCCCAGAGGGTGGCCGGCTCACCGGACACCTGGTGGTTCGCGACGATGAGGTCACTTTCAAGGCCTTGTACGACTCGAGTTTCAAGACCGTCGCCAAGAAGGTCGGAATCGCCGTCGGCGCGCTCGGCGCGTCCGGTGGCGCGCTGACCTACGTCCGCGACAACGGTGCCGAGGCGGAGATCGTGATTCCGTCGGCCTCGATATCTCATGCCGTCGAAGCCAAGAAGGGCATGATGAAGCGGGTCGTGGTGATCCTCAACGATGGCACCGATTACACCTTCGAGTACGGCCTGCTCGGAGTCAAGAAGCTGGTCGCGGCGGTCAACGACGTCGCAGCCGCCGCCTGAGGCCCGCCGCCTCAACCACCGAGCGTTCGGTTCGACACCGCGAACGAGGCGAGCGTCAGAACGCCGAGGATCAGCATCGACCACGGCAGTGCGCTCTCTCCGCTGACGTCGAACCACTGTCCGATCAGCCACGGGAACGTCAGCCCTCCCAGCCCCGCAGCCCCAACGAACCAAGCCGTCGCGCTTCCCGTCACACGAATACGACGCTCGAGGTAATTGAGCATCGCCGGGAACTGAGGCGCCGTGGCGACCCCCATCAACACGGCGCCGACCCAAACTGCAGCGGTGCCCCCATTGCCGACGACGAGTACCACGGCTGCAACGACCGCCAGCCCACACGACCCGCTGAGCAGCGACTTTGGCCGCACCCGCCGGCTGAACGCGCTCGACCCCATGCGCCCGCCCGTGAACCCGATCCAGAACGCAGTCGTCAGCCACGTTGCCGCAACATCGCTGAACTCGATCTCTTCCCCATAGGTGTGGATCCAACCGGCGAACCCTGCCTCGAGTCCGACATACAGGAAGAAGAATGCCGACAGTACAATCAGCAGCGAACGGGTCGTATCGGTGTGCTCCTCGCGAACGGTCTTCGGCGCTGACGGCGCCGGGGCACCCAGCACAACGACCGCAGAGACGAGGCACAACACGGTGGCGAGGTAGCTGGCAAACTCGAGGCCGACGTGCACGAGGAGTGGGGCAGACAGCGCTCCCAACCCGAAGCACAGGTGCAAGATGTTCATGGCACGATTGCCACTTTCACCCAGCTCCCAGATCAGCAAGGTGTTGGCGCCAACATCGACCGATCCGGCACCGAGGCCGAGCATCACGAACGTGGCGAACAGCGTCGGAAGCGTGTCGAGTGAAGGAACAAGCACCATTCCGAGCGCCAGCAGCACTAGCGCCGTGGCATAGACGCTGTGAGGGGCAAAGCGGTCGAACATCCGGCCGGCCACGAATGAACCAAGGATGTAGCCGGACGACATGCCGACGAACAACACACCGATTCCACCGAGATCGGTATCCACTCGATCGCGCAGCTCGGACAGGGCTGGGCCCAGCATGCCCACCGTCATCCCCAACACGACAAAGCTTCCGAGGTAGGCGGATACCGGGCGTCGCAGCTCGACCGCGCCAAGCCTGTTCAAAGGGCGCAGCCGCAACCGCCGCCGCAGCAACCGCCGCCACTGGGGCGTTGCACCGCAGCCGGCGTCGATGCTCCGGCGCGTGTGAACATCGACAGCAACCGCACGGTCTCGCGGTGCCCGACCGGGCAGTCGACGGGCGCGTTCGACTCGCTCATCGGCCTGCGCACCTCGAACACGTCGTCACAGGTGCGGCAGCGGAACTCGTACAACGGCATCGTCCGAAATCGTAGCGACCTCCACCGCTGTCACCCTCGGGTGACGAGGGGCCACTTCGGTGGTGCCAGACTTGGGAATGCCGAACCAGAGCTTGCACGTCACTCCGCAACAGCTCGCCGAATCGGTTGCGTCGCTGGTCCGGATCCCGAGTGTCAACCCGTTGCAAGCGGGCCAAAAGGCCGAGGCTGCCGGCCCGATCGGTGAGTGTGTGCTGGCCGAACACCTCGCCTCCAAGTTTCGTGAGCTTGGCGCTCGCGAGGTTGTCCTCGATCAGGTGATCGACGGGCGTTCCAATCTGTACGGGTGGTTTCCCGGTCGCACCGATCGGTTGGTGGTGCTCGACGTACACACCGACACGGTCTCCGTCGAGCACATGACCGATCCCCCGTTCGACGGTCGGATCGAGCACGGCTGCGTGTGGGGCCGTGGCGCGCTCGACACGAAGGCGTCGCTCGGCGTCATCTTGGCGTTGCTCACCACATGGCGCGATGCCGGTCAACGTCCCGAGCCGAACCTGCTCGTCGTCGGCTCGGTAGGCGAGGAGGCGGGCGGCCTACTGGGAGCGGCCCGCTTTCGGCAGTGGCCGAGCAAGGTGGTCTCGAGATCGACCAGATGATCGTCGCCGAGCCAACCCAAATGGCACCGATCCATGGCCACAAGGGCGGTGTCGCACTGCGGATCGAGGCGATCGGAGCGACCGCCCACAGCGCCCTGCCACATCTGGGCGAGAACGCGATCGAGGCGATCGCGCCGGTGATCGCCGCCTTGCAGGCCGAGCACGAGCGGCTCCAGACCACCGCTGCCACGACCGAGCTCGGCCACGGCACACTTTCGGTCACCCTGATCGAGGGCGGCGTCGGCAGCAATGTGATCCCCGACTCCTGCACGATCACCGCCACGCGCCGGATCGTGCCCGGCGAGGACTCGACCGAGGTCTTCCACCAGCTCGTCGCGATCGCCGACGCTGCCTGCCCTCTGCCGACCCGAATCACGTCGGTCTATCCGCCGAACGACGACGGAAGCATCGGGTCGGGCGCCTTCTACCAGCCGGCCGACTCGCCGTTCGCCCGAGCGCTGGCGACGTGGTCCGGCAGATCTCCTCAGGTTGCTCCGTTCGGCACCAACGCTCTGCGCTATTCGGATCTCGCCCGGGCGATGGTCGTCTTCGGCCCAGGCTCGATCGACGATTCCCACCAGGCCACAGAATCGATCTCGATCGAAGACCTCGCCGCCCTAGCCAACGTCTACACCACCTGGCTAAACCCCACCTGAGTTGGGACTTGTGCCAGGCACATCTCCCAACTCTGTTGCTACTACTTGCGTATATGTAGATATCTTTATATACTCATGAAATGGGATTCCGGTCGGAGACGCTGCTGGCGATGTTTCGGGCGATCGGAGAGCAGACGCGACTGCGGATCGTTGCCTTGCTGCAACACGGCGAGCTGACCGTTTCCGACCTGACCGACATCCTCGGCCAATCGCAACCACGAATCTCGCGGCACCTCAAGCTGCTGTCCGACGCCGGGATCGTCGACAAGCACCGCGAGGGGACGTTCGCCTTCTTCGAACTCATCACCGCCGGAGCGGCCGGAGAGATCATCGCCGACCTGCTCGGCCACATCGACGCCCACGACCACGTGCTCGCGTCCGACCGCGACCGGCTGGCGATCGTTCGCGGCCGCAGGGCAGCCGGCGCCCAGGAGTACTTCGCCGCCGTCGCCGAACGCTGGGACGAAGAGCGACTGCTGCACGCCCCCGACGCCACCGTCGAGGCACAGATCATCGATGCGCTCGGCGACCAAGCCTACGACAGCATCCTCGATCTCGGCACAGGAACCGGGCGAATGCTGCAAGTGCTCGCCGAGCAGGCAGCGGCCTCGGGTCGACCGGTTCGCCGCGTAGTCGGCCTCGACAACAGCCACTCGATGCTCGCCGTCGCCCGATCCAATCTCGAGCGGGCCGAGCTGCGCGGCGTCGAGCTCCGCCAGGGCGATGTATACCGCCTTCCGTTCGAACCACACTCGTTCGACCTGATCGTCATCCATCAGGTGCTGCACTTTCTCGATGATCCGGCGCAGGCGGTGCGAGAGGCCGCTGGTCTGCTCCGCCCGGGCGGCCGGCTCGTGATCGTCGACTTCGCGCCGCACGCACTCGAGTTCCTGCGAACCGATCACGCCCATCGAAGGCTCGGGTTCCGTACCGACACGATCGCCGGGTGGCTCGTCCAGTCCGGACTGGATGTGTCGGGGACCCGCTCGATCGACCCACCCTCGGGCGCGTCCGACGAACGTCTCACCGTCTCGTTGTGGCTCGCCGGTCTCACTGATTGTGTCGTCGGCCAATACGACCGGGAGATCGCCTCATGAGTGTGTCGATCAGCTTCGAAGTGTTTCCGCCTAAGCACCGCGAGGGTCTCGGACCGCTCGGCCAGGCCGTCACCGAACTTCAGCGGGTCGATCCCGCATTCATCTCGGTCACCTACGGCGCCGGCGGGTCGGATCGCCAGCGGTCGTTCGACGCCATCGACGCCGTGCGTAGCACGGGCGCCGAAGTCGCCGGCCACCTGACCTGCGTCGGCCAATCCCGCGGTGACATCGAGGACATCATCGATCGCTACGTTGCCCTCGGAGTCAACCAGGTCGTGGCGTTGCGCGGCGATCCGCCCGGCGGCATCGATCACGAGTACATGCCGCATCCCGAAGGGTTCCAGAAAACTGCCGATCTCGTCGCTGCGATCAAGAATCGCAGCGAGCTCGAGGTTTCCGTGTCGGCCTACCCGGAACGTCATCCCCAGTCACGAACCCGCGATCATGACCTCGGCATTCTCGCCGACAAGGTCGCCAACGGTGCTGATCGGGCCGTGACCCAGATGTTCTTCGACAACCAGCATTACTTCAGGTACCGCGATGCCGTGCGGGCGGCGGGCATCGACGTTGCGATCGTGCCCGGCATCTTCCCGATCCACTCGTACCCCTCAGTCGCCCGCTTTGCATCCGGGTGCGGGGCATCGATCCCCGACCGGGTCGCCGAACGTTTCGTCGGACTCGATGACGACAGAGAGACGACCCGCAAGATCGCTGCCGAACTCGCCGCCGAGCAGATCGCCGAGCTCGCCGAGCACGATGTCGAACACGTGCACCTCTACACACTCAATCGTTCCGAATTGGCGCTCGCCGTCTGCGACCTGCTCGACCTCACACGTTGAACCAGAGGTTCACGATGCCAACCCACACAATCCAGGCCGCCGCACAGGATCGAATCCTCGTCATCGACGGTGCCAGCGGTACCGAGTTTCAATCTCTCGGACTGACCGAGACCGACCTGCGCGGCACCCGTTTCGCTGATCATCCGTCGTCGTTGGCCGGCAATCTCGATCTGCTCGTGCTGACCCAGCCCGACGCCATCCGCGAGCTGCACGTCCGATACCTGCTGGCCGGCGCCGACATCATCACGACCAACACTTTCTCGTCGACGGTCGTCGCCCAGAGCGAGTACGGCCTCGACCGGCCCGAGCTGATCCACGAGCTCAACGTCGCCGCAGCCGGCCTGGCTCGCGACGCCGCAGCACAGGCATCGCGAGACGATCGTCGCCAGCGGTTCGTGGCCGGAGCGATCGGGCCTACCAACATCACGCTCTCGTTGTCGCCGAGGGTCGAAGATCCCGCCTATCGGGCGCGCACGTTCCGGGAGATCGGCGAGGCCTACCGGCAACAGATCGCCGGGCTCGTCGAGGGCGGTGTCGACGTGTTGCTGGTCGAGACGATCTTCGACACTCTCAATGCCAAAGCCGCGATCTGGGCGGCGAGGCGGCATGCGGCCGAGTCCGGCATCGATACGCCACTGATGATCTCGGGCACGATCACCGATCGCTCTGGTCGCACGCTGTCGGGGCAGACCGTTGGCGCCTTCTGGCAGTCCGTTCGACACGCCGATCCGATCTCGATCGGACTCAACTGCGCCCTCGGCGGCGCCGAGATGCGCCCATATCTGCAGGAGCTGTCGGGGCTGGCCGACACGATGGTGTGTGCCTATCCAAACGCCGGGTTGCCCAACGCCCTCGGCTGCTACGACGAGACACCCGAGCAGACCGCGGCGATCCTCGGTGAGTTCGCACGATCAGGATTCGTGAACATCGTGGGCGGTTGCTGTGGCACGACGCCCGCCCACATCGAGTCGATCGCAGCCGCCGTCGCCGGCGTGGCTCCACGTCGCCCGGCGAACCCGCAACCGGCGTTGCAACTCTCCGGGCTCGAACCGTTGATGCTCACCGAGCAAATCCCGTTCGTGAACGTCGGTGAGCGCACCAACGTCACCGGCTCTGCGGTCTTCCGCCGACTGATCACCAACGGGGACTTCTCCGAGGCCCTGGCCGTCGCTCGCCAACAGGTCGACAACGGCGCCCAGATCATCGACATCAACATGGACGAGGGCCTGCTCGACTCGAAGCAGGCGATGGTGACGTTCCTGAACCTGATCGCCGGCGAACCCGACATCGCTCGTGTCCCGATCATGCTCGACTCGTCGAAGTTCGAGGTGATCGAGGCCGGGCTCGAATGTGTGCAGGGCAAGGCGGTCGTCAACTCGATCTCGATGAAAGAGGGTGTCGAACCGTTCCTCGCTCAAGCCCGTGTGTGTCGCGACCATGGCGCTGCCGTGATCGTGATGGCATTCGACGAGACCGGCCAGGCCGACAGCGCCGCCCGCAAGGTCGAGATCTGTAGCAGAGCATTCGAGCTACTCACGACCGAGCTCGGTTTCCCGCACGAGGACATCATCTTCGACCCGAACATCTTCGCCGTCGCCACCGGCATCGCCGAGCACGATCGCTACGGCCTCGACTTCATCGAAGCCACCGCCGAACTGCGGCGCCGGTTCCCGAGCTCGAACATCTCGGGTGGCGTCTCGA
>Ga0255047_10002202_pt1 | contig 13061 bp, 11 predicted proteins | sample JV7_2_1_MG_FD_183640 | JGI IMG/M metagenome (GOLD analysis project Ga0255047, IMG submission 183640) | Seawater microbial communities from Jervis Inlet, British Columbia, Canada - JV7_2_1 | ecosystem: Environmental > Aquatic > Marine > Inlet | place: Canada: British Columbia | collected 2016-10-06
TCAAAGCCAAGGGGATCAGGTGATGGTTACTGGCCGCCGGACCTGAGCGAAAAGGAGGGCAAGGCGTTCTCTGAAAACCCAGAATTGGCATCGTATCTAGGTAGGGTTGAAGCAAGCAGGTTGCCGGGTAGGAGGGCTGCTGACCTGGCAAAGATTCTCATTTCTTCCAACGGTCCTGATGCTTCATATCGTGACTTGTACAGGGCGAACGTGAAGGCAATAGACGAAAACTTGGAGTCTCGTTACCTCAAAAAAGGTAATATGATGCTAGCGATAGAAAGGTTAGGGATCATGGGTTTGATCCCGAAGAAAAAAACCACTCCAAAGTTGTTGGATGCAATAGAGATAGCATTGAATGATATCAATCCAGACGAAGAAGACATGGATTTCATACTATGGGCAAGCGAGAACAGGAAGGGTCTTGAGGGGCTTGGCGAGCCAATGGCTGATAAACTGGAGGATTTCGCAGACAAGGTAACACTCCAAATTATCCAGGGCGATCAGAAAAATATGCTCTCCGCATGGATCACCTCAGAAGAGATCCCAGGTACTGATAAGGGCCTCGATGGCACACAGGTTAGGGTGGATGAACTGCGGCTCCAGAGGATGAAGGAGACGGGGTATCTGGCATCCAATTCCTTCTGGTGGGACGGAGAAGGCAGGAACATATTAGAAGATGCATTTGAGGAACTATTCCCAGCCTATACGGACCATATCGGGTACACAGCAGAGAACTCCCCCTTCGCACCGGAGAGGGTCGAGTTCAAGCCTTACGCAGACCAGGAAGACAACCGAGAAAAGTTCGAAAAACTTGTATTAGACCATTTCATGTCCATCCTTACCGATTACCCAGATAGGGATAAGGCAGCGATACTGAATAACTCAATCCAGCACATCAATTCAAGGGTGTTCCAGAAGTCACGTGGCGGTCGGATGGAGGTGATGCGGTATGGCGAAAGACAGGAACTCGATGTGCCCATCCTGAATAACTACCTTAAGAACAGGCTTAGTAATAACGCTGTGACTGCTGAAGGCTGGACTGGTAGTAGAGAAGAATACATAGACAGTATTTATGAAACTGGTCGGTTAGTTACTGACAAACTAAATCCCAGGACTAATGCGTACTACTACGAGTTGGAGGATGGAACCTTCTTGCTTGATAAGACTACACCTGGGAGGGAAATGTTGATTACCATGTGGGGTGCCAAGAGGGCAGTCCTTGACCCTAAATGGCTGTCTGACAAAAGTGAAGTAAAGGAAGCAATCTGGGGGACTGTTGGCCCATTCCCTGTACACGAACTCTCTTCACTCTTCGAGGAAGAGTATAAGGAACTACCTGTTCCAGAGCAGATAAAGGTGTTCGAGTCAGCCATTGCTCGTGGTGGGAATCTAGAGGATGGCCCGTGGGATAACAGGACTGTCGAGGACATACTAGGGCTTGAATCCTGGAGTTCCTTAGACCCTGAATTCAAGTCTTCAGTGATTAGCCACATCTTGTCAAACGAAAAGGAGAAACGAGAACAGCAACCATTTATCACTAATCCTGTAACAAGGAAATACTTCGAAGAAGCCGTCAAAGAAATATCCCGAGAGGAGAGACCTAGACGGGGAACCCGTAACCCCGGCCCGTTGGCTGGATCGACCGGGTATCTCGGTGGCGGCTCGATGTCAAGGCCACCAAATCCGGTTTGGACGGATGCTCATACTCAAAAGGCGGTCATTAGGGGTATGGGACTGTTCGCAAAATACGAACTCGCAGACGTTCCCCCTCAGGATCTAGCCAAACTAAGGGACAGGATTCATCTCGCTGGGTTCAAGTTTGATCCCGAAGAGGCTATCAATGGAGCGGGTACAACTTCTTATATTGTGAATGAAGTGCTGAAGGATGGATGGAGTCCCGGTCGATCTGCGTATGAACAGAACTTAGTTTCCAAGGTTATCAAAACTGTGGGAGTGACTATGCGAGAAAGAAGAAACAGGCCGTGGATAAACGAAGCCATGGAAGGTCAGGAGTCTTCATACTTCGCATGGGAGGGTGGGCGAAAGAGGAATCCTAAATACTACAGCGTAGCCGGAATCCTGAGTAGAAGGGTTAAAGAAGTACCTGTCGATAATGGTCCATGGCCTGAACTAGCACTTCTCAAAGGGAGTAATGACAAACTGACCAAGGCCACTGTTATGTCCTGGTTGTCTGATAACGACCTGCCTGTCGAGGACGGTGCTTCATCACCTTTGAATGCGTTTGACTTAATCAGAGCAGAAGCCTCTGGTTTATTCATGGAGCCTGACTCAAGGCTTATCTTTGCAATGTCGGACACTCAGTTTGTACGCCTTTTATCTGGGCTTGTCGAGGAAAAGGAGCAGTAGATGGAAGGCTTTCCATACGCAGATCGACCGGGACTCTTGAGGGCTTGGGCCAACATGACCCCTGTGGCTAGGGATTCCTATCTAAATGCACCTCGTCCTGCTGGAGACTCGTCTCGTAAGCATGAGGACTCTTCTAGTTGGGCTGGCCGATTAGGGGTAATGGCATACAAGTACAACACTGGAGTTATGGCAACTCAGGCTATAGTGAATTCAGCCTACGCAGACACGATGGACCCCGACTATAAGCCAGACCAGGATTCCTATGTAACTAGAAACTCATGGATCAAGGACTACTACCCCAACGCATGGGGACAACTATTGAATTCAAGGAGCAGGATAGACTCCTCCAGGATGATCGACCAGATAAAAAGTAACCACGACGACAACCTCTACCTTGCTGAAGGTAGCGTCTTTGGGAACATACTTGCGGCGATCCCTGCGGCTATTGTGGATCCAGTGTCGTGGATTCCTGTGGCTGGGTGGGGGGCGAAGGCCTTAGGAGTTTCTAAGCAATTTGCAAACATAAGCAAAATCGTGAAGGTGCGAGCGGGAATCAACGCAATAGAGAACCTAGTCATGACGATGGCAGTTGAGCCTCTCATGCGATCAACGGACCTCACAAGGACTGACGAGGACGCTAAGATCGACATGATCGCTTCTGGCATACTTGGTGGCCTTTTCCCTCTGGCGGGGGCAGGGGTGAAGAGAGGGCTAAAAAAGGCGAAGGTGTCTGCGACCAAGAAGATACTTGGAGGCAAAACTCCAGAAGAGTTGATCGAGGATAATGCCGAGCAGATCCATGAACATATGAGAAATACTCCTGAGAAGGTTGAGTTCTGGGATGCAGTCGAAGACCGGCAGGGGGGAGCAGATCCAAATAATCTCGCTCCCTTCCTGGGCCACACCGACAGCGACATAACAAGGCAGTCTCGGGACTATTTCGTAGAGGCGTTAGAGGCGGTCCAGTCTGGCTCCAGCATTATCGTTGGTGCTGGCAATGAGACTTTTGTTGGGAAGTACATAGCACCATGGTTGGTTTTTAGCCCCAACCAAAGACTCCTCTTCCATCAGTCCGATACTGTCAAGACTATTGGGAAAGCCTTGGTCTCTACCAACCTCATTGGGGACATTGATTCCCGTGCTGCCTTGGAAGATGTCATATCAATGGTCAAGCAGTTATGGTTTGTGAGGAACCAGGAGATGAGTCAGAGGATTGATAAGGAATACCTTGACCCGAGCGTAGAGGCTACGGGCTTGCCAGATGGTAAGAAACTGACCAAGGATGAGGTATGGACGCTCGTGGGAGACTTGCTAAAGTTGCAGAAGGAGAAGGTGGGCGATTCCGATGCTATGGTTCCTCCAAGGATACTGACGGAGGGGGGCGAGGATGTGGATGTGGATCCCTTCGCTGCGATAAGAAACGACCAGAATACAATAGCCATAATCGAGAATATAGCCCAAGACCAAATGAAACATCAGGCGGCGGTCTATAACGCAGCGATAGATGCTGGGTTCTTCTCTAGGGAAGCAGATTTTATTCTCGATGCTACTGGCAACTCCACCAAGTTCCATGTCAGACGTGAAGTTCTTGCTGACGCAGACCCGGCAGCGATGCTTGCTTCTATTAGGCGTGGAATCTTAGCAAAGGACGAGAAGATTATCAGCAGACTTGATATCCTAATTCGTGAAAGGACTGCCGAATTAAGGATTAACGAAGAGGAAATCGAAATCAGGAAGGCAACAGGCAAAGACGTTGCGGAACTCGAAGAGAGGGTGAAGGGACTTAACGAAGAGATTGTAGATGCGAAAACGGTGAGGTCAGCGGTGAAAGATGGCACCACGGAATCCTTGGACGCTACGGCTACGACCATCATGCTAAACTACAAGAACACGGACATATCAAGGTCTGGCACTGGTAGGTCTAGGTCTACATCTGCCTTGATGGAAGTCCAGGTTGAAATTGACGAGAAGTACCTAATGCCCTTCATGGATAGCAACATTGAAAGACTGAATCAGAGAACTGAAGAACATCTTATTGGTCGAATCGCTATGTCCCTAGAGAACAATATCAGGCATGACACTCTGAGGGTTAACCAAAGGCTTAATAATATCAGTCGTGAACTTGCCGAACTCAAGAAGGATCTCGGTGAAGACCTACCCTCCAACCTTACGGACGAGCAGTTGGCGTTTGAGGGCGAGAGGTTTAATGAGAAGAAGGCCCGATACCTTGAACTCGTAGATAAGGCTGTTGATCTCGCTGAGTTGAACGAAGTTATTATCCAGGCAAGGCTTCTCGACATTGGTAAAGCCGGTATAAGCGTCCACTCTAGAGCGAGGATCTTAAAGGCTGGCTCTGAAGATGAGTATTACGAGAGTGTTGAAGATGTCATAAGTGACCTGAACGAATTGGTGACGAAGAGAAACGTAGATCGGTCCGAGGTCGCTAGGCTTAATAAGGAAATCCAAGAGTTCATGGAGCCTTTCTATCCTGGAGTGGGTGCTTCCAGGGATGCTCCTGGGCTGGAGTCAGCCGACGCTCCATTCATAGCGAGACTTCGACGAAGGCTGGAGATATCACAGGCACTGCTCAACGGCCCACGTGAGTGGGAGAACAACTTCGAGGAGGTGCTTAGAGGTCGTGGCTATTCTCCAGCAAATAAGAATGGTCATATGATTACTGGCCTCAAGGAGATGTCAGAGGAGGAGATGGGATCCTTTGACTATGAGTTCCATGTGTCCAAGAATGGGACAGTTACCATAAGGACAACCCTTGGCGGTGAGCCTGGAAGGGGAGCGGTAAAGGAAAGCAAGATCGCTCATGGCGTAACCCAGAGAGAGGGACCAGACGGAGATGTCTTCTACAGTTTCGACCTGCAAGAGAGACTTGGCGGCAATGGCACCTATGTAGTAGTAGGCGAAAAGTTTATCTGGATTGATCCTATACAACTCAAGGGAAAGAAACTGGAGGCTCTTGAGAAGTGGCGTGATAGCGGAATCACCGATCAGCAGGTACTCAAGGCTTCTGATAGAATCCGGAAGTTGAAAACAGAAATAAAGAAACTGGAAAAAGCAGATAGGTTTGAGGAGCAGAAGGCCCAGGAGGATGGTAAATGGAGGAAGAGACTACAAGATGAGTTAGCAGATCTTGAAGCGGAACAGGCTCGAATGGAAATGGACCTCCTTGCTCTAGATAAGAGGGGTGACCCTCTCATGAGGGATTACCATGCTCTAAATGGCAGGGCTATGGAGATGATGGCAGACCTAGATGCTGCAACGAGCAAGTTTGATTCTGCAACTGATACCCTGAACAGGCTAGCCTCTGAAATAGCCGCTAATACCCACGGAAGAGGCGGCATAGAGTTTGATACCAAACCACACATAAGCAAGAGAGAAGAGGGACAAAGCGAAGGGGAATTCATTGGCTTCAGTTCCAGGAACAGGCAAATGGAATCCAGCAGGTCGGGAAGACGCAGCATGAAGAAGAAAGTCTTCGCTGGTCATGATCAAAAAGACCTAGCAGACCAGAGGATGATTGGGCGTTTCGGACAAAGTGAATATGAATATGTCATCCGTAGGATAGAAAGATCCAGAAGACAAGCAGCCTTCGCCAATACAGACCACGCATTCGAGGTTGCCAAACTGCGTCGTCATGGCAAAGACGATGGTATGGACGACAAGCAAATCCAAAAGGCTGCTGACGATATTGGATTTATTTACGACCAACTCTTAGGAAGAAGCATAGGTAGCACTTCCCTTGGAGCCGACAAGACCATCCGTATCCTTAAAAACCTAAACTACATGAGGTACATGGGGATGGTGCTAATCGCTTCCCTTTCTGATTTTGGAAATGCAGTCGGTACGCTAGGGATGGCGAGATACATCCGTACTATGTATCACTACATGGGCAATCCTAACAGGGACAACATGAGTGAGTTCGCTCGCATTATCGGTGCTATGGAAATGACTGGCTCGGATAACAAGGCGACCAAAACATGGGGAGTTGGTGAAGGTAACCGGGACACACTGACGGTGGATGGACAACGCAAGGAGGATCTTGGTGGCCGGGGTAGCGGGGTAATAACCGCATTAGATGATGCAACCAAGTCTGGCTCCAAAGCCATGAGTCTTTATAACACAATGAACCTACTGGGTGCATGGAACTCTTTCAATAAAAAAATGGTTACTGTTGGCCTTGAAGACATGGTTGTGGACATAGGCATTCGCCTCAGGCTAGGTAAGGAAGTCTCCGAAAGGGATCTTGCCTATGCTCAGTCAATGAAGTTCTCAAAGGCAGATCTCATGGAGGTCGGTCGTCAATGGGAATTGTCTGGCAGTAATAGCAGAGAGACAATCGTTGGGCGTGATTTCTATTTAGCAAAGTCAGAAGATTGGGACAACGCCTCTTTCGTCTTTAGTTATCAAGCCAAGATAAAGAGTGGGGTCAATGCGATTATCGTCACGCCTTCAGTTGGCTCAAGCCCGAAGATCTTTAAGCACCCAGTTGCTTCCCTTCTGTGGCAGTTCAAGTCCTTCATGGCTGCTTCGTTCGAGATGACGTTCCTTCCGCTTCTTCAGAGGGGTGGGGTTTACAAGGATCCTAATGCCTTGATGCAGGTTATGATTGCCTCTATGGGTGGTGCCCTGACTTATAGCATTTATGAAATCATGAACGGTAGAGATCCCTTCGCTAATCAATCCGAGACCAAGGAAGACGGGACTGTCGTTACCAGTCATTGGTCAAGAACCATGGCTGCTCAAGCACTTGATAGAAGTGGTATGTTTGCGGCCATCTTTGAGATCAATAATACTTATGAACGCTTCTCCGGTATTGGTTTCCATAAGGCGATTACGGGGATTACTGGTCTCCGCTCCTACAAGGCTCGCTCTGCCACTGATCTTCTTGCTGGGCCAACCGTTGGTGGTATCAATGAGTTCGTCACGGCTCTGGGACTGATTGATATAGATTGGTTTTCGAGGGGTGAGGCTGCTGCTGGTAGAAGGCTCGCTCCTGCACAGAATACAATCTGGGCCAAACTCTTGCTTGATGTCGGGCCAAGTGTATATGACTCCATAAGTTCTGGGAAGCCTTACTTCGACAAGGAAGGTAAGTACGAAACCAGGCAGGGCACCTTTAAGACAATCCAGGAAAGATGGGGTGGATAATGGAAGACGGCGGTGCTATCCTCGAAGGAGGACTGGCCTCTACGGCTTTGGCCTTGCTGATTCTTAGGGAGGTTTTTTCTTTTCTCAAGGAACGCAAGAATGGGTACGAGAACGGTGGTCGTTTAAGGGCTGAGATGAAACAGTGGGCTGAAGTTGAGAAGAATCTTACAAGCCTGACTGAGAATATAAGGAAACTAGCCCATACCATTAACAATCAAACACAGACAATGAATGCTGTTCTATACAAGATTCAGCATGACGTTCAGGAAACCAGGCAGCAGATCAAAGATGCTGTTGGAGATTGTAGGCATAAGAAATGAAGAGACTACTCTTAATGGTGACATTGCTTGTGACTATCTCAGGCTGTGCGTTCTGGGATGGCTTTACTCGTGGTCTTACAGATAGTCCGGGCTTGGAAGCCTCTGGCGAGTTCACGGGCAATGTAGTGCGTGATTCAGTTCCCTTACTTCCGTCACCGTGGCGGGAGATCGTTGTAGGTTGTCTTGCTGGAGCCGCTGGTTGGCTGGCCAAGGCGAGAAAAAGAAAGGTGCATTAAATGGAGTTCTTGAAAGACTTCCTGACCTCAAGGAAAGCACAGGCCCTTGGTCTATTGATCGTCCTCGTTATGTTCGGTGAGAATGCTGGACTCACGGCGGGGCAGGTGGATCTCAGTGCTAACGGATTGATGGCTTATATCCTCGGTCGGGCAATCCATGATAATGGCATTGCGAAACTCAAGTGAATAAGGGTAAAGTTACCTGTGTGTTGCTCGTGGCTGTTGCTATCTTGTGTGTAGTAAGTACACGCAAGGTAAAGACAGCGGTTGTCCTGGTTGATACACGGGATATACCGATTGTTCAAATGGTAATCGAGGGGCCGGGTGGGGATCTGGTGCCCGTAGATCATACATTGGTCTACGAGATGGGGGTCTTTTTCAATGGGGACCACCTACCCCTCGTCGTTTTACTACTGCTCTCGGCTTTGTGGATACTGAAGAGGGCTAATGGATTGGGGCTATCTAATGGCTGCAAAAAGGAAGTATAAGAAAGAATACAAGAAGTTCCAATCCTCTGAGGAGCAGAAGAAGAAGAGGGCTAAGAGGAACAGGAACAGGGATGAGGCTGAGAAGTCTGGTCGTGTCAAAAAGGGTGATGGTAAAGATGTCCATCATGAAGGCAAGAAGACTACAGTGATGTCTGCTTCTGAGAACCGTGGTAAGAAAGAGAAGTCTAGAGTCAAGGGATCCAAGAGGAAGAAGTCGAAATGAAGAAGAAGAAGCAAGATCCTCATCCAGCAGTGGCTTACCGAAGAAGGCAAACTGAATGGGAACAAACCTTTTGGGGCTATAATCCATCGCCAAACTTTGGACAGGATAAAGCGTGGGTTCGAGAAGGAAGGGATCCTAGTTGGTCTAAAGATCGTGAACACTTAATGAGAATCTTCAATAAGAATGTAGAGAACCAATCATTTAGTAAAGAAGACTACAGTGATCTTTTCAGCAGACGCTTCCGCCTCCCAACTGGATCCCCTCATAGGGACAGATGGGAAAAAGAATATGATGCAACAGGTTTAGGTAGTGCATCTAGAGCAATGAGATTATTACCAGTTCCTATATCAGATAAAAAAACACAAGAGGACTACATTGCCGCTGTGAAAGATACTGATATGTACAAAGAAGACCAATGGGGGCTTCCCTCCCTAGAGAGAGAGGGAGCGGCGAACCGGAGGGCTTCAAGTATTCCAAATATAATGAACCTCCCAACCCGAAAACGTTTGTCTCGGACAGACCAGGCGAGGGGATTTGACGGTGCTTCCCTTGTCATCGGAGAACTTATCCTAGATCACAATAGAGATAAAAGTCTTGATACACCAGCCGTGAAAAGGGAGATGGCCCATTACGATCAACTCCATGGCTTTCTACAGAAACAAGATAAAGGTGTAAGGGCTGCACTAAATGTGTTCCGTGGTGGAGGATTCACAAGACGGTAGTAACCGGGAAAGGGTCGTCCTCTATCTCTTCTGAGAGGATTCCCTTTACCCAGTCTACCATGCTTCCGTCTCTTATCTGTGCCCCTACCACTCGTAAGACCTTCCAGCCCATGACGGTAGCCGTGTTGTACTTCTCACAGTCCTTGGTGAAGCCTACTCCAGAGGTGTGTCCTCCTTTGGCTCCCCTCCAGACTCCTCCTTCGATCTCTAGTGCCACCATTTGCTCCGGCCATGCGAAGTCAAACCTCCATCGCCTTGTCTCGTGGAACTGGTACTCCTCCTGATGGTTCCTTATTCCCTCTGCCTTTAGTTTTTCCGCAGCACTCTTCTCTAGGCTGCTCCTCTTTCTCTTCGAGGATGATGACTTCTTTCGAGGTGACGATTGTCCATTTACCTTTTTCATGGAAGACATCCAGTTCTATTTCCCCTCGGAAAACTTGGAAGTCTTGTCCGGGCTTGATGCTTACCTTTTTTCTAGTTCCGGGTACTCTCATCTTTAGCGTTCATCTCTTGGGCTTTTCTTCTTACATGGAGTATGTTTGCTGCAATTGCTCTCTCTTGAGAGGCTTTTTGTGTGGTGGTTTCTTTCTTGGACCAGCCTTGGACGATTTCTAATTCGTCTGGGTCCAGTTTGCATCCATCTGCGTACCACCAATCTAGTTTGTCCTTGGCTAATGATAGGTTGTTCACCCATTTGATTGCCGTCTTGTTCTTGATTACTGCATTCTTCCACTCGTCAGAGCCACAACTCTGGCTTACTCCCATTAGATTCTTGAGAACCCAATCCAATCTGGCTGAGACGGACATATCAAGATACTCTAGGTCTTTGACCTCATCGAACTCTTTTATGTCTTCTTTTTTCCTGAACTTCTCCAGCCATTCAATCTTCTCTCCGTCTACCACATACCAGACTACATCTTCGAATGTACTCTGATTGTAGACGAATACCCTTCCAAACCTGATTCCTATTGTAGATGTGGTTTCCCCAAACTTGTGCTTCTCGATTAGTTGTATTGCTGACATCTTGTCATTCCCCTTCTGTAATCATGTCCGTCACACTAAAAGTCTCCTCTGACACCCGTTCTCCGTCTTTATATTTCCCTTCCATTGCTGCTTGGTAATGGTCTGGATTCCCTCTCTTTGGAATACGAAGGAACACATCGAGGTCTGCTGAATCCCAAGACTCAATGATGCTCTTCTTAAAGGGGGTGAATCCTGCTATTGTTTGTGCCCAGAACTCCTCTACCTGCCTGATCTGGAAGCCCTCTTCCTTGATCCTCTGTGTCAACATGGCCTGTCTGGTCCTGTTGATCTTGTTCCACTTGGAAACTCCAATGATCTTAGCCAGTTCGTTAGCCTTCTCCTTGTGATCATCCCATACCGAGGCACCCTCAATTGGCTCTCCAACCTTGGGTTGAGGTAAAGCCTTGGGCCTGGAATCTACCAGTTTCTTCTTGAACGTAGCAGGGGCCGGAGGAGTCTTGTTGTAGGAGTATTCAGCATTATCGGAACTCTGGATTACCTCCTTCACCTCTACTGAAAGTGGTGCCCTTTTCAGTGCCCTACGGATCACCACCTTCTTAGCCATTTCTCCCCAGTGGTCACGCCATGCAGGAGAGTTCGCTGAACGGCTCCCAGATCGAATCTGATCGACTTCAGCGGCTGTCATGAGTTCCGAGTAGGTGGAGCCTGTCGGGAGGCATACGAGGCAGTACACGCCCACTACAGGGCCTCTGAAGTCCTCGCTGCTGAATGGGTCAAACTCATGGGTGAAATCGTCCTGGGTGGCCTTGTATTCGTCGTTCTGTCTCACAATGCCAGTATGGATCGACTTCATTCCTGACCTGTATGCCAGATCAATGTATCCCTGATACCCTACGGACAGTTGTGCGTCATTTCCATACGGTACCAAGTAAGCAGATCCCAGTACCCCAATGTCCAATCCTAAGGTGCTGGCCTGTACACATGCCTTAGCAATGGACTGGATACTGCACCGTTTTAGCCCATCGTTCATCTTGATCTGCATGATAATGTTGCGGAGAAATCTCTCCTTCTGAATGTTGCTGGGTAGCAATGCGAAGAGTTCATCTCTTCTGGATTCTAACCAATCCTCAATCGTCGCTGGTAAAGCAGATTCTGACATAACCTAGTCCTTTCTGGGTCGCCATTTGATCGCTCTGTACTTCGAGGCGTACACCGTGTACTCCTTCTTCGTATACTCATGATAAGTAAGTTGCCCGTGAGCAGATTTCCCGATCTCTGCATCTGATAAGTCAGAAATCAGGTTGGCCCTGAGATCACTTTCTTTCTTCTTGGCTATGGAAAGTTCTTCCTTTGATTGAAGCCACGATACAATGTCCATGTCTGAAAGTTCTGTAACCTTACCGGGTGCCCGTACTATCTTCTTCAATGTCTCTATTTTAGCAGGTGAATCGTCCGGTGCAACTCCCTCCATCACATTTCTATTCCAAAACCTACCGATCCTATCCTTGATCTCTTCAATCTCTTCTTCGTAATTAGGAATGTCTATCGTGTACATCTTTAAGTTGAAACCATGATCACCAATCAAAACCGCAACGTAAACCCTATCCAAATCAGCAACCACTCCCTGCCATAAACATTGAGCAAGAACATAATCAGGAACCTCGTCAGTCCATTCAGTGCCCCAGTTATAAGGCAGCCCAGTAGTCTTAGCCTCAAGAGCATTACGGCAAGCATCAGGCTCAGTATTAATGAACATGAAATCGAGGTTGGCATGGGCGGGAATCTCCAACCCCTCAGAGGAAGTAAGAATCTTAGTCCTACGCACATTAGCACTAGACCAAGTAAAGTCCTTTACCTCCAACTTAGTCAAAGCCCAGTCAATCACAGCAGGTTCCAACATGTGACCAGCCTCCATAGCCGAGTTCTCCACCTGCTTCATCTCATGAGTCTTTTCCAGGTAGACATCAACAGCAGATCGAAAGGGTGAGATGCCCAGGATAGATGGAATGTCACTTCCACCTACTGATTGCTGCCGTGCTTTTAATTGCTTACTCGTCAGAGCCATTGGTCACCTCGTCTCCCCATACATCCCAGTTTTCCGATTTATCTCTTCTTGCAAAGAGTTCTAGTTTCCTCAGATATGGAAACATTTTTGAAATCCTTTCTCTCACCTCTCCCGGTTTTTCTGAATGCTTTGTTCTTTCGCTTTTAATGTACTGCCTTTCGTTACGACTACCTCTTGGGGTTGGTATCTTTCCATGCTTAAACACAAGGCATAATTCACATTGAGACATAGTATAGAATCCGGGGTTAACTCGTACTTTGTCCCATACGAATGCCACGGTCGCCCAGTTGAACCCCCATGATTTACCTAACTCAATTGCTTGGTTTAAGTGTGGGTTTGTTGACCACATAAAGAGTAAGCAATTATCTTCAGATATTTTGTTTATCTCTAAGTTTTTAAGATCATTGAGTTTGATTGTCCCGTAATGGTTTGCTGCTCCTCCAGTATCTCCTGACCCTGAACCAGCATGTTGTTTCTGACCTTTATAGTCCCA
>Ga0255047_10002205_pt1 | contig 13050 bp, 13 predicted proteins | sample JV7_2_1_MG_FD_183640 | JGI IMG/M metagenome (GOLD analysis project Ga0255047, IMG submission 183640) | Seawater microbial communities from Jervis Inlet, British Columbia, Canada - JV7_2_1 | ecosystem: Environmental > Aquatic > Marine > Inlet | place: Canada: British Columbia | collected 2016-10-06
AAGTTGTAAAGGTATTAGGATCGTCTATAGATCCATAACCAATATGCGCCAGATTTGGAATGTCCCTTATTGTAAATGCTTGGTTAGTCCAGTTCCATACGACCGCTTTATTGCACTGAAGGCTGGTACTTTCCGCTGTTGGGAAGCAAGCCCACATCTCTGTTCTTCCATAGTCAGCTACAACAAAAGATTTCTTATATTCTTCACCATCAATAGATTGGAAGATGTAATCTCTAATCTTATGGGGAAGGATAGAAACAACCTTCTGACCATCGTTAATATAAATATCACCGTTGCCAAAGAAGAAGTGTCCACCATCATACTCTGCTACACAGTTCTTTGTTAATGCACCAACTGAAGGAGATAGTTGCCTAAAGGCAAAGATGAAAGGGGTTCCAACATACGTCATAGAGTATATGGAATCCTCTTTATAAATCATAAATGAATCACGCAGAGGAAGGCCATCAAGTATCGCGCCTTTTGAATCTGCTAATTCATACTCTCCAGCATCTACTGTTGCACTGGTTTCATCCCATGAGGCTGGGATTAGCTGAGTAGCAGCCTCTGTAGACCATTTTACTAATCTTGGATAATTTACATTTGACTTGGTTACATTAAGGGAAACCAAGAATGATCTGAATGCTCTTAATGACTTACATTCTGTGCTGGCGGGCCAATAAGTAAGGTCAGCCATCTTAGTTGATGTTGCAGGTACACCGGCAGTTAATGCCCAGAACTGTGGATCATCAACACCGTTAGTCATTACAAGTACACCGCCTATAACAGTGGCAGTCCAGTTTTCCGTAACGTCAGTAGAGTATGCACCACTGGCTCTGGTAATGTCGTACCACTTCTTTGTTCTGGTTACTGTTGCGCCATCTAAATGAGTGGTAGCACCGCCGCCTCTTGTACAACCAGTGAAGTCTGTAGAAGTTTTACCAGTGTAAGGTATTTCCTCTTCACCTATTGTTATAGTTCCGGCAGTCTCAAAACCAACTGTGCTATCCACAGTAATGGTAGAATCTGCGGCTCCAACTGCCCCGTCTAGTGTATCTGTAACGGTACTATTGTCGTAGACATGTATAGCCGCTGTACCCCCTACAATCCAGTACTCATTAACTCCTGTTACAAGACTAACAATGTAAAGAGGAGCAACAGGTACGGTTGCCATAACATCGGCGTAGCCCGGCGATTTTATAATAGCATCATGCTCTGATCTAACGTTATTACCATCAGACCATACATTAGGTGGGAGTTGCCACGGATTGATATCCTTGACAATTCCAACTTGCCCCACATTATCAATGGGGATTAAAGCCATATTAGGCCCACCCTAGTGATACTGCGTGTATTCTTGTATCTTTAGCCGCTGATTGGTTATGCGTTGTTATCTTGAACCTCATAGACGTGCCTGAAGTAATTCCTGATAGATCAACTCCATTTGCCGTCAAAATAGTGTGGCCTCCAGTCGTTCCTTGTGACACTAGTGTTACTGCTGAAGTGTAAGCAGAACCATCGCGACTTATATACGCTTTAATGTCTGTGTTTACTGTAGCCGTGCCAGCACCGTCAGAATATGTCATAACCAGATCGCCAGTAGTTGGTGCAGATTGAGCTGTCTGAGCGTTTGATACTAAAGTCATGTCGGCATAGGAAAGCGTGTCATAGAGAATGTGGATTGCACCTGATCCGCCAGCGGCAGATGGATCTGCATCTGCGGAAGAGCCTCCGACTCCACCACCAGTATTAGCTGTTCCGGCAGTACCTGCGGCTGGATAAGTGCCTCCAGCACCTCCTCCTCCTGTGCCTCCAGCCCCGCCTCCGGCTGTATTTCCACCTCCACCGCCACCTCCGGCGAACCAACCTGAAGCTCCCACACCTGTTCCAAAAATAGAGGAGTAATCTTTACCAACACCGCCCGCTCCTCCAATAGTTGTGCTTGCTGGATTAGAACCTATAGCCCCTGCCCCTCCACCACCGCCGCCTACCATATTCCAAGTAGTATTTACGCCGCCATGATTACCAAAACCAACGCCGCTATATGATCCAAAGGTTGTAACTTGATCTGTAGTTCCTCTGACTCCATATCCCGTTGAAGTATTTGCACCGCCGCCACCAGAACCCCCTGTAACTGCGCTAGCACCGGCAGAAGCTCCTCCTGATCCACCGCTTGCCGTTAATATTTGCGTAGTTCCAGAGGAGTCAAATACGGAATCAGCACCATTAGTTGCTGCCGCTACAGCTACCCCTGTAACAGCCGCCGCACCTGCGCCTATTGTTAGGTTATAAGTGGTGCTTGCTACTGCCGCATAGTTTGAAACATATACAAGCCCTCCTGCACCTCCTCCGCCATTTCCGTTTCCCCATGTAGCTGAACCACCGCCACCACCAACAACAAGCACCTTTATGGTTCCAGTCAGATTCGCCGGTGCAGCCCAAGTGTCGCTTCCAGTCGTTGTGTGGTTCGATGCGACACCTGTTGCGACATCCGAACCAGAGTAATAATTGCCTGCGGCATTTCTAAATTCATTGGTAGAGGTTGATGCGTCAATTCCAGAAGCGTCTTCAAAGGCGTCTATACTCTGATCCACTAAGTTGTATCTAGCAAGAGAACCGTTTGCGGCAACCTTGAATCCTAAAAGGGCAATGTCATCTCTTGCACCATCATCTTCTACGCCAGTTAAATTGCTACCATCTCCATAATAGGGCATTACTCAAACCTCCTGCAAAGTAAATTTGTACTTCTTGCCATTTTTTCTATTTAGCAGGAAAAGGTCATCAGAGCCTTCCTGTATTGTCCAGCTACCTGTTGACCCATCTACATCATTTCCAACATGGCCTGTATTGTCTAGGTGTAAGTCTGCGGAGTACACATTAGCCCAAGTCGTTCCAGATGCTCCCAAGTCTCTTGTACCGTCTGCTTCTGGCAACAGATTGCCTGTAACCGTAAGAACAGAGCCGTTGTAAGTTAATCCAGATTCACCATTTAATGTATTGGCTGTACCTGATCCAGTAATAACTCTGTTATCTGCATTGGTATTGATTGTGGTTCCAGTAGCAGCAGCCCAATCAAATCCATTAGTGGCACTAGAATCTACTGTTAAAACATCTCCATTTGATGCCCCAGAGATAGGAAATCTAGTTTCTGAATCGACAGAGTTATAGGCCAACAAGTCACCTTTAGTAGTAAGCTTGTCGGGATAAGCAAATGCAGCGGGCTGCCACTCTGAGCTTGTAGACGAATATTTAAGAACGTAATCGTTGGTCGGTGAGACGGACGAGACGTTGCTTAAATCTTCCAGTGAAGCAGCCCCTATGATTGCAGAGTCTTTGGTGGTGACTGCGCCCGATGAGACGGTGAATTTGGCCGTGTCAAAAGAGGCTACGCCTTTATTTGATGTGGTGGCTTCCTCTGCTGCAATCGTGACTGTCGTGCCTGTCGCAGACGTATCAATGCCTTCCCCTCCAGAGACTGTAAGACTTTCAGAATCAAGGTCAATGTCGATACTTCCACTGTCCGTAGTAATATCAAGATCTTGTGCTGTAACCTGTGCATCGACATAAGTTTTAATTGCTCCTTGAGTTGCTAGAAGAGTAGCGCTTCCAGTACCCACGGTAGCATTATCAATTCCGGTTACTGTCGCACCAGTAGCTAAAACTAGACTGGTACTTCCATCTAATGTGGTTCCAGAAACAGCGGCAGGGGTTGCCCCGCCAATAACTGTTCCATCAATTGCCCCACCATTAATGTCTACAGTCTGTGCTGTCTCTACGCTAAATGGTAAGACGATAAAAGAAGATCCATCATATATCTTTGCTACGTGATTACCTGCACCCGCTGAAGTATCGATCCAAACAAGACCTTCAGTTATAGCAACGGCAGGAGCCGTAGCAGATGTATGGATTGCATTGACCGCAATATCTACAGAGGGGAAGGATTGCTTGACTGCCCGTTTGACGGTGCGAATCTGGTCGTCCCCCTGCGATACTAGGTCTGTAGCTGTAGGATCTGTTATTGATAATTCATCAATATAATTTGCTGGATCTAATGCCATTATGGATACCCTGTAGTGTTCATCACCCTCATCGCGCTACCTGAATGACGGTCTTTGTTATCTTGTTCTTGTAGAGCCTTTAAAGACTCTTGAAATGCGGTAGCCCATAATTGAACCCGTTGATCGTTCATTAAGAAAGGTTCAGCCTCTAACAACGCTCCGTATAGATATACATCTGGATTATCTGTGAGCATCTGTTCTGTCGTATTAGAATCTGATAGAGCATCAATCTTCTTATAGAACATTATAGAGTAGGTATAGCCAGAATCTGGGGACGGCCCTAACCTAACTTTCTTTATGGGTGTTCCGGTCGAATTGTCTGAGAAGATCGTATAAGCCAATGGCTTTCCACCCTGACTCCCCGCCCACATTCTATTCATGTTTTCAGGGGTTAGATAAGATAGTGTAGTTATTGGGCTGGTGCTTAAATGAAAATCAACCATCTGTAGATAGCCGGATGGTAGAGCATAATCTCTAGTGCCAGATATTAATGTGGCTGCTCCTCCTAACGTAGTTTCATCTACGTTCAGCATTATTGACAGCCGGACAGTCCGGTTCATCCGGGCCTCCGCTAGAGCAATAAACTCTGGTATCCTATCGGTTAAATCAGATCTGTCTAACCAGTTGGCTACCGCAGTCTGGAGGGTAGCATACGTATTGATCGCCATTTTTTATACGTTACGGGCTGAATAGAATATTTTTTGGTTTAAGATTCTATATCCGTTTGCTGTGTCAGTTTGTGCGCGTCCTGCGACGCCAAATGTATATAGCCACATAATTATATCCTTGTTGGGGTTGTTCTAAAATATTTATTATCGGGGTCGTTGAGATACTTCTTCATAAGGTTATGATCTTTCTCTATTGCCCCATTCGTTTCCTTCATCCACTGAGTCCATACATTAAGAGGTATAGAGGCAACTGTCAGACCTTCCTTATGTTTATGACGATTGAGTAGACTCCCGTAATCAAAAAGCTTCCTTTTGTTTTCTTCTAGTATAGGCTCGACATCCTGATATGTGTTTACAGTAAACTCTTTTTCATCCGCACTTGAATGAAAAGTAGTATGCAACATATTAGGTTCTACTGGTTTATTCATCTTAAATGATGCCCCTGATCGTTACGATTTACAATTTTTTCCATACGCTTAACCGTATCGGAGAGTTTTTCTTCACGCGTGGAAGTTGAGCTTACTTTCTTTTCAGTCTTAACAGCCGACTTTTTAGATTTCTTACCAGCCATAAACCTTCCCAACCTTTGAAACCTGCGTACTTATAACGTTATCTATAGAACCATTATGATCCGTATGACCTAAAGCACCATCAACTCCCGGCCCATACTTTTTAAGTTTGGGTTCTCCCTCTGCATAAGGAGGGGGATTCATATCAGGGCCAATAGCTGTTGCGCTTCCCTTGCTTGGTGGTTGTCCAATATTTGCCATCTTGTTTCTCCTGTAAGGTTAAGCCCCCCGGAGGGGGCTATACCAATACTAATTAAGTTGCGCTCTTTAACTGGCCACTTCCGTTGCCATTCTTAGCTCGCAAACCGTACTCAGCAATCAAAAGCTGTTTCACACTATCACCAGACTTGGCAAGAGTTTCTGTACGGAATGGACGTAAATAGTCTACAGACCAGAGGTCAAAGTCTATAAAGTCAACCTGAGTTGTCGGGATAAACCTATCAGGCACAACCTTAAACGTACCAAAGTCCGTAACAAGAACATCAACAGCATTTACGGCAGTGATATTGTCTTTAGAGCCAATATCCTTTCTGGGTGCAGCAACCACAGCGCCACCAACAGTAGATGAACTGATAGTACCCTTTACTGTGCTATCACACAAAATAGTATCGGGTGTTCCACCCAAATTCCAGATGCGTGCAGCTACATTGTTGACTAAGGCAATGGTAATGGCTGTATCAGCACCACCCGTACCTGCCTCTGTAGTACCATCTGGGCCAGCGGCACCCGCACCATTGTTGGTCAAACCACCGCCAGTAGAGGCGGCAACAACATTTGACGTTCCAACAGCGGTCGTACCAATCCAAGTTGAAAAACAAGCGGTGTTTCTAGCAGCGCCAGAAGAACCAACAGCCTTAACCGTACCCTCAAGCAACATTAACTCCATGTCGCGCTTCATTTCCTTTGCCCTCTTAGCGAGCTGGTAGGCTTGCGTAGATTTTCTTCCTGCAAAATCTACCGCTTCAGCCGTTCCAGAACTCTGGACTTGTGTTGCGGAAATCTGGGTGTAGTTAGACAGACGGCGTGGCTCAGTCTCAGCAGTTGAAGTATAGTCGTTACCCTCAATCTGCGTGTTACTGGCGGCCGCCTTCAGCTCGTCTGTTTGCCACTCAAACAGAGTGTTATCAGCGGTTCCACGTCCACAACCGTTCAGAAACGGTGTGTCCATTGGACTGATATTATATATAATGTTTGATAGGTCTTCCCTGATGCCTATAGCACCATAGGTTTCCCTAGTATTCGTAGGAACTGCCATAGCATTTCCCTCCTAAAGTTAAAGGTCTATAAAATCCTCCAAGAGTGCAGACGCATCATCAACGCGCCCTGAACCCTGAAGACGTTTCATTTGGACTTTACGCTTGCCCCTATCTGAATCAGATTTATTTCGTGGGGAACCCGCCCGTATAACTCTTGGCTTATTTTTCACTTTCTTACTAACAACTGAAGGTGAAGAAGCCTTGTCATACTTCATAGCTTTGTAAATAGTAATTAAGGAACGATGATCTATTAAAGATCCTATCTCTTCTTCGGTGTACCCTTGAGAGATAGCGTATTTCTTAATTTCCCCGCTTAATTTCTGCCGTGTATTGCTTTCTCTCCATTCAGGAAGTGCTTCTACCAACTTACCATGCTCTCGCTGTAGAGCTTGATGATGTTGCCTTTCAGATTCCTGTTTATGGGTTTGTTGGGCTTGCTGCTGTTGGTACTGAGCGTTCCTTACCTTATCCTGTTCCTCTCTGTACTCATCCCTTTTAGTTATATATTCAAGCGGATTGTCGTTTTTGAGGGTATTCCAGTCTATGGTAGCAAACTGATCCAAGTTGCCCATTGAGTTTTCAATCACGTTTTGTAAGGCGCTAACGTATTGCTGTCGTTCTGTCTGAATCTGTTGTATTTCAGCGTTCCATTGGGATTGGTTGGCTTCTATAGACTTTCGTTGTTCGGACAGTTCTTGTGTTTTTCGAGTATAATCTGATTGCCGTGAATAACCCTTTATCAGTTCGTCGAGGGGTATTGTATGTTCTTCACCATTTACAGTGACAGCATATAAGACCTCTTCTTCTGACTCACTTTCATCAGTGCCTTCTTCTTCCACATCTTCATCAGATGCTTGTTCTTCAGGCTCCTCTTCCAATGATTCGTCTTGAATTTCTTCAGTAGACTCTTCTTCTTCCGTAGGTGCGGCTTCCTCCTCTAAGGGTGTTTCCTCTTCAGGTTCCATTAGACCGAGTAATGCCTCTCTTGCTTCTTCTACACTTCCACCAGTTGGTGGGATCGGCTGTGTAGCCGGATGCGGGGCTTGTTGCGTATCCGCCATAATAATACTCCTTAATTAGATGAATGGGTGTTGCTTTTCAAGTATCTCAGTCATATGTCCAGTTTCAACTATGGACTTTATATGGCCTTCAATCCTATCAAGCAATCTCATCGCTAACCAGATTGATTCTCTGGATTCCGATTCTGTCGAACCGCTGTGACTCCAACGATTCATTAAATCTTCTTTTAGTACATTAAATGATTCTATAAATAATTCGTTTTGTAATAGATTGTTTGCGTGTCTCGCTCGTTCATCATTTAAAAAATCGCTCATGTGTCTCCTATTGCTACGGCTCTGTTTTGTTCTCTTTCGAGATTAATTTCCTGTTGCTTTAGATTTGCATCAACAGCTAATTTCTGATATTCCTGCTGTATCTTTTGCGCCTTTATCTGCATTTCAGCAGCCTTAATTTCAAGTTCTTTTTGCTTAACCTGAGTCTCCATCATTTGAGTCTGTTGTTCTGGAGATGGGCCTTCCTGTTTTTGGGGTATTTGTGACGGATCAGTTAGGAATTCATCTACGTTCTGGAATCCCATTGCCTTAACTAATGATGCTCCCAAGTTGTACATGTTCTGTTCCGTTACTATCTGTAAGCCGCCTTTCATCGCTTCCCCAGCAAACGAAAGCATCTGAGAAAGATGCGCCATCTGTTGATCTTTATTTCCCTGCCCTAAAGCCACAGATACAGTACAATCATACTTATCATTCCATACATCGGGCCGTACAGGAACCCACTCATTTCTTAACATGATTACTCTTTGTTTATCTTGATTCTTATGAAGAAGTTCATAGATTGTAATCATCAAGTCTTTTACGCCAGTCTCCGCAAAGTTTCTGGCAATCAACTCTACACGGCTATTTGCTGCACCCATAACTGCATTAACAGCGGTAGCTGTAGTGTGTGATGTTAAAGCGTTTTCATTTAAGCCTTGAGACATTCGAGATACACCTGCCCTTGATTCTCTTACACCGTCAAGATATTCGAGCATCTGGAATGAGTAAGGCTCTAATGCTGGGGTAGCTAAAGGTGTAACTGCGTTTGGAGACTTAACTCTAACAACGCCACCCGGCCTCTGTGTAAGAAGGTCATCTAGGTTGGCCTGACCTTCTAAAACTGCATACCTACCAAAGTTTTGGTTATACATGTTATCCATGAGATTTCGCATCAGCGTACTACGCATGAGCTGAAGATCCATAATTAGATCAGCTATGGATAACCCGAAGAACTTGTGAGGAATTTTAATTGGAGTTATAGATACAAATGGAATTTTATCTATCTCTTCATTAGCCAACACCGTAGAACCCACTGTACATATCTTTCTTAGTTCCGCAATTCCATCATCATCGTAATCTGTTTTTAGAAAAGATTCATGTAGCCAGTATTTGCTCAGGGACTCATCATTATATTCATCACCTGCTCCTATACCCCAATATTCAGCAGACTTATCAAACGCATAACGCTCAAGTCTTTCCGCTGAAAAGGCCATGAGATCTTCATCACTTCCCCCTAAACTTTCCGTATCAAGATCTTGATCTGGGTACATCTCTCTTAATTCAGATAAAGTTTTTTCCACCCTATGACAAACAAACCTTGCGTCCTGTATTGATTTGGCTTCTCTTGAGATTAGGAATTCAGAAGGTGGTACATTTTCAATCTTTATCCTTCCGTTGTAATTAGTGCGTTTGATTACCACGCTGTGTCCTTCGACTTCAGCACTTCCGTAATCTGATCCGTCATACTCGCCCGGAGGGGTATGTTCTATAACCTCTACGCCGGGATCGTTAATAAGAACCGCTAATTCATCCTCTGTTAGATTTTTATATTCTTCTCTTTGGGATTCGTCTGTCTCATCCCACCAGACTTTAACTATTCCATTCTTACTTAAAAGAGCATCAGTAAACCACGAATACATAATTTCCCAACCGGGATTGTCTTTAGTGAATACATAGTTCACATAGTCTGTGGCTTGTTTAGCCATCTCAACATCTTCTGGGCCATGAGGACTAAACTTAACCATCTCATCTCCAGAAGCAAACACCCTCATTAAAGAAGGCTTAATCCATTCAATGGTATCCTGAACTGTAGAATCTACATATTGGGATCTTCCATCTACTTCATTACCGAAAGGAAGGCCATAGTAATACTTCATAGCCATTTCTCTCTGGGTTCCTATGGTATCTCCCATATACCCCAAAGAATCGGTTATTTCTCCCCGAATTCTGGTTACTAAATCTTCTTCGGTAATTTTTTCTTTAGCCATTAAATGATTCCATAATTTCTATACTCAACCTCGTTTGTCCACGCTGGGTCATGTCCTGCTACAGCAAAACGTTGTGATTGAAAGGCATATCGAGTAGCTGACATGAGGTCATCCCGTAGAGGAACCACCTTATTGTCCTTCCTGTGGTACATTCTGAACTCTTCAAACCAGTCAGAAAGTGTCGAAAACACCTTAAATTTACCCCCTTCTATGGCCTGTAACATAGCCATTAAACCCTCTTCTATGGAGTTTGAACCCTTGTTATTGCCCAATGCAGGTGGATTGGAGAAGTGTTCTAGCAAAAAGCTGCACCCCATGTTCCTGTATTGGTCTGCTAACCCCGGATTTCCCATAGAATCGCGTCTATTTCCATCATGTGGGTACGCAATCGGTATAAAACTGGGTCTTGTTCGTATCATTTCTGCATGAACTGCTGGAGAGGCTTTAGAAGCCCTGTAACAGTCATATACATAAAACATTTCTGCTTCTGTATCCATAGCACACCACACTACGGCTGTTGGGTGATCCCATCCAAAATCTATTGCTGCTATTCTTGGAAAATGGTCTTCTATATGGAAAGGATCTACCATAATCTTCTCTTCACTTAGTGGAAATACCAATCCTGAACCAATTGAAGGTCGTCCGTACCTTCTCATTTCCCTTTCGTGGGGCGAATATGAGGAGAGGATTTGTTCCATAACAGCTTCATTAAGGTGTCCCCTCTCGCCTTTCATGGACATAATTCTTTCTGATGCGTCATCCCAAGTGGCGTTGTTTAATGATTGGCCTGATTTCAGGTTGTTCATAAAGGATGCGACTGTTTCCGTCATCCCATTTTCTGGGGTAAACGTCATGTAAACCATACCTCTGCGGTCAAGTGTCCTAGTCACAGCCTGAGAATACAGCTCTCTGCTAGGCTCTTCATCTAACCATATGCAGTCAACACTTCTTCCTTGCCACTTCTCAATGCCCATCTCATAGGCTTTGAAGAATAAAGAAGAGTTCCCCCCACTAACGTGCTTTATCAAAGCTACGCTCTTGGCGTTGGGAACACCGGGCTTACGTTCTGTCTTTATTATAAGTTTTCTAGGTATAGTACCCGAACCGAAAGCCTCTGGATCGTCAGGGGAACCCAATAATTCAAATTGAACAATATCTCTAGTGGTTTCGTTTGATACACCACCAGCCCATCCTACAATGGGTTGTGTAAATCTCTTGCCTTTCCACCATTCTGGATACAATCCAGTTAAGTGATAGGACATCTCAGCACTACCGCAATAGGACTTTCCTATTCGGTTAGCAGCCATCAGGAGTCTCTGGTTAGCAGAGTTTCCTGTTTGGTGAAAAGCTAGTTGATAGGGGTACGGATCATAATAATCGATCCTGTTGTATCGTTCCCTTTGCCGTATCTCCCTAGCTAATTCAACTGCTTTTTCTAGCTCTTCCTTTGTAGCCGGAGGCATGTATCGCTTTTTGTTGCCTCTCTGCGCTCTTTCTACTTGCATAGCATTTCCCAGATTTTCCGTATTTCCATCCTTTCTTCCCTCCCTTTAGGGAGCATCGTTGTATAGGCATTACATTTGCAACCTTCGTGCATTCTTTTCAAACCGGTTACGAGCGATTCCTTTTCTGTAGTCATCATTGTCTAAGAATTCTATAGCAGCTTCCTTCATACGACCCTGCTTTATGAGCTTCGTGGTTGTATGGGTTTTTAAAAGATCACCTCGAAAAACCATGCTTATTACAGCTAATTTAGCTTGCTCTGATAAGCCATCATAAACAGATGGAGTAAGGGTGTTCCTAGCTGTTTTTATCTTATCTTCTATATCTTTCTTAAATAGAGCTTCAGCTTCATTTGGAGTTGTAGTATTTCTGTTAAACCACCCAGATTGAGCATCACTTGGATCATCGCCAAAATGCCCTATACCTCTTGTTTTTATTCCCTTCTTTTCCTCGCCCTTTGTGGGGAAGTAAGGAAAAAACCTGTAATCTTCGTCCTCCAGCAAATCTTCCCATACCATCCTTTTAAATGGGTCTTTATAGGGGTTGTCTATAAATGTTTTAAGTGGTGCAGAAACAGCCTTATTTGCCATTTTCCCTGTAAGGTCTAGTAATGAGTCTGCTTTGTCCAATGCTTCAGGCACAAAATCTAAGATGCTTGATCCAACCTTCTTTAAATCCCCAAACAGGTTAGTCCCTGATACTCTCTCTGGAGGCGTATACTGTGGCTTGCCCTCAAACCTCATTGAAGAGTCTGGTTGAATATTAGGGATCTCTCCCGCAGCTTGAGCGCGAATTAACTCCTCAAGCTCCTTCCTAGTCAACTGCCTAGCCATCAGTTCACCTATTCCACGGCTGTTCAGGACGATTTAGATTTAACATCCTATCTCTAGCAGCCTTCTCAGCTATCGGTATACTTGGATAACTTCGTATCATTTCCCCATTTTCTGGATCAATCATATTATTTAGTATGATTATTTTTTTAGCATCTTCTGGAGAAACGTATCTTCCGTTATAAATTAGAGGTATATTCATCCATCCCCCATCTGGAGAGGACACAGTTGTTGTGCTTTCTGAATGTATTCCTTCAAATTGATCTTTATATACCTTTCTTCCATAGGGAGTGTAGTAAGGAAGCGGAGATAACTCAAGTGTAGAGGTTGGGTGTTTTTCATAAAATTCCCTATTTTTACGAAATAGTTCTTCGTTTTCCCCATGTGGTTTTTGGGGGCTAGGAAACGAATCTAGCAACCCAACCATCAGTTCACCAGTCGTGGTATGAGTTCAGGCTCTGTGGTTCCAGTTAAGGCTTCAAGTTCCCTCTTTAACTCATCTGTAGATTTCTCTTCGTGAGAGATCTTCTGCTCTATTCTGTCTGCGGGTTTTAGACCTGCTCTATCCAGTATGTCTTTAGACGCAGCCAACCTCACCTGTTCGCTGGTAGCAGTTTGAGCTAATGCACTGATCTGGCTCATGGCAGCAGGTACAGCATCCTGAACCATCTTCTTAATCCGTTGCTCTATCTCTCTGGAGAACTTATTCTTTAAGGTATGACCCTGTTGTTTAGCCGTAGCTTCAGAGTAACCAGCCTGTATAGCTGCCTTAGTCGCGTTTCCTGTCTGACAGTACCCTTCTATGAAGGCGGATTGTTTATCCGTTCTCAACTTACGCTTCTCCTCT
>Ga0255047_10002208_pt1 | contig 13044 bp, 14 predicted proteins | sample JV7_2_1_MG_FD_183640 | JGI IMG/M metagenome (GOLD analysis project Ga0255047, IMG submission 183640) | Seawater microbial communities from Jervis Inlet, British Columbia, Canada - JV7_2_1 | ecosystem: Environmental > Aquatic > Marine > Inlet | place: Canada: British Columbia | collected 2016-10-06
CTTCAGAGTTTTCGTTGGTAGGTTGAATACCTACAGATTTAGCGCCAGTTAAATGGTCGATATAGATTTGATCTGTAAATTCTTCATAAGCCCATCTATAGTCAGGCTTTTTCTTTCCACTTACTGGATCTATTTTAACATTGGTCCAATCAGCGACACCATACGCACCTTTATACCCGTCAAAAATCTGTATATATTTCTTTTCCATAATATCTTTTCATGGGCCCTTAAGTCTCCCGCCGGGCCCACGTCATGCATGATTTCTTCGTCAGAAGAAACTAGAAATGTGAGTCAGACCCTTTCGGTTTATCAGCTTCACCGCCATGTTTTGCTTTAACACTTCCTTTAGAAATGTTTTCACAAAACGTCTTGGCTTGTTGATAAGATTGACTGTCAGTAACTGGTCCTACCTTACTTACTTCCCAACCAAACCAAGTGCCTTTATCATTCGACATTTGAGTTGTTTTTAGTCTGTAAATATGGCTAAAAGATGCTGGCGTAAATAAGCCATTCTTACCTTTTAGTTTTAAACCACTCATCATTGAGTTCCATTTTCTACTAATTTTTAATTGAGTAGACTTCATGGAAATCAAAGCTGTTGAGGGACTATCGCCTAAGATGATTACAAAATGCGATGCAGTCTTATCGATATAATTACCGTTAGGTAATCTATCTTTATAATTTGCATCTGGTTTTGTTTTAGACATCACATCAGATGAAGAATCATAAATCGCAACAGGTGCGCCTAATCCTTCTCCTCTGTCTTTCCACTCAAGATACTCGAGTTTATAAAAGCATGGAATGACATCAATGCCCTTCACACCATTATATAACTCTCCAGTAACAGAATTGTATATCATTCCTGCTTCTGCACCTTCCACATATTTACCATCCCTTTTGTTTACTTCAGGTGATAACTGTGCCAGGATTTTAAGAAAAGGTAATGCTAGATCTTGTTGACCTATATTGCCTAATCCTCTTGCTGCATCTTCCTCAAATACATTTGCGGGAAGAGGAGCACTTTCTTTTTGTGTCATGTTTCCTTGTTCTTTGTTCATGATTATTTGTTCCTTGTTATTTTTGTTCTGTTGCCCGTGAACAGGTTAAAAAGATCAGAAGGCACTTCTTGTCCAGCTTCTAGACGCTCTCTGACCAATGCTTTAAGTGTCATAGGCTCAACCTTTAATTTCTGGACAGGTTGGTACCCTCGACTTTGTGCAAGGCTTGCATAATCGCTTGCCTTGGTGTCTTCGTTACGACCAAAAGCAACAGTAACCTCATTTTTAATAAGATCACCTAGGTCGTTTTCTCGAAGCCATTTAAATGCTTCTTCTCGTTTTGCAACGGGAATAGAAGCACCATAGACAGGTTTTACTTCAACTGAAGTTCCATCTGCCAATTTAAGTGTGGAGATATTCATTTCCTGCATCATTGTAGGAATAATCTCCCCTGAAACTAACTCTATATTTCTTTTGAGTTCTTTTAGTTCCACTTCTTTTTTAGCTAATATATCTTCTAGATTTGTTAGCTTCACAACTTGATCAGATAATTTATCAGATTCATTTACTGAATCCAAAGATTTTCTCTGATCTTCTTCGTAATTAATATCACTCATTTATCTCTCCTTTCTCGTGTAGATTAATCTTAATGGAATAATATTTTCTTTCTTGTTTATCCCACTTGAGTAATTGATATTTACCGTTAGTTCTATCAGATACAATAGAACATGCGACTCCAATAATAGCAGGATCTCCTGTAAGTAATAAAAAATCTTTTTCCCTATAATTTTGTAAACCTTTTCTTAGTTTAAAAATTAATGGACCAGGAGAAAAAATAATTTGGGAAAGTTCTGGTAATAAAAACTTAAACGTTCCAAATTCTGCAGCTCCCATAATATTTATTTTAGGGCGACCATCTCTGGTCCCTGCGATCTCCTGAATTACATATACAATAGGCTTTTCATTAGCCCCACTCATTACAGTAAACATAGTACCTTGTATCTTTCTAACATTGACAAAGGTTATAGATTATCCTATATAGTAAGTCAATAGAAAGATGAATTATAAGTTTAAAACTAAACCATATGAGCATCAATTAAAAGCCCTAGAGGCTTCTTGGACAAAATCTTATTTTGCTTATTTTATGGAGATGGGTACCGGAAAATCTAAAGTGCTTTTGGATAATATTGCCATGCTCTATGATCAAGGGAAGATAGATGGAGCCTTAATTGTGGCTCCTAAAGGAGTAATTGGAACTTGGTATGAACAAGAAATTCCTGAGCATTTTCCTGAACATATAGAAAAAGTGTCAGTATTATGGCAGGCTAATATTACCAAAGGACAATCTAAAAAATTAAACACTCTCTTTAAAACTGGAGAAGAACTTCATATTCTAATTATGAATGTAGAAGCTTTTTCAACTCAAAAAGGGGTTGATTTTGCAACTAAATTTTTAAGTTGTCATAATACTATGATGGCAATTGATGAAAGTACAACTATTAAGAATCCTGATGCAAAAAGAACTAAAAATATATGTAAATTAGCTCCTCATGCTAAATATAAAAGAATACTAACAGGTTCTCCTGTTACTAAGTCTCCCTTAGACTTATATAAACAGTGTGATTTTTTATCCTCAGAACTTTTGGGTCATAGTTCTTATTACACTTTTAGAACACGTTATGCGGTAATGAAGACAGCTAATTTTGGAGGACGAAATGTGCAGATTGTTGTGGGTTATAGAAATTTAGAAGAGCATTCAGAAAAATTAAAAGCTTTCTCTTCTAGAGTTTTAAAGGATGACTGTTTAGATTTACCTCCTAAAACATTTATGAAAAGAATTGTTAAATTGACGCCGGCCCAAGAGAAAGTTTATAAACAAATGAAACACCTAGCTCTAGCGGAAATGGAAGGAAAACAGATGACAACAGCAACTGTCTTAACTCAACTTATGAGACTACATCAAATTACATGTGGTCATTTTACAGCTGATGATGGAACCACTAAAGATATAAAAAATAATAGAATTACAGAATTATTAAATACTCTAGAAGAGATACACGGTAAGGTTGTAATATGGGCACATTACCAGTACGACGTAGAAACAATCGTGGAACATCTTAAAAAAGAGTATGGGGATAACTCTTTTGTAACTTATTATGGAAAAACACCTATGAGTGAAAGACAGGATAACATTAAAAAATTTCAAGATCTTAAAAGTCCCGTAAGATTTTTAGTGGGGACCACGCAAACTGGCGGGTATGGTATCACCTTGACGGCTGCAAGTACAATGATTTATTATTCTAATGGCTATGATTTAGAGAAACGCCAACAATCAGAGGCCCGTATAGACAGAATTGGACAAAAATTTCCAATGACATATATTGATATTATGGCTCAAGATACGGTAGATGAGAGAATTGTGAAAGCTTTAAGAAAAAAAATAAATATTGCTAGTAAGATAATGGGAGAAAAATTAAAAGCATGGATTTAAAAGAATATATTTTACCTAGTAATACAATGATAGGGGGATGGTATATTCCTAAGCCATTGTGTGATGATATTATAAACCTCTTTAAAGAAAATAAAGATAAACAGACTCCCGGTGTTGTGGGGCCACCTTTACGTGTAGATCCTGAGGAAAAAGTTTCTACCGAAGTTCCAATCCATCCTTCTTATGATCATCCAACCTTTACTATCTATAAAAACCTTATAGGAAACATTGTTCATTTATATGAAAAGAAATATCCTGAGGTTGAAGAATTTAGTAAATTTGGAATGGGAGAATCCTGTCAAATTCAACACTATAATCCTGGAGAAGGATTTAAAAAGTGGCATTTTGAAAGAAGCAGCCAAGCAGAAAATCGCTGTCTAGTTTTTATGACTTACTTGAATGATGTTCCTGATGGAGGCACTCATTTTAAATATCAAGATTTAACAACTCCTGCTGAAAAAGGATTAACTTTAATATGGCCGACTGACTTTTCTCATACCCATAAAGGCCAAATCACCAAGCATCATGAAAAGTATATTATTACCGGTTGGTTAGGATTTGCTTAATCCTACATTTTCTGGGAGTATAGTAAAAGCTTGCTTAAAAATTTTTTCGGTTTTTTAAACCATTGATTCGTATTTCGTACCGTTGTCAGTTTTGAAAGCTTTCAAATACTGCTTTCGATTATGAGTTTGTGAGTACGAACAGTGCACCCACCCCGAATTAGGGTCTGATTCTTTCCAGTACTCGAGAATGAGTTGATCATAGTCCAGATGTTCGTGAATGTAATCTGCTAATTCTTTATTGGATACTCCAAAAATTTCAAAGTCCGCCGCGCAGCCAGAAGCATGTTGACTCGTAATTTTTGAGCCTATGGCAACACACAATTCTGGAGAGCGATATCCGCTAGAAACGCTTACAACCCTAGAAAAGTAGTCTCGAACAGGCTGTAGGATCGCCGTACAGAGCGATTTCAGGTTTTCCTGGTGCTCGGTACTAGGTGTATTATCTATGCCCTTTCTTTCAGCTGTCTGTGACTTTGTCAGCTCGTTTAGGCTAAAGTTTTCCGTCAGTTTCATCTTTTTTCTCCTGTAATTTATCTAAATCGTCTGTCGTATATTCTAACTTTTGTAAGGCTCTTTTTAATGCAGAATCTTTTGCTTTGCAAGCATCGGTCAGTTCATTAACCTGCTCTTTAAGAACTCGAACCTGTTCTTTATACTCAGAGATAATTTCTTGATAATCTGCTTTAGACATAGTTAGTTTAAAATTTGCCGAAAAACTGATCCATACGAGTAAGTTTTTGCTCGTCGGTCATTTGACTATATGGAATATTTCCGCCCCTATTTGTGACTGCTTGAGGGTTAACAGACGGTGCATTTAAAGAACTTAAAGCATCTGTGACACCACCCAGAGGAGGTAAGGTCATACCTAGACCCATAGGGACTAAAGGATTTGTTATATCAGGAAATAGATCATCTAAAGAAAGAGATGATAATTGATTTTCAATATTCGCAATAGCACCATAGGCTGCTATTAAAGGATTAGTTGTACCAATTTTATTTGCATTAAGTTGGAAAGCATCTTCTACATTACGAGAAATAGTATAGGGTCTAAATACACCTGCATCAATGGAGCCTTGTTCCACATTAGATACTCCATCAAGAGCATTCTCATAATCTGTTGCTGAAATTCCTAATGTTCTTGCTGCATCCATGTCTAATTTAAGATCTTTTTTAACTTGAAATAAAGATCGATTGGTATTGATGTAAGCATCTACAATTTCTTCCGGTTCAATCGGACCACCTTTTAAAGCCACTCTGGTAAATAAAGATCCAGATTTTCTAATTCCTTGCTTATAGTTAGCGACTTTATACCTCATCGTTCGACCAGGATTAGCAGCCACAGCCCTAAATCCAAAAAGTCCGGTGAACTCGTCACCAAATTCATAGGTCTGTCCATACTCATCATACTTACTCTTAGTCAATAGACGTTTGTCTTGTAAAGATCGATCTAATCTTTGAAGTTGAGGAAAAGAAAAAGGCATTTGAGCTTCAACTAAATGTTTCATAATTGCTCGTGATTTATTTCCCCAATTATCTTTTTGGTTATAAACTTCAAATCCATCTCTAGTTCTTCCTCCTCGTAAAACAATATCGGTTGCAGCTTCGGTCCAAATAGATTCTGAGATGAATGGCGAAGCAAATTCTTTCATAGAAGTAAACATTCCTTTCATGAAGTCATCCATGATGCCATCATTATCTTGTCTTCCATCGGCTACGGAATTGATTACTGTTTGAATGGGTCGGGATAACGTATCGTAAGCATTGGCATGAGAGAAATCGATATATTTAAAGTTCCCTTTATCATCCTTCATAGGTAAAATGGTAGAGTTCTTCGACCAGTCTGCTACATATCTTCTGATCGCTGCTTGTTCTTCATCAGTGATATCATAAAGAACTTTAAACATTTCAGTGGTTGCATAAGGTATAGCTGCTACGGTTGCACCAAAGCCTAACAATCTTTGATAGCCGAGGTTTTCAAAAGGTTTAACTCTCTTGCCATTTATTATTACTGTGTAACTCAGATCGTCTAATGCTCTGGCTACAATGTTGGTTCCTGTTCTTGCAATCTCTGCCGGAAACGATACGAAATTTCCTAAAGGTAATTTACGTGTGCTCTTAACAAAGTCTGAAACGAAATCGTAGTTGGGAATATTATTCTTAACAATGTCGGCTGCTTCTCTTTCCAACCAGTCCTCTGTGAAATTAATTGTTTCACCTGGTCGCACCACATTTCCCTGTGCATCCAATTGGTCGAGAGTTTTAAAAGTCATGTTTTCTTTAGGTCTCAGTCCTAGTCTTGCAAAAGCGGATTCCATTCTCTTTTTTTCTACACCCCAGGAATATATTTTCCAGAAGTCATCTTCAGCGGTGTAAAGATCTTGACCTACGCTTTTTAATTTAGAAAGCTGTCTCATCAACATGGATGTTCCCACGTTAGCGGTCATGGTTTCACCGAATTTAACATCCTCCAACAATCGACTGACATCTCCCAATCGTACGTTAGTATTCACCACTCCAAGTTCTAAGAGTCTATCGTAAAGTTTATTATTAAGTCCTGTTCCTTTTAAAGGAGTCTGTAACGCTGCGTAAGCCTGCTTAATGGCTTGTTTATCTGCAAAGGGAACGATTCCATTCGCTGCAGCAAAGGCTCCAGCACTTATAAAATTTCTCATATGAGTGACAGGAGATAAAATTGTCTTAGCAATCTGTGAGGTTGCTTTCGGATAAAGTAGCAAGCTATGATAAAGTTGTGAAATCATTTGTTTATCAGCAACTTGCGTTCCTACTTGTGTTAATGCATCAGCCATACCGGGGCTAGCAAACCAAGGAGAAGTATTATCTGCAAAAGGATTGGTCATTCCTTCAGCAGTTACTTTAGGTTTCTGACCTGGTTTTAGTTTTTTAATATACGCTTGTCTTGCTTTAGTTCCTACGTGTAAACTTTGAGTAGGATCTAACGGTTCTACTCGTTTGTAGTCAGGTCCGTACAAACGTAAAGCTTCGTCCTCACTTTTAGTAAACATAGGTCTCTTACCTGCTGCAATTAACTCGTCATTCTTTTTCATTAGATTTTTAAAAAAAACATTTCTTCTAACAATCATAGAAAGTTTAGCCGTCCCTGCTAAGATAGTTTGCATAGGGTTTTTTTGTTTACCTAATAGGTCTTCAAACACTTCCTTAACTCCTTTTTGTAAGTTTGCTACAGAAACCATTTGAGTTCCTCTTGCAGTTTTACCTACAGGTTTATTTGCCTGATCTAACACCGTTCTATTTACAAAGAAATCAGGGATACTAAATATAGCGTCAGAAGGTTTATCTAATCTAAATCCTTTGTCCATACGCGCACTTCTCATAACGTTCGCGACCATTGCTTCTGCTTCTTGAGGTGTCACTGTTCTTCCGGCTACTCTACCACTAGACATAAACTCTTCTTTCGCTCTATCAATAAGTTCACGAGTAGGTTTGTATCTAAAATAAGGGATTAAAGAATCTCTGGTCATAAACTCATAAGTATTTCCTAAATAATCTTTAAATTTTTTACCAAACTCTTTTTTAAATTCTTTAATTTCGTCAGGAGTTAAAGATTTTCCTAATTCATCAAAGAGCTTGCCCCATTTAGTTCGAATAGCACTGAGGCCTCCGGTCATTTCTGCAATAGCTTTGCCCGCTTTTTCTTTGGGTAAAACCTCATCCATTGTTCTAACGACTTTAGCGAGGGCGGCCGGATTCATTTTACCCCAATTTGCTTTACCCGCATCATCTAGGGTAGGCATTCCAGACATAAGCGCATCATGCACATCCGACATGAATTGTTTTCGTGCTACACTAGTCTCTGAGTTATCCATAATGCTTTTCATTCGTGGGTACATCGCATCGATCGACTTATCAATATCTCTCGAATAAGTTTTAGCGAATCGTGCATCGCCTCCTGCTAATCCTTTAGATAATCTAAATTCTGCAAAGGCTTCCGGTGTCCACCCACTTCGAGATCTAAACCAGGATCCTACTTTATCAATCCATCGATCTAGCTTACTGTTGGCAACATCTAATTCATTGTTCCTGTTTCTTAATTTTTTAATTGTTCCTCCGGTTCCACCAAGAATTCCTGTGAATAAAGCTCCCTCCGTTCCGAACTTAACCCGGTTCATTAAATCTCTAAAGGCATCCTTACCTTCCCCTCGATCAATTTCTGTGGGTCCTCCCAAAAGATCTCCTAAACTTCCAACATCTTCTACGTCTCCCACAAAAACACCTTCGGCTGCGCCACCAATCAAAGCGCCCGTTACAAATTGTTTAGTTTTACCTTGTGAAGTAAGCTTGAAGCCCTCTTCTATTCCTTCTTTTAAGATAGGGTTTTTAAAATCTAAATATTTTCCTGATTTGGAAGCCTGCATCGCTGCATTAGCCATCTTGGTTCCGTGTCTAAAAGCTAGTCCACCCGGTACACCAATGTTAACTAAAATTTCTGTGAGTTTTCCAGCGGTCGTTGCTTCAGCTTTCTCATCTAATGTTGTAAGATCATCAAACCATCGTTCAACTTCGGCTGCTTTGCCTGTGTTGGCACCGAGATCCATGAGCGTTGCGCCCAAAGAAAATAAACCTTTAGGAATAGCAATAAGACCTGAGCCTATTCCAGCTAGGACTGATTCAAAAGTTCCTACCCTATTATTTGAGGAAGACTCGGGGATAGCAAACGATTGTTTAAGTGGATTAACCATTTACCCTCCTATCTAATTTGAGTGTTCTTACCGCCCTTAACGACTATTGTTTCTTGGCCGATAATATAAATACCGTCCGGTATTTCTTCGGTTTTTTGTCTTTCCATTATAATTTCCATTCCCGTAGGTATCCTATCTTCATCTTTATATTGTTCTTTAAGTTCTTCATCCGTGATTTGTGTTACTTGTTCACCATGCTTAGCTCCTGTAGACATTACAAAGCTCGGCCAGTCGGCAGCACTTACTTTACCCGCAGCAATAGTAGCTTGCATATCGTCTATTGAACCTTTAGATTGTTTATATACCATGGCTTCAGCTTCTGGTCGACTTTTACCGGATGCTATTAAATCTTGTATATTCTTTTCCATGGTTCCAGGTTTCGCGTCGTACATTTCTTTTTCAAGAGCTGCTTTAGTCATCATCAGACCCGCAGCTTCTCTAATTTGTTCTGGTTTATCAAGTCGTTTACTTGTTGCTTGAATGATTGGGTTAATTAATTCCCCTGTAATATTTTTTGTATCTAACGTTCCTCTATCGCTTACAATTTTACTCGCATCGATTAAGGCATCAGCGATCGCTGTTTTTTTACTTCTGTCATACCCCATCATGTCTAAATATTTTTGAACTCTTTGGTTTTGTTGAGATTTAGCAAAGTCTTTTCGACTTGCGGCTGTACTTGTATCTTCTAAAACTTTTTGAGCTTTATTAATTTCTTTAATTCTCTCCATTTCTAAATTTTTTTGAAGTTCTTCTGCTGCTTTTTTCTTATCGGCAAAGTATTTATCTTGATCCCAAATTCTATCCCATACAGCAATGTCAGCTGCCTGTAAGGCTACATTTTTTAAAATATCCTTAGCGCCAACCGCCGCTATTGGTGCAACACCACTCGTAAGTGCAAGTGTTCCGCCTGCTCCTGACCAATAAGGATTTTCTTTAATACCTTCCCACAAAAGTCTAGGATTTTTTATCATTTCTGTTTTTGAATAAGGAGCGGGTCCTTCAAAACCTTTACCAGAGACGTTTAATCTAGAGCCTATCTGTCTACTCTTCCCGGTAGGATAACCTTTAGGAACGGGGACCTGTCTAAATTTACCCGTAGGTTTAATTTTACTCCACCATCCTCCTGGTCCTCCACTTAAATTAAATCGATTAGCTAATCTTGAAGCTTGGGAAACTCCTCCACCTACTATTCTTCCTAGGAAATGGGGTTCCCTAATGCCATGCATAATTCCCTGTTTAATAGGGCCTCCCATATTGAACATGGGTCTAGTTAAAGTTCTCATTATTTCATGTTTCCAAACATTGGTTGAGGATGGAATATTTTTTGATACAAACCTCCCACTCCTAAAGCCGTGCTTAATGCTTGGGACATAGGACTTTGTTGTTGAGGTTGTTGGTATTGTGCTGATGCTACTCCACCTGTTAATCCTGTAATGCCTTGACCATACTGACCTAGTCTTCCGTAAGGTTCATAAGCTGCCGTCTGTGCTGCTTGTTGATCGGCTGTGAGTTGAGCTTGTGTTTGTCCTTGTCTCAATGCTCCCAGTTGTCCTTCCATTCCAACGTCTGCGCCGAGTCCGGATCTTTGAAAATTAGAAAGCCCCATTTGTGCTGAGCCTAATCCTAATTGTTGGTTAGCCATAGCTTGTTGATTTTGAAATGCTTGTTGAGCTGCAGTTTGTGCTTGACCAAAACCTTGTTGTAATAATCCTGCTTGAAGGCCCGCTCTATTTAAATCACTTCCGCTTTGATACTCTGCCATTTGAACGCCTTGACGTCCACCACCAAAGTTACCAGAACTAATTGATTGATCTCTTAAAAGTTGTTGTTGCTGTGCCGCTTGTTTATCGAATGCTGCTAAGGATGTATCAATCACATCTTGTTGATAGGGTGACATGAAAGATTGATAAGCTGTTGGACCTGTTAAAGCTCCAAGACCTCCCGCTGCAGTTCCTGCTGATGTAAGATTAGCTTGAGCTGCTTGTAAATAAGGCTCATAAGAACCTATTCCTGTTTGAGCTCTAGCAATAGCTGAGGTCTGTAGAGGATCTTCTCCTGCTACAAACTGTCTGCCTGTAAATGTACCTGTATTTATCGGTACAGAATAAGCTGCTGTTGCCTGTTTAGCATAATCTTTTGCTGTGTCTTCTAAATATCCTGGTAATGCCATTATCCTATCCTTGTTTGTAGTTGTTGCATATTGTTATACATGTCTTGAGCACCTTGAGCACCTTCTGACATTTTTCCGCCTGCTTCTAAATTATTCATCATGTTTTGCATGACTTCTGCGCCTTGATCGATGTTTCCACCGCCTGCGCCTCGGACTGCATCTGCAGTCATAACGAATTCATTTTTGGAAAGTCTTGCGGGCACATCGTCAGCTCTTTCTTTACCACCGAGTGCTACAAAGCCTCCTTCATTTCTATAATCTTTTTCCATACCACCCAGATCCATGATGCCACCTTCATTTTTTTTAATTCTTCCACCATAAGCTGCCATCTGAATGTCTTCTTCTTGCATCATTTCTTCTTGAGGTTGCATTTCCATTGCCGCTTGATAAACAATCATTAATTTTTCTTCATCTAATTCTTCTAATGGCAATTGGAAAATTTCCATTGCTAGAGCTTCAAGTTGTTCACGACTCGGTTCACCTTGAACCTCTTCAATATTTTCTTCCATCATTCCTGTTGGAGTTTCAGCCATCATTGATTCATCGGTTACAAGTTCTCCGTTAGCATATCCTTGTGGTGCTTGTTGTCCCTGAGCCATGGGTCCTTGACCTTGAGCTTGTTGTAATACTTGCATTTTAAATTGTTGATAAGACATCGTACCACCTTGGTTACGATACTTTTGATATTCCATTTTTAACATTTGTTCGGCTTGAGCGTTTCCAGCTCCACCGCCATTAGCTAAGCCAATGAGTCCTCCATCTTTAGCTCCAGTAAAAAATCCTGATTGAACATAATCAGATTGAGGTAAAAAAGCTAAGCTTGGATGTCGATCTCTTGCCATTTGATGAATCTTAGCAATACTATCAGGAGTCACGGAAAAGTCGTCAAAGATTTCTTCATCTTCTTCACCGCCTCCTAAAAAAGGTAAAGCTGTAGCTAATGCACCGCCACCTAATAAGGCTGCTTTGCCATAACCAAAATTTGAAAGTCCACCTTTTAATCTAGAGAATAAACTATCGGCTGGTCTTTTTTTAAAGAAAGGTTGGGCGTTATCTACAGCACTTAATATTCCTCTATTACGTCCGAACCTACCTAATGCACCAATACCTCTAGAAAACAAGCTACCCCTTGACGCTCCAGTTCCAAAAGGAATCATACCCAGGCCACCTATTAAAGCAGCTTTTCCCAAGGGACTTTTAAATGCTTTTTTGGCACCCCTTGTTATTTTCTTAACAAAGCTGCCTATACCATATTGTTGTCTTTGTGATTTTGTCATAATTTTGCCTAAATTTTGAACCTACTTTGTTTTACCGAACAAATCAAGCGCTGGCATGAGAACATGGACGTCTCTTCGGATGTCTTTTTCATCAATTCCCTTCGCTTTCCACTCTTCTTCGGTCTTATAAATCTCCCCTGTTTCCTTATGTTTTATGGTAGTTGTCACTTTTGCTGGCTTAAGTATCTGCATTAAATAGTAACCTCCTTATGAATATTTAAATAACTGATGGTAATATCTACCCCATCGCTCACGGTTCCAGCTGTAGTATAAGAAAGAATTTTATTGCCTTCCACGACCATGGGATTCGTTAAAATTTCTACGCTTGCTGCAGTCGCTAAAGTTTGAGTATTAATCACCTGGAAACCATTATTGGTAATAGTAATGGTAGGAGTATTGCCTCCTGATTTATTAGTCACATGTAAAGACTTCACAATATAGGTCTCATTAATTAATGGGTTTTGAGTAGCCACTCCGTTTACCAGAGTCGTACCAAATAAATTAGTAGGTCCTTCGGCAGCGGTGCTGGTTACTCCATACATTTTGTATTCATTAATAACAGCCATTATTCTATAAAGAAGCTCATAGCTTCAATCTCCTGTCTTAAGTCCTGTTGAAAAGTTGTATTAAGTTTATTGATGACGCCGTCAAGATCACGAACTAAAGATTGAAAAGTTTTTTGATCGTATTCTTTACTTGCTCTGGTTAAAGCTTGAGTAATTTTTGCCATTATAAAATTCCTGCTAGGCCTCCTTCTCTTCGATTTTGTCTTGCTGCATTTCGTGCAGCCATTAATTCTTCTCGAGCTCTAGCAGCACTTGCTA
>Ga0255047_10002211_pt1 | contig 13036 bp, 30 predicted proteins | sample JV7_2_1_MG_FD_183640 | JGI IMG/M metagenome (GOLD analysis project Ga0255047, IMG submission 183640) | Seawater microbial communities from Jervis Inlet, British Columbia, Canada - JV7_2_1 | ecosystem: Environmental > Aquatic > Marine > Inlet | place: Canada: British Columbia | collected 2016-10-06
CAAATGAATCGTAGTCTTGAGAAGCATCGTTACACTCCCAATCCGACCCAGCTTGTAAATTGTATTCAATACAATCTAGTTTTTTTAGTTCCTCTACTATATCGTTATGTGATGTCATGTTAGTTATTTAATTTTGTTATTGTAAATTCAACTATATCTAATCCAATTAAAGTAAATATCATTCCGATAAAAAATCCCATTAATAAACTTATAAACATCACCGTTGTCATTAACGCAAAGGTTGTTTTTTTATCTAGTTTATCTTCCATAATTCCTTTAATTAACTATTAATGGCGGTAATAACCTACCTACTTCCATTGCTTGGCTATAAAGGTCTCTTTTCATTTGTTGTTCTGTTTTATTATTGATTACCATATTATTATTACCAATTACAAGTTCCTTCTCCACATGGTACACAAGATTGACCTTCCCTTGCTACCGATGTAGTACAACCGCAAGTGCAGTCGCAAGTTGGATTATTTGCTGCTTCATTACTCATAAGCTTATTTATATTATACACTATTAGTCATCATCATCAAGGTCTTCCTGTTGATAAAATCCTATTGAGTCTACCCCTATTGCGTCGCTATATTGCTTAGTTTCTGGGACTATTTCAGTTACTGACACTATTTCGGCTTCCTTTTCTCTATCAATAGCGTCTTGTATTGAGATTGCTTTTATACGTTTAATTATACCAAAGAATTTATCCATTTAACTCACTTTCTAATTCTTCTAAAATCTCTCTGTAATATCCAACACCGACTTTTTGTATCTCTTCTTTAGTTTGTGTTAGTTCTTGATACCACTCAAGTCCACGTTTTTCTATAACAGTTCCATGTATCTTGGGATTTCCTGCTTGGTGATGTTGCATATGACACCCATTACAAATAGGAATCAGATTGTCCCAGTCATATCTTAGTCTTGATGATGTAGATTTTGGATAAAAATGATGTAAACAACTAATAGGATTTCCACATACTTCACACTTGGAATAGCGTTGTCTTCCTAATTGCTGTAATGCCTTGTCGCATTTGTTTCTTAATTGTGAAACTGGGTTTTTACCTATTCTTCTCATAATATAAAAAAGACTCCCGAAAGAGTCTTAGTGTTATTCCTCTGTAGTTTCTTCTACTACCTCTTCCTCTGGTGTTTCGTCAAAAAACATAGTGGTTTTTGGTTAGCTAATAAAGTAAAGAAATGTGTGGTGTGGGGTTTGTTGTCCGATTAACGAGGTCTTAAGTAATTGTCGTTCCAAATACGGAACTTGTTTTTGAAAGGCGAGTTATTACACTCTAAACTGGTAGACAACTAGGAGAACCACACGTTTCCCTACTTGTCCTAGTATTATACACTACTTTCGACTCCAATTCTTCTTTTTTGCCTGTTCATAAGTATTTCTTCTAGCTCTTTCTTGTCTACAATTAAAACAATTAGCATTCTTAATAGGCTGTTCTCTTTCTACTAACTTCTCACAACCTTCATAATCTAAGTGACATGATACTTGGTAAGTTTTTACTGGTAAGCCGTACATGTCCATTCTACTCATATATTTCTATTGTTAAAGTTTTAATCCCGTAATTTATTGCTTTGTCATAGCTTTCTTGCCCGTAACCCATGAAAATATCCCAACGCCCATCTAAATTTTTGTTTGTTCTGTCTTCACATGTGTATACTTTCCCTTCTATCACCACCCTTGTGTATAACTCTATATCTCTTGGACATGCGATAGCTCCTTTGTATGCACGATTTGTTGAGGCCATCGGGCATCCGTCATAATGACATGAGTCTATCTCAGAGTAAGCTGTTACTTCTGCTTCTATCACTCTGGGAACTATTACTTCAACCTCTGCACTATATGTAGTGACGGGAGGGAAGAGTAGTAGTGCTGTTATTAGTATTGAGAACATGTTATTTGATTAATTCTGGGTTCTCGTAGATGTTTCCGATTACTTTTCCAAAGAGGTTACTAGTTGTTTTTGCATCTACAAAATATGAGAGAGTGTTTAGCTTTTCCATATTTAAGACAAAAGCTCCTGCCATAAAATAAACTTCCTTTGGGTCTCCTGAAAGTTTGAACATTTCAACATATTCTTTATCTATAACTACAACATCCCCCTCATATATCTCTTTACCATTTCTGTCTGTTAGTTCTGTGTATTGCATTAGATGAAAGTAACTTGTTCTATCCTGTATTGTTGCAAAATCATCTCGTATATCTTCCCATTGAATCATACGTCCTTGATTTTGTTTTAGGTTTTTGTTATACCAATCTACTTCCCAAGCTCTAAATTTTATTTCTCTATTTTCCATATTACTTATTACTTATAAATTTCCCCAAACTATCCCGTTTTTTCATATGATGATTCTTGATGTGTTCTGAACGAAGACACAATTCTAAATTTTTAATTCTATTATCCTGTTTATCTCCATTAATATGGTGAACCATCTCTTTTTTTGTTAATGGTCTCCCAATGTGTTCAGATAATACAAATCTGTGTTCCAAGATATATCCCTTCTTCATAGCGTTAGGATGTTCTGGTTTATAAATAACCCTATATCCATCTTTGTCTATGTGTGTGAAAGTACATCTTTTTGCACATGATTTTTTCATTGCAACAGACAAACTTTTTTTATGTTCATCTGTAATTACTTGTAAGGCTCTCTTCGCTTTTATTTTAGCTTTTGTCTCTTTGGTATGTTTCATACCTAATCTTATTTTGTGTCCTTTTTTAAATGGCATAGTGTAAGTATATCATTTATTAGGGATATAACCAGCATCTTCAGGCGAAGGACAAGGTATACCTGTTCTCTCCTCTATCTTCATTAAGTATTCTGAGAAGTCGTTTTTGTTTAGAGTTTTTGTACTCTTTGTCTTTTCAACTGCTCTACCCATAGCTGTTAAAAATTCTCTTGGTAGAAACTCATCTTTGAATACCTCGTGAAGTGCCTCTGGTGTATCTCCTGTTTCCTCTGCAATTTGAGTTAAGTAGACCCAATAGAATCTGTGCTGTCCTCCTGAACGTAGTGGTGTTAATTCATCAACTGTTAGTTGCACCTTACCTGTCTTCATCTTCTGTATACGTGTTCTGAAGTAAGGTGTGTTAGAAAGAGCTAATCTCTTCAGCCCGTTTTCTTCAACTATAGTAGCTGTGAAGTTTTGTTTCATTTGAACTGTTTATCAAATAACTCTGCTGCACTTGGGTTGTATTTGTATCTTATTGTTCCTGTCTTCATGCTCTTCAATAGTCTTGGTCTGTCTCCATTCTCTTCTGACAGTTCCCTTAATGCTCTGCTTATTGTGCTAGGTTTGTATGTTCCGTTTCTTTTTGTGTAGAAAACCATTTTCTCACATTCCATTCCTGAATAGACACAGTCATCTTCTTTGAATAGGGTTATGAGTTGGGAGTTTAGAGACATGATTAGAAAGGTATTGAGTCTGGATTATCTTGTAATTCTTTCACTGCTTCCATACCTGTGTCTATATTCTCAAACATTATTCCGCTTCCAATAAAGTTAGATTCTTTCTTAGCTTCTCGTTCTTCCTTTGATTGAGAGTCTGCTACGAAGTGAGATTTAACCATTCTCCATGTGTCTCCCTCTTTAATTGTTTTCTTCTCCTTTAGTTCCACTACGTCCATTTGGTATTCTTTTACAGAAACTTCCTGTCCGTCTTTGTTAGTGTAAGTTCGCTCTTTGATTCTTGATTTATCTAGTTTACCTAAGTCTATTGTTACTGAAATTTTATTCATATTATTTTCCTATTAAACCTTCTATGTCTGGTAACTCTCCTTTAATAATCCCTCCAGTTATTGGTTCTGCTTGTTTATTCATTGATTTGGCACTTGCTCCATCATCGTCATCTTCTGTCATTAAGTTGAACAACTGTACTAAGTTATATCTTCGGTAGTAAGTGATAGCTGAACCTAGTTTCTGTGGGTCTAGATTCTCTGGTAATGGTATTGAACTTGTTAATCCTACATCACTGTCTTTGTCTATAATCCTTGTTACTACTTCTTTGTTCTGTGTGTAGTGAGATATAAGTAAACCACGTGACTCTAACTCTGGTAGAAGTTTCTCCCATAGCTCTTCTAGTGGAACATACTTATAGTTATATCCCTGAGCAGTCTTAGGAAACTTCAGCTTTAAGTTTTGTATCTCTAATAGTTTTTCTGTTAGATTCATTTTAATCTATCATATGAAACGGGAGGCTCACCAGAGCATTCCGCCGTGGATGGATGATTGTCCTCATCCCATCCTGCTAATAATAACTTTTGCCTTGTCTTGTTACACGTTCTTGCTTTGATAAATAGTTTCTCTAGTACTTCGTCTGGGTTATCCATTAGCGAAGAATACAACTATTAATACAAGAACAATTAAGGCTATCACATACCGAGCTTTGGGTTCTGTTATTCTTCGTGGCTTATATAGTTCAAACTCTTCTGGGTCTATGTAATCATTTTTCATTATCCAGTTTTGCTTTAAGCTCATAATAGTATTGTGTTGAATCAATTACGTGTAGTTGTGTTTGTTTCCACGCCTCTGCATCTTCTATCATTGCTATTTTAGCGTCTGCTACTTCTCCTCTTAGTTCTTCTATTTCTTTTTCATTCATAATACTAAGTGTTATCGTCGTACCCCATTTCTTCTCTCTCAATTAGGGTAAGAGAACCTTCCAATTCCTCGACCACTTCTTTGTATGCTATTCCATGACTCCTCATGTCTTCTATTAAATTAAGCATCAGGTCATAATTCTTCTGAACCCTAGCTTCCTCAAACTCCTCCTTTACCTCTTGTCCAAAGTCTCCTAGTGATTTCATGTTATTTCCAATTACCTAATAAAACGAGAAGGCGGAAGTGGGTTGATACAACTTATGTCGTATTGTGTTGTCATAACCCACCCTCCTGAACTTTCGTAACCTGTAGCCTTGACCACTTGGTACGTTGTTCTCTCCTCTACTTACAATTCTACAGGGTATAATATTAAACTGCAACTACTAACTGTTGATAAGTCGTTGCTCTCTTACTATCTGCCCTATACGACCTTTAGTTAAACCCATGATAACCCCTACCTTAGCCAAACTTTGCAGTTCAAGCCACATTTTGTATATCTCTCTATCTCTTCCTTTTGGTATTACTTTTGGCATATTTATATACTACACCCGTATAGCTATAAAGTCAACTACTTTACTATTGTTATTTTATTTTCTTCTTTTAATGCTGTTCTCTCGTTAGACCATGTTCCACATTCCTTACATACACATCTCCTATATTTTGCCGTCTTTGTATATTTATGTCCTCTCCATTCTAGTTTACTACTTCCACAAGTTGGGTTAGGACATCTTGCTCCCTTCAAGAACATGTTTAGATTTATTGCGTAAGTGTCTATGTATGGTAATAATTTTACAAAAACAAACTCTAGTATCTCTATATCTACTTTGTTGTACTTAATCATGTGTTTGATTGCTTTCACATCTCCTTGCCAACAATTAATCCACAAACCTTTTGGGTTATCCATCTTCCCTTTAAAGCCTAAGAATCTCGCTAGGTAGTCCAGACTATTAGAATTGAACTTAAAGCTCCTACGAGCCATTTTAAGGGTGTCTAAGGAGATACATTTAGGTATAGGAGGTATGCCATGAAATATCATTCTGGCTTTTATCATAGGTAAATCAAATCTGTCTCCATTGTGTGCTACCAAAGCTTCTGCTTCTTCTAATACATCTCTAAAAACAGACACCACATGGTAATCATCGTGGTGGTTTTTCTTAAATCTTTTTGGGTCATCTAGTATTGAAACTGAGTGTATCTTCTTTTGTCCATACCATCTCCAACTAATACAGATAATATATCTTTCTTCTAAGATATTGTGATGTGGTATATAACCAGCATTCTTTCCACCCAAGTCAAAATTTAAAAGGGCGTTATGACTGCTTTCAATGTCGTAGATAAGGATTTTAGGTCCTTTCATTCCTTTATTATACACCTAATTACAACACACTCCTAGTTAGTTTTCAACAGGTTTAGTTTTAGTTAATCCAAAAAAGAGTTCACTAAAGTTTCTTGAGTCCTTACATTTATTAAAAAAGAAGTGAAAGTCTTCTGCTTTTAGTCCTGCTTGTGCTAAACGTATTGCAACCATTCTATCTTTTGCTTTCCCGTATTTCTTTATAGAACCATCGGCTACTCTGTCTTGGTTGATTCTTTTAGTAAAACTCTTAACAGTTATCCAATTATCGTCTTCTTGTTCGTTAGAAGGCTGTTTTGGCTGTTGTATGAGCTGTGAGATTGCTTTCATAGTGTGGTTAGTTAAGTTCTTCAATTACAATTATTTGGTTTACTTTTTCAACTAAATGTTCAAGTGTTTTTTCTACACTAAGTTCTTTTGTGTCCCAGTCTGAACGTTCTGCTTTTATATAATTATATTGTAGCTTTGCTTTCTTCATATTCCTTTTAATTAACTAATAATTCCTCCACCTCCAATTAAAACTAATTCTATGTAAAATACCTTTTACTCTGTTTCTCAACCTTCTCATATTCCTTTTAATTAACTAATAAGTTTGTTAGCTATTGATTGTTTTATTGCTATATTTAGATAAATCTTTTCTGCAGTATTTAATCCTTCATTACCATTAAAGTGTAAACTTGAATAGCCATTACAAGTCCATATAGCTATATCTGTGTGTGTTTGATTTCTGAAGTAATACTCTTCTTGAACCCAATCAACAGGATTCTCCTTCATTTGCCTAGCTAAATCCTTTATTCCTTGTGATATTTCTTGTTTCTTAAAAAGCTTCATATTGTTTCTATTAAATTATCTAATAATATCTCCCCCTTTTTCCTCCTCCAACGGCATACAATCGCAGATATTTATCAATAAAAGATATTTGTATGCAATCCCTCCTCAAGTGTTTAACCAAGAACAAATATATAATTAACTTAGGAGCAAGTGGAGTCGTCCGTTATCAAGGGGTCAGATAGAGCGGACTTTTTGTTTACTGGCGACCAGCACTTACTTCCAAACATTAGGTTCAAGTTTTTACCGTGATGTACCTATAGCACGTCTTTTATTGAATTGTTAAGTAACACGAAAAAACCCACCCCTAATTAAAGGATGTGGATTATATCGGATGTATGATTGCATACCAAAAAAATATGCGTATTCAAAATGTTCTTGTTCCTATTCTTTAACATATAATTTTTGGACTTTAATCATCATCACTAATATAATAACACTAACTGTATTTACTTCCAACTACTTATGTGTATAACTTTTATTGATACCCTATCCCCATAATGATATTATAAAAAAATGAAAATATATAGAACGGGGCGAGAGTTTACAAGAATATCAGTAAGAATTAGAGATAATTTTACCTGTCAAGATTGTGGAAATAAAAGAACTTTAGAAGAAGTCACTAATCATAATAAAAAACAAAAAGGATTAAAAGGAAGAATTAAATTATATGATATACATCATATAAATGGTTTGTGTGGTAAAAAATCAAAAGGTTATGATTCTATTAAAAATATGAGTACCCTTGTTACACTTTGTCACAAATGTCATTACAATAGACATGAACATATATGTAAAACAAAAGCTTGGTCTATTAAAATGAGTAAATAAAGTATAAATAATAATCTTTCTTAATCCCCACGTTCCATGTCTTTCTTCCAAGCCCATATATATAAAACTCCTAAGATGATGTACTTGAGTATAAATCTTCCTACTCCTACTTTAGGGGCTGATTCAATGTTGGTCATTGTATCTATCTCTGTGTCTTCTCCAACGGAAAAGCCAGTCTGAGAAGAACCAAGCTTTTAGTTGAGGTGATTCGTGCATATTAAAAGAAATGTTCTGGTACAACTGGGGTGTCTATAGGTACGTCATCTTTAGTTGGTGGGTGCTTTTCTGGTTGTACTGGAGGGTCTTCATTGCCCATTAGTATCATTTTACCATGAATCCTTTTTCTTGAACTGACATTATCCCCTTAATTCTTTTATCATTAAGTAAAATAGCTCTCTCTGAATACTCTCCTGCTTTGTAATTAGTCTCTGAAACGAACACTGCTTTAGGAAATACATGTTCAATGTAAGCTACGTGTCCTACTCCATCGTAATTAAGAATAATTACATCACCTACTTCTACTTCACTGATTAGTTTGTTAGGTATCTGGTCTATCGCATTACCTGAAATATCTAATTTCTTAACAAGCTGTAAATAGTACATACAGGAGGTGAGTATGGTTAATTCAAGTGTTTCTACCTCTTTTACTTCTACTACGCTTAGAGGGGCAGTTTCAGGTGTTATAAGGGCTTCCTCAACGACAATAGACCTCTCTGTGTAGACAGGTCCGTAGTAAACCGATGGAGGTTCAGGTGGCAGTATTAGTGCCAATAAGATTGCGAACATGATTACTCCTTACCAGCGACCATCACGATTTTCATGATAAGTCCTGCAAGTCCGTAAATTCCTCCTCCGACCATACCTGCGTATGATGCTAAGTCGATGATATTTGCTTGTGTGATTTCAATTCCAAATAAATTTAATGCACCAAACATTACCAAAGATGATACTGCTGTTATTCCTCCTTTGATTGTCTGTGATACTTGTTCTGGATTTTGACTTGATTTTAACCAATTTTTCATATTATTTTTTATTTAATAGTTTAACGATTAATTTAAGAAGGTCATCGACTAACTTTCTAAGTGAGCTTACTTCTGCTTGAAGTTCCTCACGAGTTGGTAATTCTACTTGTTGTGGAATAATTTTCTTTATTGCTTTTACTATTCCTTCTGTTACTTTCTGTGTATCATATTTTACCATGTCTTCATTGTTTGTAAGATAGCAAACTTCCAATAAGACTGAATCGCATTTAAGATTTCTAAGCCACCCTAATGAGCCAACCCATGTTGAACTATCATGCCGTGGTCCTCTGTTTTTAAATCCTCCTGCTTTTGATACTTCTTGTGCAAAAGTAATAGCTAATTCTTTTTCTCTTTCATTACTGTAATAAACTTCTGTTCCTGCAACGTATTGATTACTGTGTGAATTGAAGTGAGTTGAAAATGCGAAATCATGTTCAGTAGCTCTTTCGTTTACCCAATCAATACTGTCTCTTAGATTAAGGTCATCAGGGACAGATAATACTTCTACAAACTTACTTAGTTCATTAACAACTGACTCTCCTAATTCGATAGCCATTTGGCTTTCTTCATGTCCTTTGTGGACTGCTCCACTGTCTTTTAAGTGGTGTCCATTGTTCAGATAAATTTTCATAGTAGTCCTTTAATTAAGATTATTAATTTATTCCACCAAGAGGCTAGTTTCCACTCACTATCCACAGCCTCTTGTTTATCCATATCAATTCCCATCATAAGTCCATATTTTTCAGCAAAGGCATTAATAGTTTCTCTAGTTACTCGATGTATTCCATTCTTTCCAGCTCCTGTTCCATAGGAATTAACTACAATCAATCCTTCTTTATCATAATCTAACACATACATTTTATGACCAAATCCTCCTGTTGGAACACCAGACAATATATAATCATTTAATGACCAACCAAAAACCACACCGATTCCTATAGTTCTGTTTTCTTCTCTGAATTTATAAAGAGCTGCACGACAAGTATCATACGCATCATATTTAGGATGCCATAATGTTGCATAGCCTTTGTTTTTATATTGTTTACCACTTTCTATAAAAGCTTTAGGATAATTTTCAATTCTTCTTAGGTAATGCCAATCTCCTTCCGCTAGTTTTTCTTTTAATGTTTCAGAAGCATCTTCCATCATAGGAACACTATAATTAGCACCTCTGTAAATATCCCTCATCGCAAGACCCCATTCGTCTACGTCTTCTTTAGCTAACCATTTAGATATAGCGAACAAAGCAGGATAGAAAGGACTCTTATTTTCCATTAGTGCTTTTTCTTCCCCAGTAGAAGCAGCAGAACAAAAATCATTATCTCGTTGGTCAATTATTTCAAAAGGAACTCTACCTAAAGTCTCAGGTAGTTCTTCTAAAGGTGGTAATGTTAAAATTTTACCGAGCTTAATATCACGGCTATCCTTTTTTTGTGGCTTAAGTCCGTAGTTATTTGGCGTATTCATATAATTTTATGTAATTAATATCTGAAACGTACTTACGTGAGTTACAAGAGCCACAAAGAGGTTGTATGTTGTCTATGTTATCGTTTCCTCCTTTTGAGACAGGGATTATATGGTCTTCTGTCAGAACTATTTGTGGTTCATATTTTTTACAACAAAGACACATAAAATTGTACTTTTGTTTTAAAGCAAACCATTCTTCAAAAGAATGTTTCCCTCCATTGCTAGTCTTTCTACTTTCTCTACGTCTTTGGATATAAGAATCATATCCTTTTAATTTTGATATACCTCCTTTGTAATTCCACGGTTGTTTAGTGATACCTTTATAAAAAACTCCATAACATTTATGACTGCAAAATCGTGATTCATTTTTTCTGTATGTTAAATATGTATATTCCTGTTTACATTCATCACAAAGACGTTTGGATTTTCCACCTTTATTAACCCCACTTTTATCATTATCACAACAAACTTTAGAACAATATTGGTTTTTAGATTTTATAAGAGCAGGTGATTTCAAAACCTTTTTTGAACAATATAAACAAATTATTTCTATTTTTGAGTAATTATGAGACCTTTTACCTACTGTGGATTTGTGATAACAAACCCGACCACAAAATTTACCATCTTTATGGTATGTCTCGTATTCTTTCTTACATTGTTTACAATATTTTGTTAACATAATCCAAATTTATCTTTTGCCATTATTCGTTTCTTAATATTTTTAAGATGTCTTTCACATCTGTTTTGATTTCATCAATGTCTTCTTTAGTTGTGTATATTTCTGTTTGATTGATAGCTATATCTACTTTGTTGTCAGTGATTAAAGTTTGGTTCGCTTCTGCTTGTTCAGCATTTTCTGATATATTTTCTGCTAAGAATCCAACACCTGCTAGTATTACAGTAAAAGATAAACCAACCGTGGTTAGAAGTGCTGTAAGTGTTATTGCTCCTTTGTTCTTATTTCTCATAATACTTTGACTAAAAACTCTATAAGGGATAGAAGCCCTAGAAAAAAGAGTAGTGTTAATAAAGGTGTAAGTAGATTTCTCATATTAAGTTAAATGGTTCTGTTATAGCTCTTACTGAGTGCATCAGCATAAAGATTCCGCTTCCTTCTGCTGCAGCAGGAGTTGTTATTGTGTCACAATCTATTCCACTTCCTGAAGCATATAAGTCTGAAATTTCATCAGTTGTAAGTGTTTTATCCCAAATAGCAAAGACATCAATTAATCCATCAAATACCTGTCCTCCTGACTCTCCAGGTTGACTTTTACCGATAGCAAAAGGTGCGGAGCTGTTATACATCGATGTTGCTAAACTTGATATAGTTCCAATAGAGCTATTATCTACAAACACCTCTGTAGAACCAGCAGAGGCATCATATACCATAACTATATGATAAGCCGTTGCTGTATTAAGAGTTACAGAAAGACCTGAACCAACTTCTCCTACTCCTGAACTGGAATTATAAAAAGATAAACTATTAGAAGACCAATCACCACGAGCCAACCATGACTTATTAGTATTACCATCACTTCTAAACTTCGATGCTAGTTCTTGTTGATTTGTTTCACTTTCTGAATTATACCAACCAGAAAAACTCATATCACTAGTAATGTCTAATCCTGTTTGAGAAGCATCAGCAATATCAAGCCACTCATTATTGTCTCGTTCATAATCTGCGGAGTTTCCAGCAACAATAGCTGCTCCTTGTCCGACTGTATTATTGTCAGCTAAAGTATTTCCATTATCTGAACTATCAGCACGAGTTCCACTTGCTTCATCTAATTCCCAACAACCTTGCAAGTTATCAACTAATGCTCCATGTGTTACCAATGGTGTAAAGATTAATATAATTATAATTAAGTATTTCATTTTGTTGTTGTTGCTGTTTTATCTATAAGTCTTGTGGTATATCCTTTTCCTTCTTTTGTTTCATATACATCTATAATGATTTCGTAATCAGGGTTGTCTTTAACTTTAGCCCCCATTATATCTGTCCATGTTTTTGTCTGGTCTGATGGTTTCTGTCGTCCTGCTAATACTTGGAAATATTCCCCGTTTTCTGCAAAGTATTTAGCTTGTTCTATATCAATAATATTAGCTACTTCACCTTTAGTTTGAATTAGAACATCACCTCCCACTACGAGAGTTGCTGTTATTCCGAATACTGCTAATAACTTTTTCATTAGAAACTAAGCACCTTATCTAGTAATACTCTAGGTGTTCCCGTTCCTTGTGTTACAAACCCAGCCAAAACATCGCATTTTCCGCTTGTGGTTGTTAAGGTTGGAGCTGTTCCTCCTGCCCATAAGATGTTTGCATCCCATGAAGAAGGTACTCTTGTTCCTGTGCCGTCCTGACAGAGAACTATTCTTACTGGTTGTCCATAAGCTGTTGTTTCATTTGATAGGGCTATGATTCTGTTACCAGCCATTGTAGCTCTGTGTTGGTTTCCAGTTGCTAAGTCAAAGGTAATTGTAGCTCCATCTGCTTCTGTTTGTTCTTCTGTTCGTGCAGCTCCTACAATGTCTAGTTTTGTACTAGGAGAGGTTGTTCCTATTCCTACGTTTCCAACGAATGATGAAACCCCTGTTCCTTGAACAATCAACTCTCCGTTAGCCAGTGTCATACTGTTTGTACTGTCCATCAATACTGATTGAATCCCATTAGTTCTAAGCGTCATAGCATCGGTAGTGTGTGTATAGAAGAATCCTCCTATGTCATTGTCATCTGCATCTCCGAATAGAACTGTTTGCTGGTTAGTGTTAGGTGAAAGGAATGAAAGTCCTACGTTAAATCCTCTGATTATTACATCATCACCTGATGCGTTTGGTGAACCTCCAACTGCTGCACCTGCCATTTCAAAGATAAGAGCTTCTGGTGCTGCTGTACCAACACCACCTCTCCCAGCGTCAGGGTC
>Ga0255047_10002213_pt1 | contig 13035 bp, 17 predicted proteins | sample JV7_2_1_MG_FD_183640 | JGI IMG/M metagenome (GOLD analysis project Ga0255047, IMG submission 183640) | Seawater microbial communities from Jervis Inlet, British Columbia, Canada - JV7_2_1 | ecosystem: Environmental > Aquatic > Marine > Inlet | place: Canada: British Columbia | collected 2016-10-06
GGCAGTTAAACCCAGCAGTAAAGGCGGCTCCGATTGCAAATGCCCCTACCGGAAATCTTGGCTTAGTTGTAACGGAAGAGCGTTTTATCTTTGCCTTGGGTAGCGGAAGCAATCCGCGCAAGATTTCTTGGTGTGATCGTGAAAACAACACAGTATGGACGCCAGCGGCTACAAACGAGGCTGGTGATATTGAGCTTGCCGATAGCGGGCAGATCATGCAGGGCGTTAGAACGCGAGGCCAAACGCTTATCCTGACGGATACATCAGCCCACACAGCGCGATACCTTGGGCCGCCTTATGTGTATGGCTTTGAGCGCGTTGGCACATCGTGTGGGGCCATATCTCGCAAGGCTGCGTCTGACGTTGATATGGGCGTGTTCTGGATGGGCCAGCGCGGTTTCTTTAGGTTTGACGGTAATAGCGTTCAAGAAATACCCTGCGATGTCTTCGACTATGTGTTTGGCGACTTTAACCCAGCGCAGCAGTCAAAGGTTTGGTCGTTTGCCAACGGCCAGTATGGTGAGGTTTGGTGGTTCTATTGCTCTGAAGGCTCTACTGAAATAGACCGCTACGTTGCCTATGATTACAAAGAGGGCCATTGGTTGATTGGCAACTTGTCTCGCACGGCTGGCGTTCAGCGCGGTGTTTTCCGTTATCCATTTATGGCAGGCCACAACGCAGACAGTGATATATATGAGCATGAAGTGGGCCTTAACGTAGATAGCTCATCAATCTTTGCCGAAAGCGGGCCAATATCTATTGGCGCGGGGGATCAAGTTGCGCGTGTTACTGAGCTTATCCCTGACGAAAAAACGCAGGGAGATGTCAACGTCACGTTTAAGACACGGCTTTACCCAAATGGCGCTGAAACAAGTCATGGGCCATTCACAACTGCAAACCCAACGTCAGTAAGATTTACTGGTCGGCAAGTTCGTATGCGGGTTGATGGAGCGATCTTGTCTGACTTTAGGGTTGGCAATATGCGAATTGATATGAAGGCTGGGGGCCGTAGGTAATGCCGGTTCCAGTATTACCCCCTATTGGCCCAGATTTGCGCCAGTGGGGGCGTCAGCTAACAATATACTTGCAGCAAAACCTAGCAAAGCTTGGGTTTAAAACAGCAACAGACAACCCGTCTGAGAACGGCGTTATTTTATGGGACAACGCAAACGCATATCCAGTTGTAAGCAGAAACAACATTTTTGTTGAAATGGTTGTAAAAGTTGGTGTTCCCCCAACTAGCGTGGGTTCGGTGGGCGATAAAGCTGGTCTTATAAGCTGGGATACCAATTATATTTACGTCTGCAACGGATCTTATGATGGGTCAACAGACATATGGACTAGAACCTCTCATTTAGGGGGTTCTTGGTAAAATGAAAGACATTTATGTAAACCAATTAGAGCGTTGCAAGCCTTGGATAGAGGACGCCCTAGAGTATTGTGGTGGCACACATGAATGGGAAGATATAGCTAGTGGCATTGCAGATGGCCGTATGCAGCTATGGCCCGCGCCCAAGGGGTGTATTGTTACTGAAATTGTGGTATATCCTAAGAAGCGAGTTTTAAACATATTCTTAGCTGGTGGCGAATTGGATCAGATTTTAGACATGGACAATGATGTTAAGGCATGGGCAAAAGAACAAGATTGCGAAGCTGCGATCATGGCGGGTCGTTTAGGGTGGAAAAAACCGTTGGCTCCGTTAAATTGGAAAATGCTACACGCAAACTTTATTAAGGAGTTTTAAAAATGTCTGGTGGTGGTGGATCATCTACAACAAAACCAACGGTTCCTAAGTTTTTAGAAACTGGTTATCAGCAAGGTATAGGAATGGGCCGCGACTTGTCGGCAATGCCTTACACGCCTTTTTATGGGCCAGATGTTGCGTCTATGTCGCCTTTAGAGCAAGCTTCTTTTCAAGGCACTGATGTTATGGCAAGCGCATTTGGTATGCCTACAACTAACGGGCAGCAGTATCTTCCTGCGCCTACTCAATTTGAGGGTGGTGCTATGGGATATTCTTCAGCGCCAATCTTTGAGCAAGCGGTCAGTGAATTGGAAACAAGACGCCCAGCGCAAGCCGATTATTATAATAGTTTTTTCATTGATCCTATGACGGGTGAAATGGGAAGTCGTACACCAGCAAGACAGCCTGTTGCATTAGAGATGCAGAGCGGCGGTAGAAGAGGAAAGTAATATGGCGGGCGGTGCAAATCCACAAATGGCTCAACCGGCTATGAACCCTTACACGGCTGCGGCTGGTGCGCAGGGTGCGGCAATGGGCAGAGTTGGTCAGGGTCTTACGCAAACTGCGGCTGGCGGCATGGGCGCTTATCAAAACCCTTACGAAACCCAAGTGGTTCAGCAATCACTGCGCGATGTGGGAACGCAAGCACAAATGGGCTTGAACCAATTAGATGCTCAAGCGCAGCAAGCCAGAGCTTTTGGTGGTTCGCGGCACGGTATAGCAACAGGAGAGGCGCTAAAGGGCTATAATCAGCAAATGGCTGACACAGCCGCAAGAATGCGCCAACAGGGCTTCCAAACGGCTCTAGGTGCTTCTCAGGCAGATTTAAATCGCCAACTAGGTGCAGCGGGCCAATTGGCTGGTATGGGTCAGCAATCTTTTGGCTACGGTCAGGCAATACAGCAACAGCAAATGCAGCAGGGCCAGCAGCAGCGTCAAATGATGCAGGATCTTATAAACGCTGGAAAGCAACAATATGCGGGATATACCGGCGCTCCACAGCAGGGATTGGCTACGTTCTTGGGCGCTATGTCTGGTGTGCCTAACTTGCAGGGTCAGCAGCAAGGTTATGACGCAGGATTTCTTGACTATCTTATGGCGGCTGGTCAATTCGCTTAGAGGATTTTTAGATGAGTATGAACCCAAACCAAGCACCTAGAAGCGGCCTATTAGGTTTACTTGATCGTGTAAGGCGTCCAGATGAGGAAACCGGCCTAAACTTTGCAAACCGCTTGGGAATGGCTGCATCTGTTCTAAACCCTATGAACCCGCAATCTGCTAATTACCGGCAGCAAATGATGCAGTCTGGTCAGGCTAGAATGAAAGGTCAGGCTCGCAACCGCACCATAGCGGAGCTACAGAAACGGGCTGATGCGGGTGATACGATAGCTGCTAGATATTTAGCCGCAGTTCAAGCTGGGGCGGTAGACGGTTCACAAGCTTTCGGCGGGTATTTGTCTGATTTACAAGCTAGGGATTTAAACAATGCAAGGTTGTCGCAAAATAGGTATGTTGTTGTAGGTAACAATCTAGTTGACCGTACAACTGGACAGGTAATCCATGAAGGAAAAGATACAGCAACTATTCGCAGATTTAATCCAGAAACGGGCCAATACGAAATTATATCTGGCGTAGATCCAAGCTCAATTAATGTTAAAGAAAGCGAAGCATCGTCTATGATTTACGGTGGTCGTATGGAGATGGCTGAAGCAACTTTGTCTGCGACTGAAGGTGTGGGAACCGATCTTTTCCAAAGTTTAGCAGCACAAGTGCCAATATTTGGAAACGCAATAATAAGTCCAGAATTTCAACAGTATGACCAAGCTAGAAAGAATTTTGTCAATGCTATTTTAAGGCGTGAAAGTGGCGCTGCAATTGCTGAAAGTGAATTTGAAAATGCTAATAAACAGTATTTCCCACAACCTTTTGATGATCCTGCGACAATTAACCAAAAGCGTTTAAATAGACAACTGGCAACAAGGTTAATGCTGGCATCTGCTGGTGAAGGTCAAAACTATGCGTCAGCAGAAGCTCAAAGAATTGCTCAACAATTAAACCCGATTTTTGGAACCGATGATTATATAGAGCAAAGAAAAAGGCTAGAAAAACAACAGGCTCAAAGCCCTACAACATCTCCTAGTGGAAATGCGATTGAGGATTAATAATGGCTAAAAAACCTTACTTCATTCGTATGAAGGAAACCAACAGTTTAGTGCGAATTGTTGCTAACTCTCCAGAGCAAGCTTTGTCTATGTCTGATAGAATTGACATGAGGACACAACCTATTGTTTCTGCTAAAAACAAAGATGGCAGTGCTATTTTGCAATATCCAAGTGGCAAAGAAGTTTTTGTTGGGTCTGGGTTTTCATCATCAGATCCAGATAAAATAGCCGAATTTAAATCTAAAAATATGGGTGAAAAGGAAGCCACAACACAATTTGCAAACCAAATGGTTTTAAGTGCGGCTGAAGAACAATCGCCATTAGGCAGAATGACAGGGCCGGTAATGGCAGCAAGTCAGTCTATGGGATTTGGCGCGGGTTCTTATTTAGATGAAGTAGCGGGAAAATTTTTTGGCAATGACGCGCAAGCTGCTATGCGGGCAATATCTGCTGCACAACGTGCAGAGCGCCCAATGGAAACATTTGCAGCGCAAGCGGGAGTAGGTGTTGCTGAAGCTGCTGCCTTAGCTATGAGGTTTCCTCAACTTGCTAAATTTTTAGCAGGAGATCCATCAAAGGGTATGCTTACAAATGTTGCGCGAGGTTCACTTGCTGCTGCTGGTTCTGGTGCGGTGACAGGAGCCATCCAAGCTTCTGGTGAAGCTGAACAGGGTCAAAGGCTTACAGAAGGCTTAAAGGGTGGAGCAATCGGTGCGGCAACTGGCGGTGCGGTAGGAGCAGGGTTGCCGGTTGTTGGTGCTACTGGAAGAAATATTTTAGACGTTTTGCGTAAATCCGATGTGCCAATGATTGCATCTGCTTTGGGGATTTCCCGTGGCGCTGCAATGGTTATAAAAAATGCTTTTAACCAAGGTGGCAATTTACAATCTGCTTCTGACGCCATTAAAAAAGCTGGTGAGCAAGGTATGCTTGTTGATGCGGGCGTTGCGGCTAGGGCGCTGGCTGATGCGGCTGGGCAATCTGGCCCACAACCATCACAGACGATTGGTGATGCCCTAGAGGCACGGGCTGGTGCAGTTAAGGGTGATCTTGAAAAAACTTTAACAGATACTTTAGGTGATGCACCCCTTGGGCCAAGAGAAGCGGTAAACAAAATTTATGATGCGACAAGGGATCAAAGACAAACTGCGTATGATGCAGCTTATAAGTTTCCGATAAATTACGCAGACAGAACAGGTTTGGCAATTGAGGACGTTATATCAAGAATTGATAGTAAAACTTTAAAAGAAGCGTTTGAAGAAGCAAATGCTGATATGTTGTCTGCGGGCATAAAAAACCAACAGCTTAAAATAAATGTTGACGCTGCTGGTAATATTAGAAGCATAACTGAACAGCCAAATGTGCAGCAATTGGATTATCTTAAAAGAGCATTGCAATCCTTAGCTGAACAAAACAGAGATCCTAGCACTTACAGATTAACAAGTAGAGGTGATCGGTATGCTAGACTTGCAAGGCAGCTTAGATCAGCATTAGGTGAAGCGGTTATTGATCCTCAAACAAATAGACGTTTGTATGATGAGGCAGTAAAATTAGGTGGCGATACAATTTCGGAACAAACTGCTTTTAAATTGGGCCGTGATGCATTGAAACCCCAAACAGAAATTGAAGATGTTTTTGATGTTGTTGGCTCAAATCCTTCTGATGCTCAAACACAAGCTTTAAGAATGGGGTTAAGCCAGTACATCAAGAAAGTATTGAAAGATGTTAAAAGCGTTCCTAGTGACCCAGATTTAGAGGCCAGACAGCTTGATGCATTTTACCGCTTAACATCTTCTGATGCAGCGCGTGAAAAAATTACTATGATTTTAGGCAACCAAGCACCCGATATGCTTAAACAAATTGATGAGGTGGCGCAGTCTGCTTTAGTGAGAAGTCAGTTTAGACAGGGATCTCAAACAGCTATTCGGCAATCAACACAAAAAAGCATTGAAGATCAAACACAATTTGGGCCAGCAAGTTCTTTGCTGCAAGGCAAACCCTTTGAGGCAGCGCAAAAGATTGTTTCTGATTTGACGGGCTTCACTGATGAGATGGTGGATAGCAGACGAACAGCTATTTACAACGACATTGCTAGAGCCTTAACTGATCGGGGAACAGATAAAGCTCTAAAGGCTGTTGAAATTATGCAAGATGCACTGCGAGGAAAAGTTAGAACGCAAGAAGAAAATCAAATGCTTGCTAATGAAATTGCCGTAATCTTAGGCAGTGCCGGTCAAAAAGAAACAGAACGCCGTGCTGGTGGATTGTTAGATTAAAGGAAGCAACATGCGTTTAGAACCATTAGACGAAGTACAGATTGAAAGCATTGTTTCCAAAGCAATAGAGGATGCTCAAGATTTCATTGACAGCGAAGTAGCGCCCCAAAGGATTAAAGCCCAGCGTTACTTTGATGGGGAAGTTGACATTGGCTATGAAGAGGGCCGGTCACGGGTTGTAGCAACGAAGTGCCGTGAAGTTGTGCGTGGCATGAAACCTTCTATTCAGCGCATCTTTTTGTCTAATGAAAAGCCTGTTGAGTTTGTACCGCGTGGCCCAGAAGATGTTGCAATGGCAGAACAGGCTACCCAATTTATTAGCTATAAGTTTCAGCAGCACAACGGATACCGCATTCTCAGCGATGTATTCCAAGATGCTATGGTTAAAAAGGCGGGTATTGCTTACGTTTACCATAGAGAGGAAATGGAAACGGAGATCCACACTTTTACAAACCTAACGGAAGAAGCGTTTGCTTTGCTTGTAGAAGATGATGATGTTGAGGTTATTGAGCATGAAGCTCGCATGACGATCAGCATGGATGAAATGGGCATGGAAATAGAGATGCCAGAGCATGATGTTAAAATTGCTCGCTCTATTCCTCATGGCGATGTTTGCATAGAGAGCATTCCCCCAGAAGATTTCTTTGTAGATCGTAACGCTAGGTCTATGGATAGCTATTATATAGTCGGCCACAGCACTGAAATGACTGTCGGTGAGTTGCTTTCTATGGGCTTTAGTCTTGATGATTTAGCCGGTTTGGATGGATCTCAATACAGCACTACGCAGGATGAAGCTGAGTTTGAGCGCAGAGGTTACACTGTAGATGAAGCAGATGATGAAAACATCTCTGGCGCTTCTAAGAAAATCACAGTGACCAGCGCTTATATGGAGCTTGATATTGAGGGAACGGGTCAGACTAAGCTCTACCAGTTTCTTTGCGCCGGTACATCTTACAAGCTGCTGAACTTCTATGAAGCTGACTACGCCCCATATGCCATATTTGAGTGCGATCCAGAGCCACACGCTTTCTTTGGCACATCCCTAGTGGATTTGGTTATGGACGATCAGGACGCCGCTACAGCGATGCTCAGAGGTGTTTTGGACAACGTGGCGCTAACGAACAACCCAGCGCTGCAAGTTGTAGAAGGCCAAGCGGCGATTGATGATCTTTTGAATAATGAGATTGGCCGCATTATTAGAGTGAAGTCGCCTTCAGCGGTTACTGAAATGACTGTTCCTTTTACGGCGGGTCAAACTTTACCGGCTATGCAGTATTTTGACCAATTGGTTGATAATAAAACCGGCGTAAGTAAAATGGCGCAAGGGCTTGATCCAGATGTTTTGAAATCAACAACTGCAACAGCAATTGCTGCATCTCAGGAAGGTCAAACGGGTCAGGCTGAAGTAATAGCTAGAAACTTTGCTGAAGGCGGTATGCGCCAGATGTTTAGGCTTATGCTTGATCTTATGGTCAAACACGCTGACGAAGAGGAAATGATGCGCCTCAACGGAAGCTTTGTGCCTGTCGATCCAAGATCGTGGGAAACGGAGATGGATCTTACCGTCAACGTAGGAATAGGCACAGGGCGCGAGAATGAGCGGGCAGCAGCGCTGCAACAGGCATTTGCTATACAGCAGCAAGTATATCAGACTTACGGGCCTCAGAACGGCATTGTGACGCTTACACAGCTACGCAACACAATGGCTGATATGCTGGCTCTGGGCGGCATTAGAAATGCTGACAGATACTTTATGCCGATGACGATGGAAATTGAGCAGCAAATGATGGCAATGGCTCAACAGCAGCAAGCTATGATGGCGCAGCAGCAGCAAGATCCGAATGCTGCATTCTTGCAAACAGAGCAAATGAAAGCCCAGACAAGAGCGCAAGTTGACATGGCAAAAGCTCAAATGGATCAGCAATATAAAATGCACAAGCTTGGCATGGATGACGATCTTCAGCGTGATGAGATGGTGCAGGATCTTGCGATTAAGGTTGCTGAGATCCTTGGCAAGTATGGCGCAGCAGTTGACGTAGAGGGCGTGAAGCAAGAGCAAAACGCTATTCGTGAGCATAATGCGCAAATGATGGGAATGGCCGGTGGATATTGAAACAAGGGGCAAACGCTCACAATCTCTACTGCAAAATGATTGGTTTAGAGAAACCATAGAGGATTTGCGGGAACATCAAAAAAGTGTTTTCGCAAGTAGCGGAAAAGATGACGTATCTGACCGCGAAGAGGCACACGCAATCCTGCGGGCCTTAAATGCAATTGAGCATATACTGCAAGCCGATGTGGATGCAGTTAAGCTCCTTCAAAAGAAGGGAAAGCACCGTGGAAACGACTAACCCCATCAACGGCAATGACATAGGGGCTGTTGCCGAAAGCTTGATTATGGAAGCCCCAAATCCGCAAGAAGCTATAGAAGATGCTGTGGAGGTAACTGGCGACGGTCAGCCCGAAACGGTGGAAGCTGAAGCTGAAGTTGTGGATGACACTGAGATCAACGCCAGTGAAGAAAGCGTAGATGAGGAATACGAAGAGGCTGAAGAAAGCGCAGTTCAAGAGGAACCTGTTTATCGCGTCAGAGTAGATGGCGAAGAAAAAGAGGTAAACCTAGATGAACTCAAACGCGGGTACTCAGGGCAAAAGTATATCCAAAAGGGCATGGCTGAAGCTGCTGAAGCTAAAAAGCAAGTTGAGGAAGTGACTCAGAAAGTGACCCAAGAGCGTCAAATGCTTGCGCAGATGATGCAACAGATCCAGAATGGCGAAGTACCGCCTGTGCCACAATATCCATCAGAGGAACTACGAGCTAGTGACCCTCTAGGCTATTTGGAAGCAGAGGCAGAATATCGCCGTGCCGTTGATAAGCGTAATGATTTTGACCGTAAGGCTCAATATGTTGCGCAGCAGCAGCGTCAACAAGAGGAACAGCAGCACAATCAGTATCTTGAACAACAGGCTATGCGCCTTGCGGAATGGATGCCTGAGTTCTCTGATCCAGAAAAGCGCTCTGTGTTTATCAAAGATATGTCAGTCAAGGCAAAGAAGCACTACGATCTTTCTAACGAACAGATTTCTAGTGTGAAAACTGCTGAAGAAGTCATTATCTTAAACGATGCGTTGAAATGGCGGGAGTTACAGCAAACCAAAGCCAATGCCACTAAAAAGGCAGAGGGTGCGCGTCCTGTGGTCAAGCCAGCAGCAAAACGTGCGGCTAGTGCTGGAAAAGCATCAAAAGCTAAACAAGCTCAAGCGCAAATGCAGAAAAGAGGCACGATAGATGATGTTGCCAATTTTCTTCTTTCTTAAACTTTTGCAATGAAAGGATACAGCAATGGCTGTTACTGCAAACACCAACGAGACATATGATGTCACAACAATCCGTGAGGATTTAGCATCAGCAATGGCCTCGATTAGCCCAACAGAGACTATTTTTATGTCTTCTATTGGAACTCGTAATGCTGAAAACACTTACTTCGAGTGGAGTGAAGTTGATTTGGCGGCTACCAGTGCAAACCGGCAAATTGAAGGCGACAGTGGGTTGTCTAACTCAGCGCCGACTAATGCTGTTCGCAAAGGCAATTATACTCAAATTTCTGCCAAGGTTAGTGAGGTATCCTCAACTAATAACGCGGTTAATGGAGTTGCCAATGCGCAGACTGTAGCGAAGCAAGTAGCTTACAAATTATCCGAGTTAAAAAGAGACATGGAAGCGATGCTTCTGGATAATGTTTCTGCCAGTTCTGGGGCATCTGGGACAGCGCGTCAAACTGCTGGTCTTCCTGCATTCTTAACCACAAACACTTCTCGCGGATCTGGCGGTGCAAACCCAACCACTTCTGGAACTGGTGAAAGTGGTTCTCCGAATGCTGCTGCAACAGACGGTACGTTACGCCCATTAACGGAGTCGCTCCTCAAGAGTGTGATAGCTGACTGCTGGAACAGCGGTGCAGAGCCATCAATCGTATTGTGTGGATCTGCGCAAAAGCAGAAAATCTCAACCTTCTCAGGGAACTCAACACGTTTCAAAGAAGCAGAAGATAGCAAGCTTAACGCTGCGATTGATGTCTACCAGAGTGATTTTGGTGAGCTACAAATCGTGCCAGCCAGACATATGCGCGTTCGCACAGTGTCAAGCGTAGCCTACACACCAGATGTGTTTGTTCTTGATCCAAACTATGCAGAGGTTGCTTACTTGCAAACTGCAAAGCAAGAAACTTTGGCGAAAACTGGTTTGGCAGAGCGCCGGTTGATTTCCTGCGAATATGGCTTACAAATTACTTCGCAAAAAGCACATGGTGTTATTGCTGATGTAAACGCCAGCTAAATCTAAGTGTGGGGGGCTGTAATGGCCCCCTGCATAAATAAAGAAAAAATCTAAGGCAAAAAAGAATGCACAATAATATTCTGAATACCAAAATTTCTGCTGAAGATGACAAGGTTATTATAAGCAGATCACAAGATGTAAGCGCAATTTTAGACTATAACAAAGAAAAGCAGATAGAAGGTTACAACCGTAAATCTGACTTGCGTCACGTTACCTCAATTCCTTTTGTTGTTGTTGAAATCTGGCTAAAAGAAAGTGGCTTAAAAATCGGCTCGCGTGAGTTTGCTGAATATGTTAAAAAGAAATTGCTTTCTGGAGATTATAGCAAGCTGATGATACATGGTTATTAGGGCGCGAATAATGAAGTTTATAGAAGATTATATGGGCTTTTTCATAGCTCTGGCCGGTGCTATAGCTGCGTCAGGTTGGTGGATCATCAATAATCTTCTTACTAGCAAGTCTCAAATCAAGCTTCTTGAGCAAAAAACAGACATGATGCATGAACTGTTAAAAGAAATGCGTGACGATCAAAAAGAGATGCGGCGCGATATTCAGAATTTAGCTGTCAAGTAAAATGTGATATAATTGGGCCATGATTTGCGCCCTCACATCTATTGCCTTTGGAATGTTTCCGCATGGGATCATGTATAAGGCTTGCCGGTATCGCTGCCCGCGCCCGTCATTTTATTACCATTACCCAAAAATATACAAAATACATCCTGATGCTAAATGCTTGGGATATATTATTGTGGGGCGAGATGCATGATAGATCCGATTACAGCAATTAGCGCAGCAACAGCCAGTTATAATATGGTTAAGAAATTGGTTTATGCGGGCCGTGAGCTAGAAGATGTAGCGGGCCAGCTTGGCAAATGGTACGGCGCTGCGGCAGATCTTGGCCGCGCAGAGCAACAGCGTAAAAACCCGCCTATTTTCACTAAGCTGTTTTCATCTGGCTCTGTAGAGCAAGAAGCTTTGCAGATAATCATTCATCAAAAGAAGCTGGCAGAGCAAGAGAAAGACTTGCAGCAAATGCTAAACAATCGTTTTGGTTATGGCACATGGCGCGAGATGGTAGAGCTACGCCGTAAGATTAAGAAAGAGCGAGAGGAAACGCTGTATAAGCAGCAAGAACGGAAGGCTGCATTCTTTGAAACGCTGCTTTTGATATTACTGCTTGCGATGCTGGCAGCAATCATAGGCGGCGGCACATGGTTAACTGGCTTGGGCGCTGGGTGGTGGTAAATGGCTGACGGCGTAAGCGGCGTAGGATCTGCGCCATTTAACGTAGGATCGGACATACACCATCAAACCAGAGCGCGTGAGCGCATAGAAACGCATATGGCAGAGCAAAGGGTGGAGAAAGAGCATAGAGCCAGCCACAGCCACCTAGAGGCGCTCGCAAAGCAAAGATTTGATCTAAACGAAACTTATGATAGGTTTGGTCGCAAGACTAATGCTGATCGCCCACAAGGCACTAAAATTAACATAGAGGTGTAAGATGGAAAAGCTTTTAGAATATAAAATCATGCCACGTTTGATGATGCTAGTAATGACTGTGATGTATATACGCGTCATAGAGTGGTTTATGTCTCTTCCGCAGGGTGAGGTCAGCACACAGGCTACAGCGCTCACAGCAACTGTTACGGGAGCTATGACAGGTGCTTTTGCCGTGTGGCTGGGGTCTGAAAAATGATTGATAAACTGATAGCGCCGGTCACTGGCCTCTTAGACAAGTTCATCCCAGATGCTGACGAGAAAGCAAAGCTCGCGCACGAAATTGCTACAATGTCGGATAGACACGCGCAAGACTTGGCCCTCGCTCAAATACAACTCAACACAGCAGAAGCGGCAAGTGGAAGCACTTTTAAAGGTGGTTGGCGTCCTTTCATTGGTTGGATCTGTGGGCTTGCTTTTGGTTGGCATTTTATTGGCCAGCCTGTTGCCCTTTTTTTTGTAGCCTTAACGGGAACAGAGATACCGCCTTTGCCAGAGTTTGATATGGGAACGCTTTTGACTGTTCTTGGCGGCATGTTAGGAATTGGTGGTCTTAGGACATATGAAAAGCAGAAAGGCTTAACTAAATGAGAAAGATAAACGAGATTATAATTCACTGCACGGCAACAAATCCAAACTGGTATGCTGATCGATCTGTTGAAGATGTGGTGAAAGAAATCAGACGGTGGCACGTTGAAGAGCGTAACTGGTCTGACATTGGCTACCATGCGATCATTCACCGTGATGGATCTGTGGGTTATGGTAGGCCCGTAGAGCGCTCTGGGGCGCACTGTAGGGGCCGAAACAAGTCATCCATAGGGGTAAGCCTAGTAGGTGGCCGTGGTGGCTGCGCTGACGATGCTTTTCTGGACAACTTTACACCAGAGCAGGAGACAGCTTTGCGTGAGTTAATTGTGGAATACAGCGCCAAGTTCCCCAGCATCAAAGAAATATCTGGGCATAATAGCTGGGCTTCCAAAGCATGTCCTTGCTTTGCTGTCAGGGATTGGTCATAAGCA
>Ga0255047_10002214_pt1 | contig 13035 bp, 7 predicted proteins | sample JV7_2_1_MG_FD_183640 | JGI IMG/M metagenome (GOLD analysis project Ga0255047, IMG submission 183640) | Seawater microbial communities from Jervis Inlet, British Columbia, Canada - JV7_2_1 | ecosystem: Environmental > Aquatic > Marine > Inlet | place: Canada: British Columbia | collected 2016-10-06
GGGATTTCACCGCCGGGTTATGAATCTTCGGCGACGAGGCGCGCTTCTTCGCGGCCTCGTCGGACGCTGCGAAGACCTCCTTGACGGACTCGCGCCCCGACGACAGCGCGCGGCTGAGGGCTGCGAGTTCGCCCATCTTCTGCACCGAGAAGGCAAGCCAGCTTTTCAGGTCCGCATCGAGATCGGTTTCCTGATCGAGATCGATCGGCACATGCAGCATCGAGCACGATGGGGCAATCTGAATCCGGTCTGCGCCGCCGCGCACCGCGATCGCCTTTCCGGCAAGATCGAGAACGCTTGTGAGATCGGCGCGCCAGATGTTGCGGCCGTCGATCACGCCGAGCGAAATCACCCGATCCGGGGGCATCCGGCCCAGGACTGAATCGACCTGATCCTTGCCGCGTACCAGATCGACATGAACACCGGCGACGGGCAGCCTGGTGACGAGATCGGCGTTGTCGCCAAGTTCACCGAAGTAGGTCGCCAGCATGATCTTGAGGCCCGATACCTTCAGGGCGAGTTCGCTATAGGCCGTCTTCAGCGCAGCTCTTTCATTTGCATCGAGATCGAGCACGAGACACGGCTCGTCGATCTGCACCCAGTCCGCGCCTTCGGCTGCGAGCCGGTTGAGCACCTCGATATAGACCGGCAGCAGCTTCGGCAGCAGCGACATCCGGTTCTCGCCTTTGCCCAGTTTGAGGAACGTGACGGGGCCGACCAGCACCGGCCGGGTCTGGATGCCAAGCGCCTTCGCCTCGCGGTATTCGTCGATCGCCTTGGTCGAGGCGAGGGCGAAGGTCTGATCTTTGGAGAATTCCGGCACCATGTAGTGATAGTTGGTGTCGAACCACTTGGTCATTTCCTGCGCGGGTACGCCGTGGCCGTGGTTATGGCCATGCGCGCAGCCGTCGCGGTCGTCCGAATCTTGATTGGAGAAGTCCTTCTGGCTGCCGCGCGCCATCGCGAAATAGGTTTCGAATGACACCGGCCCGCCGGTCCAGCCGTAGATCTTCGGAATCGCGCCGACCATCGTGCTGGTGTCGAGCACCTGATCGTAGAGCGAGAAATCGTTGGATGGGATCACGGTGACGCCGAGATCGCGCTGACGGGTCCAGTTGTCGGCGCGGATTTTTGCAGCAGACTCGCGCAGCGCGGCCTCATCGATCTTGCCGGACCAGAATTTTTCCAGCGCGATCTTCAGTTCGCGGCGCGGGCCGATACGCGGGACGCCAAGCGTGGCGACAGGAATTGACGCGGTGGAAGAAGAATTCGACATCGGAAACCCCGTGATGTTGGGGCAGGGCCGGATATGCGCGAACAACAGAGACGGCGGCGCCGTTCTCTCGCAAGCGACACATCGGGGCACCCCGCCCGTGGACGTTATGTGATCGCGGCAGGTCTCCTGGCTCACGGGTCGACGCCTTAAGTCCAGCCTTCCCGAGGCTTTCGCCTCAGTGGCATCAATGGACAGGCTTACCGTCTACAGTTGCGGGGGCAGCTTCGGACTTGCGCGATCCGGTGAGATCGCGCGCACCGCATTCCCTCTTGGCTCCGGACCACCGATCCGCAGAACCGCGATGACCAAGTTATGTGAAGCGGCTTGAGCCGGGTCAAAGGGAAAGCTTCCCACCGCCATGGTGCCGGACACGCGCGTGAGGTGAGTGGGCAGAGGCCAGACGGGAATCACACACGATTCGCTTGGAGGCAGTCGGCGTGGTGGAGCGTTACGCGCTCAGAGTCTCAGCCAGTTTGAAAAATTCTGCGTCGATTTGCTGAGCATTTCGCGCGTTTGTCGCTTTGGTCCCGTTATTCACATCCACCGGAGCTTGACAGTCCGCCCCGAACGCTACCAGATGTGGGTGTCACGGTTCCACTGGGTCGCAAGACTTGGTGGCGAAGATGGGAAGCCGGTGAGCCGCACTCCGATGCAGCAATTCCGGCGCTGCCCCCGCAACTGTAAGCAGTGAGTTGAATCCGACCGATGTCACTGGTGCGTTTTCGCATCGGGAAGACCGGATTCAACGCCGACCTGCGAGCCAGGAGACCTGCCGCGACACCAAAGAACGTCCACGGGCGGGGTGTCCGGCGGTCGCGTGCTTCGGTGCGTCCGCGCGCCGTGACAACGCGCCTTTCGGCCTCAGCCCCCAAAAAAACTGCAACACGCACGGGGTCTGCCGATGTCTCTCTCTCTTGAACGCGAAGCCGCAAAAACCGCTCCTCTCATTCAGTTGCGTTCCGAGTCACTGGCCGTCCCTGCCGCCACACCGCCGTTGCAGGTCATCCGCCGCAACGGCACGGTCTCGCCGTTCGATGCGAGCAAGATCTCGATCGCGATGACGAAAGCGTTCCTCGCCGTCGAGGGACACACCGCGGCGGCGTCGCGCCGCATTCACGAGGTGATCGAGCAACTGACCAACGAGGTGGTGAGCGCGCTGACCCGCAGGATCGGCGAGGGACGTACCTTCCACATCGAGGACGTGCAGGATCAGGTTGAACTGGCGCTGATGCGCAGTGAACATCACAAGGTCGCCCGTGCCTATGTGCTCTACCGCGAGGAACGCACGCGCCAGCGCGCCGAGGCGGAAGCCGCAAAGCCGGCCAGGGCCTCCGCCGGGCCGCAACTGCATGTGACGCTGGGCAACGGCGCGCGCGTGCCGCTGGATGTGGATCGCCTGACGCTGATCATTCAGGAAGCCTGCGCAAATCTCGACGGCGTCGATGCAGCGCCTGTGCTCGCCGAGACCCGCCGCAATCTCTACGACGGCATCAGCCAGGATGAGCTTGCGCTCGCCGGCATCATGGCTGCCCGCACGCTGGTGGAGCAGGAGCCGAACTACGCATACGTCAGCGCGCGCCTCTTGCTCGACAAGCTGCGCACCGAAGTGCTGTCGTTCGTGCATGGGGCGCCGATCAACGCCACACAGGCCGATATGACGGCGCGCTACGCGGAGTATTTCCCGGTCTATGTCAAAAAGGGAATCGCGGCTGAACTGCTCGATCCTGAACTGGCGCGCTACGACCTGAAGCGGATCGCGGCTGCGCTGAAGCCGGAGCGCGACCTGTCGTTCCAGTTTCTCGGCCTGCAGACACTTTACGACCGCTACTTTCTGCATCAGGACGGCAACCGCATCGAACTGCCGCAGGCGTTCTTCATGCGCGTCGCGATGGGTCTTGCGACCCGCGAGATTGACCGCGAGGCGCGCGCTATCGAATTCTACAACCTGCTGTCGTCGTTCGACTTCATGGCGTCGACGCCGACGCTGTTCAATTCCGGCACGCTGCGGCCGCAGCTGTCGTCCTGCTTCCTCACCACGGTGGCCGACGATCTCGACGGCATCTTCAAGTCGGTGAAGGATAATGCGCTGCTGGCGAAATATTCCGGCGGTCTCGGCAACGACTGGACCCGCGTGCGCGGCCTCGGCGCGCATATCAAGGGCACCAACGGCGAAAGCCAGGGCGTTGTGCCGTTCCTGAAAGTTGCCAACGACACCGCGATTGCGGTCAATCAGGGTGGCAAGCGCAAGGGTGCGGTCTGCGCCTATCTTGAGACCTGGCATGTCGACATCGAGGAATTCCTCGATCTGCGCAAGAACACTGGCGACGACCGACGCCGCACCCACGACATGAACACTGCGAACTGGGTGCCGGATCTGTTCATGCAGCGCGTCGAGGCCGATGGCGAGTGGACGTTGTTCTCACCGGACGAGACGCCGGACCTGCACGATCTTTACGGCAAGGCGTTCGCCGAACGTTACGCCTTCTACGAGGACAAGGCGGCGCGCGGCGAAATGCGCGTGTTCAAGAAACTGCGCGCCACGGACCTGTGGCGGCGCATGCTGACCATGCTGTTCGAAACCGGCCATCCGTGGATCACGTTCAAGGACCCATGCAACCTGCGCTCGCCGCAGCAGCATGTCGGCGTCATCCATTCGTCGAACCTCTGCACCGAGATCACGCTGAACACCTCTGACGACGAGGTTGCGGTGTGCAATCTCGGTTCGGTCAACCTGCTCAATCATGTGGGCGAGGGCGGGATCGATCACGCGCGGCTGAAGCGGACGATCTCGACCGCGATGCGGATGCTCGACAACGTCATCGACATCAACTTCTACACCATTCCAGAAGCACGGCGCTCGAACCTGCAGCATCGCCCGGTCGGCCTTGGCCTGATGGGATTCCAGGATGCGCTGCATGCGTTGCGAATCCCGATGGCATCGGACGCGGCCGTCGCGTTCGCCGACACCAGCATGGAAGCGATTTCCTTCCATGCCATCACGGCGTCGGTCGATCTTGCGGCTGAACGCGGGCAATATCCGTCGTTCAAGGGATCGCTGTGGAGCAGGGGCATCCTGCCGATCGACTCCATTGAAATCTTGTCGGACGCAAGAGGCGGCCTCGAGATGGATCGCAGTGCGACGCTGGACTGGACGACGCTGCGGGAGCGTGTGCAGTCGGTTGGCATGCGCAACTCCAACGTGATGGCGATTGCGCCGACTGCGACCATTTCCAATATCTGTGGCGTGGCGCAGTCGATCGAGCCGGCCTACCAGAACCTCTACGTCAAATCGAACATGTCGGGCGACTTCACCGAAGTGAACGAATTCCTCGTTCGCGACCTGAAGGCGCGCAGCCTGTGGGACGAAGTGATGGTCTCCGACCTGAAATACTTCGACGGCAGCGTCGGCTCCATCGACCGCGTGCCAGACGATCTGAAGCTGCTCTATGCAACGGCCTTCGAGATCGACAGCGCGTGGCTGATCGAAGCTGCGGCGCGGCGGCAGAAGTGGATCGATCAGGCGCAGTCACTTAACCTCTACATCGCCAATCCGTCGGGCAAGAAGCTCGATCAACTGTACCGGTTGGCGTGGGCGCGGGGCCTGAAGACGACGTATTACCTGCGTTCGCGCAGCGCCACGCATGTCGAAAAATCGACACTGAAGGGCACCGACGGCAAGCTCAACGCGGTGTCGTCGGCCTCGCTGGCGGCAATGACCGTGAACCAGCCCATCGTCGTGCCGCAGGCCTCGACCGCGCCGGATCTGTCCGATGCGGTGGCGTGTTCGATCGACAATCCCGATTGTGAGGCGTGCCAGTGAGTCTTACCTCTCCCCGCTTGCGGGGAGAGGGAGCAGCGCCCAACATCAATGAACATCAGGAATATTTCTATGCTCGACTGGTCCGAAACTTCACCGAACAAAGCCGTCAATACGCCTCCCCCTATCCTGACCGGCCAATCTGCTGCCGTCGATCAAGCCGGTCTCGGCACCATCGACCGCAAGGGCGGCCGCGTGTCGGTGGACGACAAGGCGATGATCAACTGCCGCGCCGACGTCAATCAGCTGTTGCCGCTGAAGTACAAATGGGCGTGGGAGAAGTATCTCGCCGGTTGCAACAACCACTGGATGCCGACGGAAGTCTCGATGCAGGCGGACATCGCGCTGTGGAAATCGCGCGATGGCCTGACCGACGACGAGCGCCGCGCCATCAAGCGCAATCTTGGTTTCTTCGCCGCGTCGGAGAGCCTCGTCGCCAACAACATCGTGCTGGCGATCTACCGCCACCTGACCAATCCCGAATGCCGCCAGTACCTGCTGCGGCAGGCATTCGAGGAGGCGGTGCATACCCACACCTTCCAGTACATCGTCGAAAGTCTCGGCCTTGACGAGGGCGAGCTGTTCAACATGTACCGCGAGGTGCCGTCGATCACCGACAAGGCGGCATGGGCGCTGAAGCACACGCAGAATCTCGAGAACCCGGATTTCAAGACCGGTACGCCGGAATCGGATCAGGCCTTCCTGCGCGATCTGGTGGCATTCTATGTGATCTTCGAGGGCATGTGGTTCTACACGGGCTTCGCGCAGATCCTGTCGCTCGGCCGCCGCAACAAGATGGTCGGCATCGCCGAACAGTATCAGTACATCCTGCGGGATGAATCCATTCACCTGAACTTCGGCATCGACGTCATCAACCAGATCAAGATGGAGAACGCGCATCTGTGGACGCACGCGTTTCAGGACGAGGTGCGCGGCATGATCCGCGAGGCTGCCGAACTGGAGGCTGCTTACAGCCGCGATACCATGCCGAGAGGATTTCTGGGGCTCAATGCCGCGCTGTGCGAGCAGTACATGCACTTCATCGCCAACCGCCGCTGCGCCCAGCTTGGACTGACGCGCGTATTCGATGAGACGGATAACCCGTTTCCGTGGATGTCGGAGGCGATGGACCTGAAGAAGGAAAAGAATTTCTTCGAGACTCGTGTGATCGAATACCAGAACGGTGGCGCGCTGAGCTGGGAATGAATTGTTAATTATTCGGCGCCAGCCGGTGCCGGGATATGGCTAAACCTGCTGTATTTGTACGCATCGTCCGCAAGAAACGCCCGCCTGGCGGGCGTTTTTGCTGCGTGAGGCAGTAATTTACGGGGTGTTATTCATTCCTGCTTATTTTGAAGCACTTTCAAACCGGCCGGCTCGCCGGCAGCTTCGTATGCAAAAAGAATTTTTGGGGGTTGGGAATGGGCTGGTTTAGGGGCGCTCCGGCAAAGCAGAGGGCAAACGTCAGCTTCCTTTCAAATCTTAGATTTCGAACCAAGATCATGCTCGGTTTCGTCACCGTGCTGGGTATCTCCGCCATCAACATGGGCGTCGCCTATTTCGGATTCGAGCGGATCGCCGATGGCGTTCAGTCCTATCAGGGGATCGTCGCCGAGAGCGACAGCGCGCGCGAGATCGATCGCGAGCTTGTGGCCTATCAGCTTCTCGCCCGCCAGTACGTGACGACCGGCTTTCCGGCCGACGAGGAGGCCGCGCGCGCCGCCGAGGCTAGCCTCGGCAGTGCGATCGAACGCGCCGCCCGGGTCGCGACCGCCGACAACCGCAAGAGCGTTCTCAATCTTTCCGCCAGCTACGGTGATTTCGCGGCGCTGTTCGCGGACGTCATCAAGCTGAAGACCGAAAACGCGGCGATCGCATCGAACCAGTTGCTCCGCATGGGCAACGTCATTCGCTACAAGTTTGACGATCTGGCCGATACTGCGATCCTGGCCGGCCTGACTTCGATTCAGCAGAATGCCAAGGAACTGGCGATCCACTCGGCATCCATCACTTCCAACATCAGCAATTATGTGCTGCGTCCTGATGCCGCCGTCGCCAACAGCGTCAACGCGCGCATGCAGCTTCTGAAGAACAGCTTTGGGACGTTGTCGGCAGAGGACGCGAAGCTTGCATCAAAGATCACGGAAATCACCCAGGAACTCGATGCCTACAAGGTGGCCTTCACGAAGTTCGTTGAGAACACCGCGAAGATCGTCGCACTGTCGACCAAGATGAACGAGGCGGCGTCGTCCGTGACGAAGGAAGCGAAGACCATCAAGGACGGTCTGGTGATCCGGCAGACGGAGCTCGCCAAGAAATCTGCAACGGCGGCACATTCGACCAGCCAGTTCGTCACAGCGCTCGGCGCCGGGGGCATCATGTTCGGCGCGATCCTCGCATGGATGCTGGGGCGGGGGATTTCCCGGCCGATGATCGGCATGTGTGACGCGATGCGGCAACTCGCCGGCGGCAATTTCGATGTCGTGCTGCCGGGGCTTGGTCGCAAGGATGAAATCGGCGAGATGGCCGGCGCTGTCGAGGAATTCAAGATGCGCGCGGTTGCCAAGGCGCAGAGCGAGGCGGCGGAGCGTGAGGCGCAGGGCAAATCCGCCAGCGCCGCACGCAGCGCGGAGCTTCATCGCTTCGCTGACGATTTCGAAACCGCGGTCGGCGTGATCGTATCGAGCGTCTCGTCCTCGGCGAGCCAGCTTGAGTCCTCAGCGACGACCCTGAGCCGGACCGTTGAGACGGCTCAGGAGCTGTCCGGCAAGGTCGCGGGCGCGTCGGAGGAAGCATCGGCGAACGTACAGTCCGTCGCTGCTGCTACCGAAGAGCTCTCCGCATCGGTCAATGAGATCGGCCGTCAGGTTCAGGAGTCGAGTCGCATTGCCGCCGCCGCAGTATCGCAGGCCGAAGCCACCGACGCGCGCATCGCCAAGCTGTCGCGGGCGGCGCAGGAGATCGGTGACGTGGTCAAGCTGATCACGGCGATCGCCGAGCAGACCAACCTGCTGGCGCTGAACGCCACCATCGAGGCTGCGCGGGCGGGCGAGGCGGGACGCGGCTTTGCCGTCGTCGCGTCTGAAGTGAAATCTCTGGCGAGCCAGACCGCGAAGGCGACCGACGAAATTTCATCGCACATCGCCGGAATGCAGGAAGCCACCCAGGAATCCGTCTTCGCCATCAAGGAAATCGGCGAGACCATCGGCCAGATTTCCAAGATCGCCGGCAACATCGCAGCCGCCATCGAACAGCAGACCACCGCGACGACGGAAATCGCCCGCAACGTCCAGAGTGCCGCCAGCGGCACGCTGGAAATCGCGGAGGGCATTTCCGAGGTCAACCGCGGCGCGAGCGAAACCGGAACTGCGTCAGGTGAAGTGTTGAACTCCGCGCAGACGCTGGCGGTCGAAAGCACGCGGCTGCGTCAGGAGCTGGATCGCTTTATGGCGAATATCCGCGCAGCGTGATGGCTTACTTTGCCTCTCCCCGCAGGCGGGGAGAGGGAGCAGATCCTGCCGACCATGCGGTCTTGGCGAGGAGCGTTAGCGACGAAGCAGTCCAACTCTTCCTTGTCGCTCTGGATTGCTTCGCTTGCGCCTGCAATGACGCCAAGTTGCATTAGCAGGGCCGCCTAATACGCGTCCCTTTTGGCGCGTGCGTCCTTCACGGTCTGAACCAGATCGAGACGCTGCTCGATCTTGCCGAGCGCGTTGGCGAACTCCTTCCGCTCGGCCGCTGTGAGGCATGACAGGATGTCCTGTTCCTTGCGCAGCAGGCGGGGAATGAGCTCCTCATAGAGTGCGTGTCCCTTGCGGGTGAGCTGCAGGGCAAGCTCGCGGCGGTCATCCGCATTCTCGACGCGTTCGATCAATTGCTGTTCCAGCAGGTGGGCGACGGCCCGGCTGATGGTCGATTTATGGGTCCGCGTGCAGTGGGCGATGTATTGCGCCGTGCAGGCGTCATCGCGAAAGCCCAGCGTGGCCAGCACCCGCCATTCCGGAATGTCCAAGCCATGTCGCTCGCGATACTCGCTGGCGAGTTCCGCGCTGACCTCCGCGGCCAGCCGGTTCAGCCGGAACGGCACGAATTTGAAGAGGTCGAGCTTGCTCAAGAAACACGTCCGGTTGGGCCAAGGCAGGGCCTCGGTCAAGTTGGTTGCAGTTGCAACGATAATAGCCTTGGTCTATCTTGCTGGCTAGAGCTTCATTCAAGAGGCACACCAGAGCTTCGTTCAAGGAGCCCGTCAGTCAAGCAGGGTAGAGACGTGCCGGAACCTCGGGTCATTCAGTTCGGCTATCGCCGCCATTCCGATCAGGACCGGACCGCCGCAGATGCGGCGCGCCATCCGGTGGTGGTGGTCGGGGCCGGACCGGTCGGGCTGACGCTGGCGATCGATCTGGCGCAGCGCGGCCATGGCGTGGTTCTGCTGGACGACGCCGACAGGATCGGCGACGGTTCGCGCGCGATCTGTTTTTCGAAACGCTCGCTGGAATTATGGGACCGTCTCGGCGTCGGCGAACGCATGGTGGAGAAGGGCGTTGTCTGGAAGGTCGGCAAGATCTTCCTGAACGACGACATGCTCTACCGCTTCGATCTGCTGCCGGAAGACGGGCACAAGATGCCGGCTTTTATCAATCTTCAGCAGTATTACGCCGAGGCCTTTCTGGTCGATCGGGTGCAGGAATTGCCGCAGATCGATCTGCGATGGCGCAACAAAGTGGTCGGGCTGGACCAGCGCAACGATCATGTCGTGCTGGCTATCGATACGCCGGATGGACGCTATCAGCTAAAGGCGGATTATGTTGTCGCCTGCGACGGCGCGCGCTCGGCGCTGCGCGATTTCGTCGGCGCGGAGTTTTCCGGCGAGGTGTTCGAGGATCAGTTCCTGATTGCTGACGTCAAGATGACGGCGGAATTCCCGACCGAACGCTGGTTCTGGTTCGATCCGCCGTTTCATTCCGGCCAGTCCGCGCTGCTGCATCGCCAGCCTGACGACGTCTGGCGCATCGACCTGCAGCTCGGGCCGGATGCCGATCCCGCCGTTGAGCGCCTGCCGGAGAATGTACGCCCGCGCATTGAGCGCATGCTGGGTCACGCAAAGTTCGATTTCGAATGGATTTCGATCTACAAATTCCAGTGCCGCCGCATGCAACGCTTCGTCCATGAGCGTGTGATCTTCGCCGGCGACTCCGCACATCAGGTCTCGCCGTTCGGCGCGCGCGGTGCAAACTCCGGTCTGGAAGATGCTGAAAACGTCGCGTGGAAGCTGTCGCTGATCCTGCGAGGCAGGGCGCCAGCGTCGCTGCTCGACAGCTACGAGATCGAGCGCAGCGCCGCCGCCGACGAAAACATCCGTGCCTCGACCCGCTCGACCGACTTCATCGCGCCGCATTCGCAGCAGGAACGCCGGATGCGCCAGGCGGTGCTGACGCTTGCCAGGGAAACCGAATTCGCCAAGCGGATGGTCAACGGTGGACGGCTCTCGACGCCGTCCATCTATCAGTCGCCGTTGTCGACGCCCGACAGCGATTCATGGGATGCGGGGCCTCGCCCCGGCGCGCAGATGATCGACGCGCCACTGGCGACCGCAAGCGGCGAGCCGATCTATCTCACCGAGGTTTTCAGGCAGGGGAGTGGCGACTTCGTCCTGTTGCGATCCGGAGTTGGCGACAACGATCTGCCAGGCTGTCATTCCATCGCCATTGGCGAAGCCGCTCCGCTCCGCGACGTGTCGGGGCTGTTTGCGAAGCGGTACGATGCATCCGAGGGAGCAGCCTATCTGCTGCGGCCGGATGGCTATGTCGCGGCGCGTTTCCGGAAGCCGACGCATGAGGCCGTCGAGGCCGCCATCGCACGCGCCAGCGCGCAACCAGGAGCCTTGCCATGACACTCTCGACGCAATCGAATTTTTCCGATCCCGACACCGCCTACCGGCTGGTGGTGGAAGCGCATCGCGGCCTGAGCGACGAGGACAGCGTATCGCTGGATACGGCGCTGGTCTTGATTCTGGCCAATCATATCGGGGATGCCGAGGTGCTGCGCGAAGCGATCGCGCTGGCAAAACGGCAACTTTCAAACGCGACAGACAAGACGGCTTCAACAGGAACTCAAAAATGAGTGCAAAAGGTTTCGCCTCGACCGGAGACATGACGGAGAAGACAATCACCTTCTCCGAAATCGGCCCGGACATCTATGCCTTCACCGCGGAGGGCGATCCCAACACGGCGGTAATCGTCGGCGACGACGGCTGCATCGTGTTCGACGCCCAGGCGACGCCCGCGATGGCCAACAGCGTGATCGAGCGCGTCAAGACCGTGACCGACAAGCCGATCAAGTACGTTGTGCTGTCGCATTATCATGCGGTGCGTGTGCTCGGCGCGTCCGCCTACAAGGCGCAGGGCATTATCGCCTCAACGGAAACCCAGCGGCTGATCGTGGAACGCGGACAGCAGGACTGGGATTCCGAGTATGGCCGGTTTCCAAGGCTGTTTCGCGACGCTGAGAGCATTCCCGGCCTGACCTGGCCGACGCTGACGTTCGACACCGGTATGACGCTCTATCTTGGCAAGCGCGAGGTGCAACTGATCCATCTCGGCGCGGGACACACCTCCGGCGATATCGTCGCCTGGGTGCCCGATGCTCAGGTGATGTGCTCCGGCGATCTGATCGAGTTTCATTCGGCGTGTTACTGCGGCGACGCATTGTTGCGCGAATGGCCGCTGACGCTGAATGAAATTCGCGACTTCAATCCGAAAGCCGTCGCGCCCGGCCGCGGTGATGCACTGAAGGGAACGGCGACCGTGAACGAGGCCATCGCCATGACGCGCGACTTCGTGACGTCGCTTTATGGCGCGGCGGAATTGTCGGTCGCGAAGGGACGTTCGCTGAAGGAAACCATGGCCGCGACGCGCGAGGTGATGGACCCGAAGTTCTCCAGCTTCGCCATCTATGAACATTGCCTGCCGTTCAATGTCTCGCGCGCGTTCGATGAAGCATCCGGGATCGACGATCCCGTGATCTGGACCGACAAGCGCGACCGCGAAATGTGGGCTGCTCTGCAAGGAGGATAATGCGATGAACATCAACACCGCTCCCGGCGCCGTCAATCGCAACGCCGTCAATGTCACGCCGGGCTACATGTCCGGCTTCGGCAACAGCTTCGAGACCGAGGCGCTGGCTGGCGCCTTGCCCATCGGCCGCAACTCGCCGCAGAATTGTGCCTACGGGCTTTATGCCGAACAACTGTCCGGTTCGCCGTTCACCGCGCCGCGCGGCACCAACGAGCGCTCTTGGCTCTATCGCATCCGCCCGTCGGTGAAGCATTCGGGCCGCTTCACCAAGGTTGACGCGAAATACTGGCGCACCGCGCCGTGCACCGAGTACGACATGCCGATCGCGCAGCTGCGCTGGGACCCGGTGCCGATGCCGAAGGAGGATCAGACCTTCCTGCAGGGCGTCACCACCATGACCACGGCGGGTGACGCCAATACGCAGGCGGGCATGGCGGCGCACATCTATCTCATCACCAAATCGATGGTGGATCAGCACTTTTACAATGCTGACGGTGAACTGATGTTCGTGGCGCAGGAGGGCAACCTGCGCCTCGTCACCGAGTTCGGCATCATCGACATCGAGCCCGGCGAGATCGCTGTGATCCCGCGCGGCGTCAAGTTCCGCGTCGAGATTCCCAACGGTCCGGCGCGCGGTTACCTGTGCGAGAACTACGGCGGCGCGTTCACGCTGCCGGAGCGCGGGCCGATCGGAGCGAATTGCCTCGCCAACTCGCGCGACTTCCTGACGCCGGTGGCGGCCTATGAGGACAAGGAAACGCCGACCGAGCTTTACGTGAAGTGGGGCGGATCGCTGTTCGTGACCAAATTGCCATATTCGCCCATCGACGTGGTGGCGTGGCACGGCAACTACGCGCCATATAAGTACG
>Ga0255047_10002215_pt1 | contig 13025 bp, 10 predicted proteins | sample JV7_2_1_MG_FD_183640 | JGI IMG/M metagenome (GOLD analysis project Ga0255047, IMG submission 183640) | Seawater microbial communities from Jervis Inlet, British Columbia, Canada - JV7_2_1 | ecosystem: Environmental > Aquatic > Marine > Inlet | place: Canada: British Columbia | collected 2016-10-06
CCAAGAACTGAACGCGGAACACGCCCCTCAGGTTGAGGCGATCCGTGGCGTGCCATTGCCCGGAAGCGTCGGCCACGGTGCCGGTAAACTGCAGGCCGGTCCCCGTTGTTTGGAACCAGCTGAGACTCACACTGCTCTGGATGCGCGACGTCTGCGGGAGGATGATCGTCCCCCGTACCTCCAGGCGCGTGCTGACGAAGTTCTTCGAGATTCGCCGCCGCCGCTCCAGGTCCAGCAGGATCGGCCCAGCCGCGGTGAACGGCACGACGAAGCCGATCTGAGTAAACATGTCATTGAATTCCGGGACGGCAAGGGTGGCACCGACGGGAACCGATTCGGTACGGCGGACGAATTGCTGTTGCCGGATCTTGAGCCGCCCGGCGTTGAGCATCACGGTGTACGACCCGAGAACCGACTCGCTCTCCTGCTCGCCGACGAAGGAGATTCGATAGCTGGCCAACACGGCGGTTCCGGTGGCGATCCGTCCGCTCGGCAGGGCCCTGATCTGGACGAGATCTCCGATCGGCACCACCACGTAGTCGAATTGGTCGAGGTACAGGATGGTCTTGTCGCCGTTGGTGATGGTCACGGTGGAGAGGTCCACTTGCGGGTTGGCGAGTTCGAACGTCCTGCTGGGCGGGATGATATGCCGCTCGTCCAGAATGGCGATGCTCCCCGTCGGTGATCCATCCGATCTGCGACCCTCGAAGCCCAGCGATGCCGACCCGGTAAGGCGTATCCGACGGGCTATCGGGAGGGATACCGACGCTTGCGACCCCAGCGACCGCACGCGGGATCCGAGGCCCGAGAAGTTCCCGTCCACGCCCGAGGCCCGGAGGCCCCAGCCGAACGAATCGGTGGGCCGGTGGTTGACGTTCAACCCATATGTCCAGGTGCGCGCTTTCGACATGTCGGTGGTGCTGTTGACCCAGCGCACGTGATAGGACGATCCGATCCGTCGAGTGTGCTGCAGGTGGACGTCCTCACGCCAGGAGATCTGACTGGACACGAGACCGTTCCGTGTTCTGCTGTAGTCGACGTTGGACTGAAGGTTGCTCCCCTTACCCCAGCGAATCATGTGATTCAAGTTCCCCAGCACGGCCTCGTAGGAGATGCCGGTCAGCGGGTTCAGGAAATCGACGTACTCCACGCGGAGCCGGGTCTTCGAACTGGTCCCGGTCAGTGTCGTGCGACGGAGCCGATCGACGGTCGCCGTAGGTGGTGCTATGGGAGATCCGGCCCAAGCCCGGTCGGTGGAGCGCGTCGAGTATGACAGCCGCATGGGAAACACCCGATTGGGCCATGACAGGTTGGCGTCGAACGTAGTGAACCGAAAATCGCTGATGAGGCCGAAGCCTCCCCGCGATGATCCCGTGGAACGACTTCCCGCCAGAATAAGCGACACCGGCATGCGGGCGAACAGGCGAACGCTGCCGTCGAGATCCAACTGCTGTGTGGAGATGGTACCGACTTGCTGCGGCGACTTGTCCTGGCGGAAGGTGGGCCGCAAGGTCACCGCATAGGAAAACAGCTGAGGATCGAACAGCATCCCGCGGATGGGGATGGCGATCCACTGGCGGAATGTCAGGGTCTCGGATCCAATGCCATTGCTCGAGCCGGTAAAAAAGCCGCGCACGCCAAGCCCCAACTCGCCCCGGCCCGCCGAGAGTTGGATGATCCGCTGCCCGGCGGCCTCGGCCGGCATCGCCAGCAAGAGGGCCGCGGCGCACAGCGCCGCCCGAACGCTATTCCGCGGCCTCCTCATCGACGTGGCACCGGATGCAGTCGGTGAACCCGGCGCGGAACGCGGTATTGCCGTCGTGGCACACGCCACAGGACTCGCCGTCGGCGATGTCCTGCATCAACACCGCGTTGGCTCCGGCTCGAGGCTCGAACAAGTTCATATGGCACACCTTGCAGCGGTAGCGGACCCGGTGGACCCAATGGGGGAACCGGGCCACGGGGAGCGTGCCGGTCACCACTCCTGCCGCGTTGCCGATGGTATCGGAGCGCGCCACAGCTGAGTCGGTGGTGACCCGGCGCATGGTGATGGTACCGAGGAGATCCGGCTGGGCCCGGTCTGGCGGCAGGTTCATGCTGCGGTGACACCGCTCGCAACCGGTGGTGACGGGGTAGGCCACCTTGCCGTGGCATTCCCCGCAGAACCGCCCCTGGAAGATGTCGCCCATGGTGATCTTGGTGTCCTGATACCTGAAAATCCGCCCGTGGCACTGCCGGCAGTCGGCCCACTGGGTATGGGCCGAGTGCGGGAAGAAGGCATCGAACAGGGTATCGGGACCGGGGAAGTAGAAATCGAAGGCAAACTCGAAGCTCGGCTCGCCCCGCACGGGGGGGTCTCCGGGGAGCGAGGAGCGGGGTTTGATGACCCGTGCCCTCAGCGCCGCCATCCAGTCGATGTTGCCGGCGTGGTCCCGGGGGAGCAGCGCCACGGCACTGTCCGGATCCAGGGTGAACTCGATGGGTGGACGCACCGTGTCCACCACGGCCAAAATACCGCCCGGCACCTGCACCACGACAGTATCGACCGCCGCCCCCGGAGTGGCCGGTGGCAGGTCCAGAAACGTGTTCGCGGCTCCCCGACATGAGAGAACCGCGAACGTTACGCCCACGAAAGAACGTGCCCACTTCAGACTCATCCTACTTAATATGGCACGTCACGCAGAGGACGCTAGCCGTATTCGCCATCCGCAGGAACGGCCGGTTGGCCGCGGTATGCGGATTGTGACAGCTACCGCACTGCACCTTACCGCTGTACAGCACCAGACCGGCTCCGGTGACCGACGCGGGCGGGAGGAACGCGGGATCCGCCGTGTTGTCATAGGTCACGGAGATCGGGTGGTCGTTCCTCAGATCGGTGCCGAGATTGGTCTGGCGACCCGCAGGCATGGTCGTCCCCACGGCCCCGGATCCAGTATAGGAATTGGGGACATTGATGATGACGTCGAGCCCAACGGTACCGTCGTGGCACGAGAGACAGGCCATCGACACGCCGGTTGGTTGAGCGTCGACGGCCATGTCGATCGTCGAACTGAGGGTGGCGTCGTACATCTGGTACGTCGCGGTCGACATGTTCCGGTTCCACAGTGGAGCGGTGGTCAACCCGGCGTGCGGGGTGTGGCAGTACACGCACACTTCACCGTAGTCCGCCAGCGCGCCCGCGCCCAGCGAGTCGGCTGCCGCAAAGTGAGACAGATTGTGGAGCGTCGAGACGACAGAGGTCCCGTTGGGATACCCAGGCGGTACTGCCTGTGCCTGGAGGGTCTCTCCGACGCCAGCCAACAGAACCACCAACGCAACGGCTGTTGAGACGGACAGATGTGAACGCATCCTTTCCTCCCTCATGTTAATGGCCCCATCTCGGGGCATGGTGATACTAGGACCCCCGACCGGCGTCAGTCGCCGGTCGGGCGTTAGTTCGACTCCCGGTTATCTGCCGCAGACTCCTCCACCGGGAGATACTGAAACACCTGAATGCGGTCGTTGTACCGATCGGCCACGTAGATCGTTCCGTGTTGGTCTACGTGGGTCCCCATGGGAAGCCACAACTGCCCCGCCCCCACGCCGACCGAACCGAAGGACATCAGCAGCTGCCCCTCGCCGTCGAACATCTGCAGGTTGTTGAAGGCCGCGTCGACTACGTACAGGTGCCCCTCGGAATCGACGGCGATCCCCTTGGGTCTTGCCAGGGAACCTGGCGTGTCACCCAAACGGCCAACCGAGAACAAGTGGGTTCCCTCTCGGTCGAAGGCCTGAACCCGGAAGTTCAAGCCGTCGGATACGTACAGTGTCCCGTCGGGCGCCACCGCCACCGACAGCGGGTAGCGGAATTCCCCTGGCGCGGCCCCACGATTCTCGACCAGATCGCGGGACGTCCCCTGGTAATGCGCCTGAACTCCGTGGGAGGACGAATCGCCAGCTGCCCTTGCCTGGGCCCGCTTGGCCGCGAGGTCGCCGACGTCACGCCCCAGTCGCTGCACGATGGCGCCAGCGTGGTTGTACACCACCACCTGGTGCAGGTAGCTGTCGGCGATGTAGATACGGTCGGCGTCGGCGTCCACCGCCACGTCGACAGGATTCAACAGCTGCGACGGCCCGCCGAACGCGGCCAGGAACTCCTCGTTAGGCCCGAACATCACCACGCGGTGCGCCGACTGATCGGCGACGTAAAGCCGTCCACGGCCGTCGCCCCCCAGCCCCATCGGTTTCATGAGGGCACCAAAACCCCCCTTTCCTCCGATGATGCGCATCTCTTTCGATGCTCGGTCGAACACCATCACGACACCGGCCGCCCCGTCGCTCACGTACACCCGCGTACTATCCGCGGCATAGACATCGTTCGGGCGAAGGATAGACAGTTCGTCGGATTTCTTGCCGGTGACGGCACGTGACAAACCACCGAGAAAGGAGCCCTTCTTGCCGAGGTCGGACTCCGCCCGCAACGCTCCGACATAGCGAATCCTGGCGGCGTCAGGAGGTAATGGCCACACCAACTCCGTAGTGGCGTCTTGAGCAGCGGCCGCAACCGGCCAGCTCATGCCGGCGACAACCGAGGCTCCGATCACCACCGCCTGAGCTGCCTGCCGCACAAAACCAACCGAGGAGGTTACCAAAAGTGCGCTGTGCTCTCTCCGGGGCCGCCGATGTGGCACGCCGAACAAATGCTGCCACCGGTGTTGGAGATGCGAAGAAAGGGTTGGAACTGCTGGGAGTGAGGGGCGTGACACGTAGCACACTGGACCTTCCCGCCGAAGAGTCTCAAGCCCGCCGCTTGGACGGCTGCAGCGGAACGGAAGGACGGATCTCGTGATGGATCGTATACCATGCCGATGGGGTGCTGTTTGCGAAGATCGGTGTCGAAGTACACGTTCTCCCAGTTGAGCCCTCCGTCCGGGTTCCCCCCCGTGTGGCAATCGTCGGAGCACCGTTCGATTCGCTCGCCAAGGGGGCTGGGAGGATTGGGCACCGTCGGCGGATTGGTGATTCCGTCGAGAGCGATCGTGCCATCGTGGCACGACAGGCACAGGAGCGACACACCCGACGGTTGCGGGTCGGTGATCATGTCCATGGATCCGGACGAATACATTCGATAGGGTCCCGTGGGCGTCTGCCGATTCCACACGGGGCCGTTGAACCCGCCACCGTGCGGCGTGTGGCAGTAGACACACGCCTCCTGGTAGTCCGCGATCATGTTGTCCATGGGAGGCTTCTGGGCCGTACGAGACAGGTTGTGCACCGTGCCCGTCACGGTCAGTCCATTGGGCCACTGCCCCCGGGCGGTGCGTGGCGCAACCATACCGTACGCGCCACACACTGCGAGGAGCAGAAGAACGAGACCCCACCGAATGCCGGACCATCTCACCTTCCCTATGAGCCTTCCACGGTGAGCGTGCCCTTCATCCCCATGAACTCGTGGGGCGTGCACACGAACCCGTGTTCCCCGGTGGCAAAACGGCCGTCGATCACCACGTCGTAGGTCTCGTCGGGTGTCGTCAGGAACGGTCCCATCTTGGCATCGCCAAGATCCGTGCCCTCCGGCATGACCCGGAAGTCGACGTTGTGCGGCATGGTGCCGGATTGAACGAACCGGACGGTGTCGCCCGGCTGCGCCGTGATCTCCGCCGGGTCGAACTTGAACTCGGTGGTCGACACGTCGACCATCTTCACGATGATGACCGCCCCACCCCGGGTCACCTCGGTTGTCGTCCAGGCGCTCACACTTACTGCCAAACCCACAACGGCGGCCACCGCCATCAGCGAGCGGGCCCCGCGCATGTGCCGAAATGCTGCCTTCATGGTCGTGCCTCTCAAGGTTGGAGAATGAAGCAAATGGACTGGGTCGCCCCAGCCCACGCACCAATAATAGGGGCGACTTTGTGAAGAAACGTGCAAGACCAAATGAAAGGCTCTTGTGAGACATATCGTTACAACAGATTGTATCGAAACGCTACAAGTTCAGGCCCCAGCAACTACCGCTACCACAACGGAGCCTGAAGCGGTGGCTCAGACAGGAAGCTAGCATAATCCCTGCCACATTCCAGCACCCGATTCAGGGATGTACTTAGGACCATTGGGGTTAAAGGGATTGAGGCCGGTAGCGCCTAATCGACTTGGCGGCCCGGTCCCGGCTGGGTCAATCGGGGATGGTGAAAAGGTGTCGAGGGCGGGATCAGATCCTGAAGAAAACTTCACACTAAGTTTGGCAAGGCTTCAACGTGGCCAGGCCATTCTAAAGGAACCGTTAGCCACCAGAGGACCGGTCCTGGTACCGGGTTGCGCATTGGCGCCACCGGCTGGCAAGAACGAGGAACGACGCGAATCACCTGGCCCGGGCCCCACCAGGGACCCGCTGGAGAAAAACAACCAATGATTCGACATGCCGTTACGGTGATTCAGGACGTCGCCGGCGATTCAGCTGTGCTTATGCTGGCCCAGAAGGCGCCCGGGTCGTCATCATTCGGCAATTTCTGGGAGGTAGTGGAACAGGCCGGCCCGCTGCGGTGGCCCATCTTCATCATCCTGGGCCTGGGGCTCGTGCTGGTGGCCGGGAAACTCTACGAATTAGTCCGGGATCGAATCACGTCACGGCCCCTCTTCGAGTACGACCTGGCGTCGGCCAATCTCGCCAGCATAACGACCCACGTATCCCAGCAGCAGAGCAGCATGCTCGTGTCCTTGCAATCGGCCATGCTCAACGTGTTCCATACCCGGCCTACCGAAGGCATGCTTCACGATGAGATCACCAACTTCGTGTCGTTCCAGCAGGACCAATTCGGCGTGTTCCGCCGGCGCATGGAGTTCCTCAGCGACACGGCGGGCGCCCTGGGCCTCATGGGAACGGTATGGGGCATGTTCACTGTGTTCTTCCAGGGGACGTCCGACAAGGACGTCATCCTCCGGGGGATGGGGATCGCCCTGATCACCACCTTACTGGGCCTGGTGGTCAGCATCATTCTGAGCCTGGCCGCCACGGAGCTATCCACCTTCTTCGGGAGGCGCCTCGAACAGATCTCCAAGAAATCAGATGAGCTGCGTTTCAGACTCCTGGAGATCGCCGCCGGCCGAGTCGACTCCGCGCCCGGCGCCGCAGGGCCCGCCGTGTCAATCCCGCAGTCTGCCTCAGCACCGGCTGCCGCCGCGAGCGTCGACACCACACCCGCGCCACCGACGCCTCAATACCACCTGCTCGCGGAGCCGGCAGAATACTCCGCTCGGGCCGGAGAGACAGTACCTGATATTCGCCTGTTAGTGCACAATGGTGACGGGGGACCGGTGAGCGGGATACCGATCGAGATCACCATCCCCACAGATGGCGGCAGATTGCCGGGCCGGACGCACCGGCTGCAACGGGAAACCGACGATACGGGTCAGGTACGGTTCAACTGGACGGTCCCTGAACGTGCGGGGCGATTTGCCTTGGAGGCATCATTACCAGGCCAGCCCGGGCCGGCCCGGCGCGTGGACCTGCGGGTCGATCCCGGGGTGCCCGCAAGGATCGAACACGAGGGCAACAACCAGGCGGCGGTGGCGGGGCTGCGCCTGGCACACCCGCTGTCGGTCCTGGTTTTCGATCCGTACGACAACCCCATACCCGGCGTTCAGGTGACCTTCAGGGCGACCGGCGGTGGCCGCTTCGGGCAGCACGGGACGGAGCTGACCGTTCATACTGATTCGTCGGGCACTGCGGCCGCGGCTTTCGCCGTTTCCAGTGATGCCGGCCAGAACACGGTGGTGGCCGAGGTGGACGGAGAGCGTGTCGTGGATTTCATCGCGTTCGGGACGGAATTGTAGCCGATGGGCCGATCGGGGTTCGTGGTTCGGTTCGTGGACGTGGTGCTGATCCTGCTGTTCGGGTTCATCAGCATCTCCAGCATCCGCGAAACGGAGATCGATCTCCCCACTAGCGAGGAAACGCCGCCTCCGCCTCTCGAACGGGAGGAGATCGTGTTCATCGGCATTCGCAATGACGGTACCTATCTGGTCGACCAGGAACAACGACAATTGCAGGGCGGCGCGGCTCTGCACGCGTTTCTGTTGGATCGCCTGGAAATTTTAGGCAGTGCCCCGGCCAAGGTGCGCATCCGTGCCAGCTATGACACGCCGATGGGATACCTCCTCCAGGCCGCCAGGGTGTGCGACGCGCTGGGCGTGCCCAAGGCGTTCGAAGTGCAGCTCGAGAGCCCCTCCGGGTAACGGACGATGGCGAGTAGGGGATTCCTCATCCGGTTCATCGACATCGGGCTGATCGTACTGTTCGGTTTCGTGATGCTCAGCGACATCGACGTGCTGTCGCAGGTCGAGATGTCCACCGGCGATGAATCGCAGCAAGAGGAACCGCCGGTCGAGCGAACGGTGGTCACGGTGGCTATCGCGTCGGATGGAGTATTCTCGTTGGTCGATGCCGAATCCGGCTCCGTCATATCCTCGGCCGTTTCGGCCGTCGACACCCTCGAGGCGATGCTGCGCCAGATTCGCGACTTGAGCGCCGCGCGCGGCCGTGAGACCGTCGTGCTGATTCAGCCTGACGACAACTCCATCGTTCAGCGAACCGTGGATGTCATGGACCTAGCCGACCGAATAGGAGTCGGCAAGAGTCTCCAGACGGCGCGGCCGGAGCCTCGGTGACATGATCGTACCCCAACCCAGGCGCGACGACAAACGCAGACGGCTCATCGTCACGACCGGCACCGCATTCGTGATGCTGGGGTCCTACACCGGGCTGCGCAGCACGCCGGTGCCCGCGTTCGGTTCGGGCTCGGCCGTCATCCGCCAACTGGACCAGCTGTTCGTCGAACGGTACAGCGCCCCTCCCGCAGCGGAGCCGGAAGACGGGCCGGCCGAGATTCCTGAAAATGAGGACGAAGGGGCTGTCACATTGGACCACGAAGTCGGCTCGGCCATCGAGGATCTGGCGCGTCGCTTCAGCGAACCGGATGCTCCGGCCGGGCGGCCGGACCCGAGCCGGGACGCCCGGGTGACGGGCATCATGTCCGACCCCATCGACGATCGATTCAGCGCCGTTTTCGGAGACAAAAACTACACTACTCCCATTCCGACCCCCGGGTCCGGTGCGGCCAATCGCACCAGAGCCGCAGGGAACATCGCCGGCGGTGGAGGTGGCATCGCGCTCACGACTTCCCGGCCGGGACCGGCTCGAGCCCCCGCCCTCGATGGCGCCGCCGGACCGGTGGTGGTCGAAACCGCGGCGGGACGCGCCGGGGAGCGGGCGGTGCCGGCCACAGAAGTCGTCATTCACGAGTATCAGCCGGACACGTTCAAGCGCACCGACGTGGCGCTTCTGACCGACTGGATCCAGGGACACAAAGCAGAGCTTCCAGTGGGCATGAAGGTGCACCTGCGGTACCAGTCGTCCTTTCTCACGGCTTCGATGCCGTTCCAGTCTGACGACCGGGAACTCGAGCTGTTCCTGATGTTCAATCCGAACTTACGCGAGTTGCATATCGTCCTGGTTGAGGGAGATCGCTCGGTGTACCTGATCGATCGCGGCTTCCTGGAGCAGAGCCGGTCACTGCGGGAGGGGAGCGTACGGCGATTGAACGGCGAGATCGTGGCAATCGATTCCCACGCCGGGGCCGCTTCGAGCGATCGTGCCGGAGAGTTTTATGACATTTTCCTTTCGTGGTGGGAGGTCGCCAAGACCGATGCCGGTCCCTGATCGCAAGGCAGCGCTCCATCGGCCACGAACGCCAGCCGCTGCGTCCTTCCTGGTCGCCGTAGCAGTCGGCTGTGCCGGCTCCGCTCCCGCCTCCTCGGTGGAGGTGGCACCAGCCCCCGCACCGGTGCCCGCAGGAGTGGACGACGTGGTGGCGGCCTACGCCGACTCGCTCGCCCGCAGCTCATTCGTGGACTTGGCCAGCCAGGAGGAGGCAACGGTTCGACAGCAGGAGGGCCGGGCCCTGGTGAGCGAGAGTGATTCGCTGTGGCGCTCGTTCACCGCGACCATCGACACCCCCACAACGATCAGCGAGGCCGATTCCGTGGCCGCCGCCGAGGCGGCCTCGACCGGCGGGCAGGCACTGGTAGAGCTGGATCGCCTGTTGCGAGAGGGGGACGACGACACCGCCTCGCTCGCCGCTCGCACGGCCGTGCTGCTGGACAGCGCCGAGCACGCGCTCGAAACGGCCCACCGGCTGAACCCGTTCGACACCCGAAGCGGACTATGGTTGTCACGCGTCTACGAGCTGCAGGCCCGGCGACTCGGCCAGGCAAACGCCTACGCCCTCGCCATCGACGAACTCGATAAATTGAGTCGGCTCACGCCGGACGACCACAGCGTGTTCGCCATGCTGGCCAACAACTACTTCCACCTCGCAGACTGGTCCAGCGCCGCCAGGCAATATCAACGCGCCGAAGACGTGTACCTGGCGACGTATGACCTCGTGGTGGACACGGTGCCGGAACTCGATTCGGCGCTGATCTACTCCTACGCGCGGGCGCGAGCCGACATGCGGGTCCGGCTGCTCGACGCCGAGGGCGCGGTGTCGGCCTACACCCACGCATTGATCCATGCTCCCACGGCGGCGGACAGCGTCTACGTAAACGCCGAGCTGGCGTGGATCGCCTGGGACGACACGAACATCGCGGCCAGCCTAGCACGCGATTCCCTGGCCGCACTCGAGGAGGACGGCGACCTGGCCGCAGCCCGGCGTGGCTACCAACTGCTGCTCCCAACTTTGACTGCGGTCAAGGCGATCAATGAGGTGGATTGGCGGCTGGCCATAGTGGACTACAACACGGGGAACGGGGAGGCCGCTGTCGCCCGGCTGCGCTCGCTGGTGGACCGTACCGCCACGGACTCTACGGGCAAGCCCATCGATACCGCCGATAGTCGTTACCTCGACGATTATGGCGCGGTGTGCCTGAATCTGGCGCGCATGCTGCTGCACGACCAGCGCGACAACCGAACCGCACTCAAGTACTATGAGCAGGCCACCCGCATCGAGTGGGAGGGACGGGCCGTGGCCTATCTGGAAACGGCCACGCTCCTACGGACCAACGTTCCCGCGGCGCTCGACCACGCGACCCACGCCCTCGAACGCGAAGCTGAGCTCTCGGTCGATCAGCGCAAGACCCTGTATCGGTCGTTGATGGATCTGTACCGTCGATCGGGAGATTTCGACCGCGCGCGGGCCTTCAGGGATCGCTACCGAACCCTGCGGAACCCCTAGGACGGCGGCATGTTTCGAATCCTGATCGGTCTGGTGGCCCTGAGCCTCATCGCGGGACACAGCCAGCTGGCCGGCGCGCAGTCGACGCCGCCCGTCAACTACACTCAGATCACTCGGCCGGTGGTGGAGATCACCGACCCACGAGTAATCGAGTACCTCCTGTTCGAACTCATCATCGAACCGCTGCAGCCGCCCACCAAGCTGCAGGTAATCGACATTACCATGAACGGCTACGGACCCGACGACATCATAGTCGTCTACCCCACCGTGGAAGCGTTCCTCATCGAGGAATTCCTCCCCGATTCGGTGCAGGCGGTGATGAGTTCCTGGGTGCCAGAGGTCGAGTTCCGGCTCGATTCCGGGAACCTCCCGGCGGCCGTGCTGGCGGCCCTCCTGGAAAGCGATGCCGACAGTTCCACCCGGGCCGAGAACGCCATCCTCAATGAAGTGGTGCAAGCTGTCGAGCGAAACTACCGTGACCTCCCCCTGGGCCTTCTGTTCCGGCGCGACTCTCTGGGTTTCACCTTCCAGCTGTGGGACTACGACCGGCTGGCAATGCGCTTCGCTCCCCGGCCGGCGTACACGGCCGACTCGAGCGTGGCCGAGGTGCTGGCCCTCCTCAAGGGCACCGGCTACCTCCAGGGCGGCCGCGGCGCGGGGGTCGTGTCGGGCCTCGACCGTTCTCCCGTCGGCCTGGCTTCGCTCGAGCAGGCGCTCCTCGGGATCCGCACCCTCCCCGACGATCGAACCCGTCAGTTGGCGGCCCGGACGTTCCTCCTCGGCGCCTTCGATTTCGATCGCTCGGGGTCGATCGATAGCGCACGCGAGATCGACGCCCTCTCCTGCGAGGTGTGGTTCACGCTCGACCAGGTGTTCCAGGACGGGCTCGACCGCTTCGGCTTCGCCGACCCTGCACAACCCTACTACGGCAACGTGGCCCTCAGCATCAACGAGAACGTGCGCACCTCGGCCAGCCGCCGGCGCCGCGCCTGCCTCGAGGGCCGCAGCCCCGACCCCACCTCGCCCGACGAGGTAGGCGAGGTGACCCGGCCGCCACTGCCCGAGCCAGTGGCCGAATTCCTCGCGCTCGAGACTGCGGCCGCCATCGCTCAACGGGCCGGCGGTGAAGAGCCGAACTCGGCCACCTGGGCCGCGGCGGTCTATGGCGTCCTGGTCGGTGCCTTCGACCGGAACGGCTCGGGTCAGCTCGACACCGCCCGCGAAGTGTACTCCATCCCCTGCGACGTGTGGGCCGCTGTGCGCGCCACCCATCCGTCGTTCGCGGCGGACTTCGGCTTCGAGGGCGGCAATTACCGCGGAGAACTGATCGGCATCGCACCGAGCCAACGCGACGCAGCCGCTGGCCGGATCGCCGACTGCGGCGCTCGAGCCGAGCCGACCGTGCCACGACGGGTGACCAGCGACACGCCCACCGAAGGCGACGCCGGCCAGGCCTACTCGACCGCCGCGGCGCTGGCGGGCATCCGGCTGGTGGAAGAACACCGCCGCGAGCTGGCGGCCAGGACCTTGCTCCTGGCAGCCTACGACCGCGATCTCTCCGGCTACATCGACACACCGGCCGAGCTGGACGCCATCTCCTGTGAAGACTGGCGCTCGCTCGACACGGCGTTCCCGGGGTTCGTCCAAAAGTACGGCTTCAGCGTCAGGGCCGACGGCGACCGCGAATACCGTGGCGGCATGGTGTTCAATATCTCCGAGCGGCTGCGCGTCCCCGCCACCCGGCGGGTCACCGCCTGCCTGCGCGGCGAAGTGCCGGTGGCCACGTCCGAGACGGACGTCGATCGGTCGGGACCCGTC
>Ga0255047_10002216_pt1 | contig 13022 bp, 15 predicted proteins | sample JV7_2_1_MG_FD_183640 | JGI IMG/M metagenome (GOLD analysis project Ga0255047, IMG submission 183640) | Seawater microbial communities from Jervis Inlet, British Columbia, Canada - JV7_2_1 | ecosystem: Environmental > Aquatic > Marine > Inlet | place: Canada: British Columbia | collected 2016-10-06
TACTCAACCTATCTGGCTCTGCGGTGGTTTTTATTACGGCTGCGGCTGAGGATGTGTTTCAGGGTGAGTTGTTTGCGGAAAACCCCTCTAGTCCGACTGCCCCATCTGCTACTGGCTCGAACGCTGTGGCGATTGGTGATGGTGCAACATCATCACAAACACGTTCCATTGCAATTGGTTATAATTCAACTTCTTCTGGGATTGCCTCAACAGCTTTAGGCCCAAGTGCTAATGCAAGTGGTTTTTATGGTACTGCTTTAGGCTATAACGCAAAAGCGGTAAGTGGTGGCTTTACTAGCGTTTTGGCTCTCGGCAACTCCTACGCCTCTGGCTCGGACAGCTTTGCAGCGGCTATAGCGAATAACACTTCTACCTATGGTGCTACTGGTCAAGAAAGTGTTGCAATAGGCAAGCAAGCAAAAGCAACTGGTTTAGGCTCTTTAGCTATTTCTGCAAATAGATTTGGTCCAGCGACATCAACCTCTAACGGTGCCGTAGCGATTGGCGACAGTGTTACAGCTAGTGGCTCCCTGTCACTTGCTATGGGTTATAACACTACTGCGTCAGCCTCCAGCGCAATAGCTATTGGTTCTGGGATTACGAACTCAACAGCAAACCAAGTTGTTCTAGGTGGCACTACTCAACAGGTTAAAATAAGTAATACCTACACCCTACCCACAGCGGACGGAACAGCTAATCAGGTGCTTACCACAGACGGCTCTGGCGCTGTTACTTTTGCTGATGCTGCGGGTGCTGATTTGTACGCTGCTAACGAAAGTTCCCCTTCTGCACAGCCAAGCGCTACTGGGGCAAATGCAATAGCCATAGGTGACGGTGCTACTTCAAGTGGTGATGACAGTATAGCTATTGGTAATCTTGCAGATGCTACTGCCCTTCGTGCTTTTGCTGTTGGCGTTAATTCTACTGCGAGTGGGTCTAATTCCATAGTAATGGGTGCAAACTCTACTGCGTCTGGTAGTTCTTCTGTAGCAATAGGGGCTGAAACAAGTTCCACTCAAAGTAACTCTTTCGCCGTTGGCTACCAAGCACAGGCAGGTGCCGCACGATCTTTTGCAGCGGGAGACGCCCCTATAATTGGCAGTAGTGGCACGTCAGCCGTAGCGCTGGGTACTTCTTATGCAAACGGCAATGACAGCTTCGCAGCAGCTATAGCTTTAAATTCGTCAACCTATGGTGCACTTAGCGGTAATAGTGTTGCAATAGGTAAATATGCCAAGTCTAATAATAGTAACGGCGTTGCAATAGGTAATGGATCGTTAGCTTCAGGTTTAAGTGCTGTTACATTAGGTATAAGTTCATTAGCAAGTGGAACTTTTTCTACAGCAATAGGCTATGGGTCTTATGCATCGGCAGGTAACTCTGTATCTGTTGGTAGGTCGTCTAATGCATCTGGGAGCCAGTCTTTAGCATTAGGTTATCAATCAAGTGCTTCAGGCACATACTCTACTGCTATTGGTAGAAACGCAAAAGCAGAGTTATATGGTAAATTAGCTTATGCTGCACATGACTTTGGTGCTGGTAGCTTTTATAGCCAAACAGGTACTTATGTACTTTTGTCTGATACAACCGATGCTACAGCAGAAGCTCTAACAACTAATAATACCACCGCAGCTACAGACAACCAAGTAATCCTGCCCAACAACTCAGCCTACAGCTTCTCAGGTACAATCATAGCCCGTGAAAGTGCAGCGGCTGGCAGTGACTACGCCAGCTGGGAGATCAAGGGTGCATTGTTGCGTGATGCTAATGCTGCATCGACTGTGCTTGGCAATGGCATCAAGAATAAGCTGTATGCCTCTGCTGGTGCCTCTGCGTGGGACATTGCACTTACTGCTGACACAACCAACGGCGGCTTGAAGATAGAGGTTACAGGCGCAGCAGCTACAAACATTAGGTGGGTTGCCACGGTCAACACAAGCGAGGTTACATACGCATAATGGGTAAGATTGAATTAGATCACACAGGCTCAGGCGGCGGCGTTACACTTAGCTCTGACGGTACTGACCTACTCTTAGATGGCACAGCTATTGGTGGTGGCCCTGACTTGTTTGCTGAGAATTGGAACGGCACGACTACTCAACCCTCTGCGACAGGTGTAAATGCAGTTGCGATTGGCACAAGCAGTAATTCCACAGGCACGGGTGCTTTGTCAGGGCCGCACTCTAATGCAGGTGGTGATTATAGTTTTGCTGCCGCTATTGGGAACTCGACTTCCTCCTATGGATCGCAAGGCAATAATTCTGTTGCATTTGGGCAAAACTCTTTAAGTAATGGTTTGAATTCGGCAGCTTTGGGCGCAAACGCACAAGCTATCGGCACTGGTTCCTCTGCCGTGGGGCAATCTTACAGTTCTGGTTCGTACGCTTTTGCCGCAGCAATAAATAACAACTCATCTAGCTATGGTGCTACTGGTGTTAATAGTGTGGCTATGGGCCAACAGTCTAAGGCGACTGGTGATGATGCTGTAGCTATTGGTGAAAATAGTATTGCATCTGCGACTTCCTCATCAGTGCTTGGCGGAACCGCCAACACGGCAAGTGGTATCAAGTCAGCTTGTATCGGTGGTTCCAGCAACTCTGCAACGCAGATTTTTAGTTACGCAACAGGTTCCAACGCTAAGTCAGAAGTGACTGGTAAATGGACACACTCATCTGGGATATTCTCAACGAGCGGCGATGCTCAGCGAGGTTGGCAGATAGAACGCACAGAAACATCAGGTTTTGATATTCAATCTTTTACAACTAACGGATCTAGCGAAAGTTCATCGAATCAAATCAAGGTTCCGACAGATGCGGCTGTTGCGTTTAGAGGTATGATTGTTGCAAAAGAAGAAGGGACTTCTGATTGTGCTGCTTGGATTGTAGAAGGCTTAGCTGTGAATAACGGCGGAACGACGACATTAGTCAATAGTGCTACTACTACAATCAATAACGCTCCAAGTTGGGGATTAGCGACGCAGATTGATGACGGTAATGATGTCGTTCAGTTCCTCGCAGTGGGTGCTACCTCACATGATATTCGTTGGGTCGCAGCAATAGATACAGTAGAAGTGACAGCCGCATAAGGAGATTAACATGGCTATTCAGAACAACATCGCAGAAGGCAACAGCCAATATGGCATCGCTTTCAACAACGCATACTACCGCATCGTGACAGCGGCTATCAGCCGTCAACGTGGAACTGATCCAAAGTTCAGCGTGATGATTGACCTGTCAGCATATGCGACAGCTACACCCGGTGACGACACTCGTGAGGTGGACTTCAAGCGGTACAACGCAAACTTGACAGATGTAGAAGCCAAAACAGGCGACACATTCTTGGACAAGTGCTATGCTTGGGTCATGGACCAAGACGATATGGACGGAAGCACGGCGGTATAAATTATGGCATTAACCATTAATCATCAGACGAATGACATCAGTGCTACCAGTGGTTCCGTCACGATTGATGGTGCTGCTCTCGGCGGCGGAGCAACAGGGGGTGGCTCAGATGAGGTATTCTTTGAGAATGGGCAGAACGTGACCACGAACTACACAATCACCAACGGCAAGAACGCAATGAGTGCTGGCCCTATCACGATTAACTCCGGTGTAACTGTAACAGTCGGTGCTGGCGAAACATGGACGGTGATCTAAATGGCTACTATTAAACTACAGGGTAATTCCAGCGGATCGGGTAGTGTTACACTCACAGCGCCCAATACTAACTCAGCACGGACTATTACACTACCTGACGAAGATGTAGACCTTGGTAGTTTAGGTGGTGCGGGTTCAGTCGTGGCTTGGGTGAACTGGACTCAAGTTGGCACTCAGACCATACACAACAGTGGCAATGTAAGCTCTTTAACGGACGGGGGTACAGGCATAACTACTGTTAACTTTAGCAACAGTTTAAGTGCGTCTACTTACTCTCTAGGTTTAGCCGCAGGGCAAAGCAGTACTGACCCTTATCGCTACTTAGGAGTGTACACTGGAAAGACAACTAGTTCTGTAAAAACGAGTACAATTTACAGTAACTTTAGCGTATATGATGCAGAGTATAACTCCATTACGGCTGTACTTTAATGAGCAACTACAGAGTAATCTACGAAGACCCAGAGCAACCAGAGCAACCCGCAATGGTGCTTGTCCCTAGTGACAACTGGCTTGAAGAAGCTAAGGCTGGGCTACTGCCACCCATATCAGTTTACTGGGCTCTGCAAGATGATGAGCAACAAGCCATTGCAGAGGGTCGCCACGACACCTTTAAGCATGACCCAGAGAAACATGCAGCACAGTGGAAAGCGCCTCGCATTGGTCCTTTGACTGAAGAAGAAGCGATTGAGTATCTTATTATGAAGGACATCCCTCGCCACATTTGGTCAGTAGAATACAACAGGCCAATGTTCAAGATTGTCAAAACAGAAGACGTGCCTAGTGACAGGCAGTTCCGTAATGCTTGGAGGTTAGCGGCATGAGTACAATTAAGGTAGATAACCTACAGACTACAGGCGGTGCGGGTCTTTATCCTGCACGGGCTTGGGTTAACTTCAACGGCACTGGTACAGTTGCTATTAGCGGTTCAGGAAGCGTCAGTAGTGTTACAGATAACGGCCAGGGTCTTTATACTGTTTCTATGAGCAATGCGATGACTACAGTGAGTTTTTGTTACGCCCTTTCTGGTCAATCATCGCTAAGTAACCACCTGACGCTGGACGTTTCCCAGAGGTTTAACACGAGCAACACAACTTCTAATCTGTTTATAGGTACTGGCGAAAACGGCGGTAATAATGCGTCTGGGCGTTATAATGATGGAACCATAGTTTCCGCAACGGTGATAGAATAACCGACTACATAACAACACACGCAACTCCACGGAGAAACCCAATGACACAAACATTAATCAAGATAGGCGCAACAAGTTATGACGCCGCAGATTACGAAGTTCCCGCAGAGCGTACCTTCCGTAATGCTTGGGAAGCTAATGCAGACACAGGGGTAATCTCTGTAGACATGACAGCAGCACGAGACATCTGGCGTGACAAGATACGTCAAGCTCGTACAGAGCCTCTGGCTGCACTAGACACAGCATATATGAAGGCGCTTGAGACAGATGCTGACACAACACAAATCATTGCAGACAAGCAAGCCCTTCGTGATGCACCTACTGACCCAGCTATTGATGCAGCTACAACTCCAGAGGAACTGGCAGCGGTACAACCTGCTGGTCTGACGGTGGTATAATGGCTAGTGTAATCAGAGGGGATGACAACTTTGATAGTGGTAGTGTTGGTAGTACAACCGCAGGTGCTGTTGGGACTTACGCACTTGCTTCGTGGCCTAGCCCCGGTAGTGCAAAGACAGCCGGAGATACTGTGGCTGGGTCAACTCTTAGGCTGGCGGCTTACTCTTATAGCAACAACAACAACACAGCATACGGTGGTGTTACTACAACAGGTTTGTCAGGAACTTGGCAGCTTATGGGCGGATGGACTGGTAATTCGAATAATCAGGCATCCGTATTTATAAGGATTTCATAATGAGCATAGCAATCACACAAGTCCGTAATGCGGCATCACTACAGTCAGACAACGCTCGTATGGACGTAGAGATTAACCACCCACAGCACGGCTGGATACCCTACACACTAGACCTCGCTGATACGGACATGACCATCGACAACGATGCAGTCATGGCTTTAATTGGTACAGACTTCGCAGCTTATGTTGCTCCTACTCAGGCAGAGTTGGACGCAGCCGCAGCCGCACAGGTTCGTGCTGAACGTGACAATCGACTCCTAGAAGTAGATGCTATTGCTGGTAATGCACTGCGCTGGGCTGCACTTGATGCTGACACACAGGCTGCATGGTCTGCATACCGTCAAGCGTTACTAGATGTACCACAGCAATCTGGCTTTCCACACAGTGTAACTTGGCCCACTAAACCGTAGGAGTAGTTTATGCTAGGGTTTTTACCATTAGCCTCTGCAGCCCTAGCGGATAGTGGTGAGGTAGTTGAATCCGTATCCGTTTCGGTTACGGGGTCTTCTGCGACAGGTTCCGTCGGAAGCGTCGCTGTCAGAACAGGGCTTCTTTTTCCCGTCACGGGTAACGCTGCGACAGGAGGGGTAGGCAGTCCAACTATTTTTGGTGTCGCGAATCTATCCGTTACAGGCGAAGAAGCGACAGGTACCGTGGGCGACGAAACGGTTGTCGCGGATTCTAATGTTTCCGCGAGTGGATTGGGCGCAACGGGTTCTGTCGGTTCAGTTGTAGTAGATGCTGAAGCAAACATACCTCAAACTGGTTTGAGTGCTACAGGCTCTGTCGGAAGCGTGTCTGTCACAGGAGACAGTCTATTTGCACCTAACGGATTGGGCGCAACGGGTTCTGTCGGTTCAGTTGTAGTAGATGCCGAAGCGAACATACCTCAAACTGGTTTGAGTGCTACAGGCTCTGTCGGAAGCGTATCTGTCACAGGAGACAGTCTATTTGCACCTAACGGATTGTCCGCTACAGGCTCTGTCGGTGATGTAAGTGCGGTAAGCGGTACAACTATTCCCGTATCTGGAAATCTTGCTACAGGCGCTGTTGGCAACGAGATCGTTCTCGCGGATTCTATCACTTCTCTAACAGGGCTATCTGCAACATCTGCTTTAGGTGACGAGACAGTACTCGCAGGCGCTACTATTGATGCCGTAGGCGAAGAGGCTACAGGGGCAGTAGGCAGTGTCGCCGTCGGCAGTGTTACAATTGTGTTCGTAACGGGTGAAGAAGGCATCAGTGCGGTCGGCAATGAGACCGTGTCCGCTGCGTCTGATGTAAGCGTTACAGGGCTGTCTGCGACATCCGGGGTTGGTACGGTTGAAGTAAACGCCCCACAAGATGTCCCCGTCACGGGCGAAGAAGCAACTGGCTCCGAAGGCACAGTAACTACCGTTTCAACGGCTATTGTGAACGTCGCGGGATCAGTCACTTCTGGTGCGATTGGAACTGTCTCCGTGACAGGTGGCATACTTGTTATTGCTACTGGCGTTCAGGCTACGGGGGCCGAAGGTTCCGTCGTAGTAGACGCCGAGGCCAATGTGCCAGAAACAGGCTTGTCTGCTACGGGGTCTGTTGGCACGACTATTGTAGTTGCAGAGGCTCTTACTTTACCAACGGGGTCTGAAGGTACTGGCGAAGTTGGTGATGTTCAGGTTCAGCAGCCTAGCAATGTCCCCGTTACAGGGGCCGCCGCTACAGGGTTTGTAGGAACGGTAGTTGCACATGGCAGTGCGGATGTTGCTGTTACAGGGGAGGCCGCTACAGGGGCTTCTGGCTCAGTATCTATTGTAGCGGAAGCAGTCGAGGCACTTTCTGGGGTGGAAGGCACCGGACAGACTGGCTCTGTAGCAGTATCCGTCGACAATAACATATTAATTACTGGGGAAGAAGCGACTGGCGCGGCGGGTAGCGTAGAGATATCTTCGCCAAGTGTTGTTGCTGTTACAGGAGAAGCCGCCGCAGGCGGTGTAGGTAGCGTTACAACAACAGCAGACGCGAATATTCCAGAAACAGGCATTTCAGCCACAGGTTCGATTGGTAGCGTAACTGTCGCAGCCAGTGCCGATGTTGACGCAACGGGTTCTGAAGGTACAGGGCAAGTTGGTACAGTTCAAACAGGTATTCGTGTAATTGTTTCCGTCTTAGGGAGTGCGGGTACAGGTACAGTTGGGGATGTAACACCTGCGGCAAACGCTAATGTCCCAGTGACTGGTGAAGAAGCTACGTCTGGTGTAGGCAGCGTAGATGTATCCGGATCGTCGGCTATAGCAGTTGCAGGTTCCGCTGCAACTGGATCGGTTGGTACAGTTTCTGTACTACTCGGCGCAACTGTAGAGGTAACGGGTGTATCGGCCACGTCGGCGGTTGGCAATGTATCTGTATCTTTTGACGCGGTTATTAATCTTGTTGGCATTTCGGCAACAGGTGGAGTAGGGCGACTTACTGAATGGTTCCCTGTTGTGCCGGACCAAGCCCCGTCATATGCCCCAGTCAATCCAAATCAATCTGCTTCTTGGGTAGAGGTTGATCTAAGCCAAAATGCAGGCTACACTCCTGTTAACCCGTCACACTCTGCTTCTTGGGTAGAAATCGAAAATAATGAATCGACGCCTTGGACAGACGAAGCTGCATAGGAACGATAAATGAGTACATACACCTCAAATTCTGGGATAGAAAAACCCGTTGCAGGCAGTCAATCCGGCACATGGGGCAATACAGTTAATACCAACATGGACATCATTGACCGCTCGATAAACGGTGTTCTAAGTCTTACATTATCGGGAACCACATCTACGTTGACGACGACGGATGGTACGCTGTCAAATGGTCAGAACAAGCTGCTTGTTCTTGGCGGGTCTCTGTCGGCAGGGCACACGATTACTGTTTCACCGTCCGATGCTCAGAAGATTTACTTTGTAAAAAACGATTCTGGTCAGACAGTCACGTTTACGCAAGGGTCCGGTTCAACCACCGTAGCTGTTGCCAATGGCAACTTTGATATAGTGTACGCAGACGGCAGCGACGAGTGCCGGAGCTTAATTAGTTCTAGCAGCCTTACAGTCGATGCAACTACTTTCAAGATTGATGGTACAGATGTAACGACGACAGCGGCAGAATTGAACATCTTGGATGGCGTTACAGCGACCACGGAAGAGTTGAACATCTTGGATGGCGTTACAGCGACCACGGAAGAGTTGAACATCTTGGACGGCGTAACGGCAACCACGGCAGAGTTAAACGTCTTGGACGGTGACACCGCAGCCACCGCTACAACACTTGAAGACGCAGATCGTGCAGTTGTCAATGACGATGGCACAATGGTTCAAGTCGCGATGACTGACTTTACCACATACTTTAATTCCAACATTGACCCTTCAGGTATAACGATTACCGACAGTGAGTTGGCAGGTGCCACTATTGAAAAGTTTACAAACGACACAAGCGCCGCAACAGGTGTCGTTAACTTTGATTGTAAAACACAAGCGGTATACTTAAACTCTGCCAACGCCTCGGGAAATGTACAATTAAATTTCAGGGGTGACGGCTCTACTACTTTTGCTGATATTGTTCCTGTAGGTAAATCGCTGACAGCGGTATATGCCGTTAATAATGGTAGTACACCTTATTATGTTTCAGATGTTAGGATAGACGGCACGTCGCAATTAAGTAGTCAAGAATTCTTTTGGCAAGGTGGAACGCAACCCTCTTCTGGAAATGCAAGTGGTATGGATGTCTATACGTTCACCTTCTTTAGGAGACATTCTACTGGGTGGACAGTTTTTGCAGATAGAACCTTCTACGGTACATAGGATTAAAAGATGCCTTTATTAAGCACACTTGGCGCAGCATCTTCTCAAAGTTTTAAGGGTCGTGGTGGGCCGACCCTGACAATGACGGCTTCCGTAATTGATCTTGACATGAGTTTCGGCTCGTTTTCAGTGGCATCCGATGAAGATATTGTGTCCGGCGACATGTTAATTGTTGGGCAAGGTTCTGGGGACAGTGATGTAACTACTTTTCCTAATCCTGTGTCAGATGGTTATTATTCGCCCCCCGGAACGGGTTTCCTCAGGATGGATACTACGTTTTCAAATTATGGCTCATCAGGGGACAGTCCACAAGTATGTGCATCATGCGGCAGTTGCCAAAAGTTGGCCAGTGGAAATGAGCCGGGTACAACAATAAGCGGTTTCTTACCTCAAGGCCAAGACGGTTACGAGTATTCAGGAGGAAGTTTAATAAGGCTCCGGCCTAATTTTGATATTGGCATTAGGTTTGGCATAGACACTGCAAGTTTTATTGGCAATACAGGCACCGGCATCATTACTTCAAGTAAACTATCTTTAGGCATTGTTCCGTCAACGCGGTGTACTCTTTTGGTTACGGTATTTATGAACCACAATAGTAGCAATACCAACGAAATTGTTTTTAGTGAAAACATAGACGGTTTCCGGGTGTTTGAAGCTACTACAAGCTATTCGGGGTCTGGTTTTATTGTTTCTGGCCTTCGTTATATTTCCATGCATGTCTTTCCTAGCGGAACAAATGTTGGAGACCTGACCATATCACACATTAATACTGCATCTGGTGCAAGAATGCTTAATGCAGCAGCTTATGAGATCGGTACGTCATAATGCCCCTTCAGAAACTACAGTTTAAGCCCGGGATCAATAAAGAAACAACGTCTTATGCGAACGAAGGCGGCTGGATTGATGGGAACAAAATAAGGTTTCGTCAAGGGTATCCTGAAAAGATTGGGGGCTGGTCAAAGAAAACAGCCGCTCAGTTTGTCGGGTCTTGTCGTGCCTTAAAATCTTGGGTGACTCTTAGCCTAGATCGGTATCTAGGCATAGGTACAAATTTAAAGTACTTCTTGGAAGAGGGTGGCGTATTTTATGACATTACCCCAATACGCCGCACCACTCCAGCAGGTGGCGTTACTTTTTCTGCTACCGACGGCAGTTCAACAATTACAGTCACAGACACTAATCATGGCGCAAAAGAGGGTGATTTCGTTACATTTAGCGGCGCGGTCTCTCTTGGTGGGCTTATTACAGCAAATGTGCTTAACCAAGAGTATACAATCGCATCTGTTACAAACGCTAGTACATACACGTTTCAAGCTCGTACAGCTTCAACAGACATATCAGAGTATTACTCAAACGGCGTAGTAGATACAAGCGGGGCTGCCGTAAGTGCAAACTCTTCCGATTCTGGTAATGGTGGAAGTTCTACAGTCGGAGCGTATCAGATCAACACAGGTGTGGACACAACCGTCCTTGGTACAGGCTGGGGGGCTGGTACATGGTCACGCGGCACTTGGAACTCTGCCGCGTCCTTGACAGTACTAACAGAAACGCTTCGCCTTTGGACACATGACACCTTTGGCGAAGACCTTATTATGAACACACGAAACGGTGGTATATACTATTGGGACGCTACGAACGGCACCGCAACTCGTGCGGTGGAGCTATCCTCTTTGTCCGGAGCAAGCGACGCGCCAATCGTTGCTAACAAAGTTATTGTGTCTGACGTAGATCGACACGTCATTGCTTTTGGTGCAAATACAATAGGAACGTCAACGCAAGACCCTTTATTGATTAGATTTTCGGATCAAGAGAACCCGGCGGTTTGGACCCCTACTGCCACAAATACAGCGGGTGATTTAAAAATTGGGTCTGGGTCTGAAATTATTGCGGCTGTTGAAACGCGTCAGCAAATCCTTGTGTTTACGGACGAGTCTCTGCACTCCATGCAGTTTATTGGACCGCCGTTTACTTTCGGCATCAACATGATCTCAGAAAACATCACAATACGAAGTCCAAATGCTGTTGCAGCAGTTGAAGACACGGTTTTGTGGATGGGTATGAATGAGTTTTACATTTACCGTGGTACGGTACAGCCTCTTGTTTGTGACGTAAAAGAGTATGTTTTTGACAACTTAAATGATGATCAGGCGGAAAAAGTATTTTCTGCTAATAATGCGGCGTATTCAGAAATATGGTGGTTTTACCCTTCAAAAGATAGCGAAAACGTAGATAGCTATGTGGTCTATAACTATGAGCAAAACATTTGGTACTATGGCACCTTAACGCGTACAGCTTGGATTGACCGAGGGATTGAGGATTATCCCATAGCTGCAGATTCCTCTGGAAACATTTACTTTCAAGAGTTTGGGCTTGACGACGGTAGTGCAAACCCACCAAGTGCCATTAACGCATTTATTGAGTCTGCCCCTGTTGATATAGGCGATGGTGAAAGCTTTATGTATGTCAGCAAAGTTATACCTGACATGTCTTTTAGGAACAGCACTGCGGCAAACCCTGAGACGACGTACACCTTTAATGCGTACAACTACAACGGCGGCAATACGCTCATGACGGATACGGCATCCGTAGTCAGTAGCTCTCTTACGCCTATACAGCAGTATACAACAAAAGCTGATTTGCGCTTGCGGGGTCGATCTGTTGCGCTCAAGGTAGAGTCCAACCAAACAGGGACGACTTGGCGTCTTGGTCAGCCTCGGTTGGATATTAGAACAGATGGACGGCGTTAATGGCTTCCCCTCTTAACAGACCGTTTTTTCCACTGCCACCAGCAGAGTATCGTCGAGAGTACTTTGCAGAAGTAGTACGATCCTTTTCTATATTTCTGGAACAGGTACAAAACCCCGGTCCATTACGCGCGACAGACTTGACTTTGACCGACTTGCAAACAGACGATGTTGGATTAGAAACAGGAGCATTGTTTCAACAGAACGGTTTTGTTAAGGTAACACAAACGAATGTCCCTAATGTTCGCGGTTCAAGCGCAACGTCAGGTTTAGGTATAGTAACGGTGACAACATCATGACTGATAATATTTTAACAATGCCTAACGGTTCGAAGTGGAAACCTTCGACGAGTTCTGATACAGTGCATTGTGTAATCTGCGACAACGCAGTTGACACGCCAGCAGAGATCGCAAGTTATCCTGACGGTAATTGTCCCCAGTGTTCGCAACCTTGGACAGGCTCTGAAAAGCGCAGTACAAGTATTATAGTAACTGCCCCAGAGGCGATACAGGGAGAAGCCTGATGAATCAACAAATGGTACTTCCAGAAGGCGGTTTAGCCTCGTTTATTACATCTAATATGGATGAATTTGACGACAGTCGCCTGTTGTTTGGTCAGCAGAACGGCATCAATTCAATACGAGAAACTGCGGAACGCATGGCTCAGATGGGCCGTAACGGTGACGTTCACATTGCGCACTTGCAGCAAGGTGAGGGTGTTGTTCCTCGTGAAGTGCTTGAAAACAACCCCGAGTTGGCTCAAGAGATTGAAATTGCAATTTCTGCGGAAGGAGCTGACCCGAGTGCTTACATTGTTGGCAGCGAGTCAAATTCAATTAACCCGTATACTGGACAGAGAGAGTTTTTCCTTAAAAAGCTTATTAAAGGCGTTAAGAATGTCCTGAAAGCAGTGGCTCCAATTGTT
>Ga0255047_10002218_pt1 | contig 13021 bp, 11 predicted proteins | sample JV7_2_1_MG_FD_183640 | JGI IMG/M metagenome (GOLD analysis project Ga0255047, IMG submission 183640) | Seawater microbial communities from Jervis Inlet, British Columbia, Canada - JV7_2_1 | ecosystem: Environmental > Aquatic > Marine > Inlet | place: Canada: British Columbia | collected 2016-10-06
CGCGGCGTGGCGTAGGCGGCCCACATCGGCGCCGACACCATCACCGACCCGGCCGGCGGCCGTGCGGCCGTAGCCTAAGGCCAGCACCAGCGTGTCGTCGGCCTGCCCGGGTTGGACCCACACCGGCAGGTCGATCTCGGCGTCGCGATGCGTCACGCGTACCACGTCGCCGTTGCCGACGCCGTGTGCTTTTGCGGTCGCCGGGGACAACATCGCAGCGTTGTCCCAGGTGATCTTGGTTATCGAGTCCGGGAGTTCCTGCAACCACGCGTTGTTGGCCAGCCGTCCATCGTGGACCGCGGGCGAAGCGGCAAACACGACTTCGAGACCGGAGGTTTGACTCGCGGCGGGCGCGACGACGCCGCTGACGGCCGGCGTCTGCGCGGGCAGGGCCGAATCGGCGAGTACGCCGTCGTGCAACACGCGGTTCCAGCGCATGTCGTCGCCGCCGAGCAACGCGTCCCAGGTTTCGCGCACCAGCGCGTGGCCGCCCTTGATCGCGCCGGTTGCCGCATCGGGACCCGCGGCGATCAGGCCGAGGAGTTCCTCGTCGCTCTTGCCGTCGAACAACGGCCGGATCAACGGCTGCACGACGCTCATCGTACCGTCGGCGCTACGCGCGTCGGACCACGCTTCGAGAAACTGCGCTCGCGGCAGGTGCCAGTGCACCTTCCTGGATGTTTCGTTGACGTGGTCGGAAAGATGAATCGAGGAGCCGATCTTTTCGAGCGCGCCGCCGAAGTCAAGATCGGCCGGGGCGTCGTAGACCGGGTTGCCGCCGAGGATCACCAGGTTCGTCACGGCGCCGCTGCGCATCGCGGCAATCAGCCGGGCCAACCTCTCGCGGCTCGGTACGGCGGCATCGGCCAACTCGCGACAGTCGATCGTGGAGCCGACGTTGCCGAGGGCGGCGTTGAGTGCGTAGACCGCGGCGTGCACGGCGGGTGGCTGGCGGCGGCCCGCGACGATCAGGCTCTCGCCCTCGTGGTGGACGAGATCGTCGACGAGTGCCGCAACCCACGCCGCCTCGACACCGTCGGGCATGGCGCCGGACATCCCGAGCACGCCGAGTTGCGCGCCGAGCGCGGAAACGAACTGACCGATCTTGCCCGAAGCGAGGCGCAGGCGGTGGTCGGCGTTGGCGCCGGTCACGCTGTGCACGCCCTCGACGGCCCACAGGCGGTTCATCGAACCGTGCGTATCCGCCACATGGCGAGCCCGGGCGTAACCCGCGGTGGCGCGGACGTTGTCCGAGTCGGTTTGCAACGGATCCGCGTCGAGCGTGAGGATCACCCTGGCCCGATCGAAATGGTACAGCGGCCGTAACGCGGTGCCGGTGGCCTGCTCGATCCCCTGATAGATGTTTTCGTCGCTGACCGACTCGTAGGCCGCCCAGATCGCGTTGGGGTAGCGCGCGCTGATCGCCGCGGTCAGACGCGCCCGGGTCGGCGAGGCCCAGGACTCGGTCAGGAACGCGAGCCCCGAGCCGTCCCCGAGCTGCTCGGCGATCGCGGCCCAGGCCGACTGGAATTCAGCCCACGTCGAGGCCTCGCCGTAGCGGATCGGTGTCTGCGAACGATCGGGGTCGAACAGCGTCAGCGGCGCGGACTGGATAAAGACGTTGGAACGTCCGGCCGTCGACGGGTGCAGCTCGTTGCCCTCGATCTTGTTGGGACGGCCCTCGTGGCTCTCGACGACGACGCCGTAGGCGTCGAGGCCCCAGGGCATCGTGGTCGCGAAATGGCGCGGCACGCCGGGGACGACCTCGACCGACGCGTTGACGTAGGGCACGATCTTCTCGACGGGGCGGCGGCACGCCGCGACGCCGGCCATCGACACCGAGGCGCCGAGCAACTGAAGCATCGTGCGGCGGCTGACCCCGGACAGTTCGCTCGCGCCCTCGGCGAACTCGCGTTCGGCGAAGTCTTTCGCGGACGGGTCGCCGTTGCGCTGCTCGAGGCTGCGCCAGTACGCCGGATCCGCGGGCCGAAGGCTCATCGGTGGCATGCGGTGCAGTTCTCCGGTGGGCTCAGGTTCTTGGTCGCGATCGCTTCGGCCGCAAATGCGGCGTGATCCCGCGGCGGGATCCAATCCATGTTGGTGACCTCGTCGGTCGGTCGTAGATGGGGTGCCGGGTTGCGATGACAATCAAGGCACCAGCGCATCGAAAGCGGCTCGGCCTGGGTCACCACCTCCATCCGATCGATGCGACCGTGGCAACTCACGCAACCGACGCCCGCGCGGACGTGCACGCTATGGTTGAAGAACGCGTAGTCGGGCAGGTTGTGGACGCGTACCCATTGCAGTGACTTGCCTCTGAGGGCGCTCTCGCGCACCGGCGCGAGCAACTCGCTGTCGCGCTTGATCACGGTGTGGCACTTCATGCAGGTTTGTGTCGGCGGGATATTCGAGACCGCGGAGACTTCGACCGAAACGTGGCAGTAACGGCAGTCGAGACCGAGCTGGCCGACGTGGACGGCGTGGCTGTAGGACACGGGTTGTACGGGCGCGTAGCCGACGTCGGTGAACTCCGGCGAGAAGAAATACCAGACGCCGGCGATTGCCAGTAAGCCGATCGCCGGACCGGCGATCACGAGGACGAGCGGGACCCAGTTCATCGCTTTGGGAAAGATCTGAGACAAGCCCCGTTAGCCTCTAGCGCGCCTTTCCGCGCGTGCGTCACAGCTCGAAAAATGGCGCCGGTGGGCGCGGCTCGACCGCCCCTCCCCCGAGCAAGGGCGCGAGTTTACTGAGATGCCCGAAAACGGTCAAGGGCTCCTCCGGGCACCGGGGGAGCCGTTTCTTGACACCGCGGAGGGCGCGTTCATGATGGTGCACCATGAACCCGAACGAGGTCACGACCGACCGTTTCGTGCGCACGGCGGTTCGGCGAAAAAAGCTGTTCCTGGTCCTGTCGGTGGCGGGGGTCGCGATCGGCCTCGGGCTCGCGGCGTGGTTCGGGTACCGTCGCTGGGCCGACCCCGATGCGACCGGCGGGCTGGCGTTTGTGGTCGTGGTTCTCATCCTTTTGAATGCGCGGGCCAACCTGCGGCAGTACCGTTTCGCCGGCGTTCTCGAGCGGCTGCTGAAGCGAACGGGGCATGGGCGTGAGCGAAGATAAAAAGCCTTGGTATAAGAACCTTTTTTTCTGGTACTTCGTGATCGGAGTCGTCACGCTGACCGCGCTGCGACCGTTCCTGAGACGCGAGCCGCCCGCACCCCCGGTCGTGCGCCGCCTCCCCCCGTTCGAACTCGTCGACCAGAACCATAAGACCTTTTCTTTGAGCGACTTACAGGATCAGGTCTGGGTCGCCAACTTCATCTTTACGCGCTGCGGCTCGATCTGCCCGATCCTCACCCACCAGATGGCCACGCTCCAGGAGCGTTACGACACCTACGGGGTCGACGAGATCAAACTTCTGTCGATTTCGGTCGACCCGGAGTACGACACTCCCGACGTCCTGAGGGATTACGCGGCGCGCAACGGAGCCGACCCCGGGCGCTGGACGTTCCTGACCGGCGACCTGGAAGCGGTCCGTTCCCTGGTCGTCGAGGGCTTTGCGACCGGGATGGGCGATGCGATCGAAGACGACGCCGGGATGATGGATATCTCCCATACGGGCAAGTTCGTGATCGTCGACCCCTCGGGCGGGATCCGCGGCTACTACGACACCGACACCGAGGGTCTCGACGAGATCTACCACCGCTCCCGCCACGTCCTCGCCGAGGCGCGCTAGCGGCCCTCGGCGGGTCCACTAGAATGACGCGGTGACCCGCATCCCGAAAACCGGACTCCTGATGATCAACCTGGGCACCCCGGAGAGCCCGGGTCCGTCCGACGTACGCCGCTACCTGCGCGAGTTCCTGATGGATCCGCGTGTCATCGATCTCCCCGCGTGGAAACGCTGGCTGGTCGTCAACATGATCCTGATCTCGCGCCCCAGGGCCTCGGGCGAGGCCTACGCAAAGATCTGGACCGAACAGGGTTCACCGCTGCTGGTCCACAGCCGGGCGCTGGCCGACAAGATCTCCCGACGCCTGCCGGAACTGCGCGTCGAACTCGGGATGCGTTACGGCAACCCCTCGATCGCCTCCGCGTTGCAGCGCCTGCGCGCTGACGGGGTCGACAAGGTGGTCGTATTCCCGCTGTACCCGCAGTACAGCTCGGCGGCCAACGGTTCGTCGCTCGACAAGGTCTATGCCGAAGCGGCCAGGCTGTGGAACGTGCCGGACATCGAGACGATCCCGCCGTTTTACGACGATCCCGGTTTCATCGCGGCGTGCGCCGCGCAGGCGCGTCCGATGATCGACGACGTCGACCCCGAAAAGATCTACTTCAGTTTTCATGGCCTGCCCGAGCGCCACGTCGCCAAGAGCGACGAGTCGGGCGAGCACTGCCTGCGTTCGGCGGATTGCTGCGCGCTCATCGTCGAGGCGAACCGGCACTGTTACCGCGCGCAATGCCACGCCACGGCGAGGTTGCTCGCCGGGCAGCTCGGTATCCCCGACGACAAATACGTCATCTGTTTCCAGTCGCGGTTGGGGCGCGATCCGTGGATCCAACCCTACACCGACCAGGTCATGATCGAGCACGCGCGCGCCGGGGTGAAACGCGCCGTGATCCTCAGCCCGGCGTTCGTCGCCGACTGTCTCGAGACGCTCGAGGAACTGGGGATTCGCGCCGTGGCGGACTGGACGGCCCATGGAGGCGAACGGCTCGAGGTCGTGCCTTGCATCAACAGTGACGAGCGTTGGGTCGACGCCGCGATCGACCTCGTGCGCCGCAACAGCACGGCCGCAACCGTGGGCCACGCTGCAGCCGCGGGAGCAGTCACGCGATGAGCCGGCGTCCGCGCATCGTCGTCGTCGGCGCAGGGATCAGCGGGCTGACGGCCGCGTACCGGTTACGGCACACGCACGATGTGTGCGTGCTCGAATCCGGCGAGCGCGTCGGTGGAAAGATCCAGACGGAGGAGAGCGGCGGGTTGTTGCTCGAATGGGGCCCGGACAGCCTGGTCGCCCACAAACCCGCGGGCGAGCGGTTGTGCCGCGAGCTGGGCCTGGGCGACCGCTTGCTGGGCCTGAACTCGGGCGGATCGCGCATGCAGGTCGTTGTCGACGGCCGGCTGCACCAGGTGCCCGAAGGTTTCCTGATGATCGCGCCGACGCGGCTGGTCCCGCTGATCACGACATCGCTGTTGTCGCCGCTCGGTCGCGCGCGAGCCGCACTCGAACGGTGGATTCCCGCACGGCGCGAACAGGGCGACGAGAGCCTGCAACGTTTCGTCACGCGGCGCTGGGGCCGCGAAGTCTACGAGCATGTCGCCGAACCGGTGCTCGGCGGGCTGTTTGCCGCCGATGCCACGCGGTTGAGCGCACGCGCATGCGTCCCGCGGATGCTCGCAATGGAGAGCAAGTACGGCAACGTCGCGGCGGGCCTGTCGCGGATGCGGGCCGCACACGGCGCCGAGCAGCGCCCGCGGGTCGCCGTGTACGCGCTTGAAGGCGGGATGAGCGTCCTGGTCGACACCCTGGCCGAACGGTTGCCGCAAGACGCGGTGCGCCTGCGCACGACCGTGCGCGACCTGCAGCGCAGCGGTTCGGGGTGGTGCGTCACGCTCGACGGGGGCGAGACGCTCGACGCCGATGCGGTGGTGCTGGCATGCCCCGCGTTCGTCGCCTCACGCCTGCTGGAATCGAATGCTCCGGAGTTGGCCGCGAAACTCGACGCCGTGGAATACGCCTCGTGTGCCACGGTCAACCTGCTTTACGACGCCTCGGCGGTCGGCACCGCCCTGCAGGGTTTCGGGTTCTTCGTGGCACGCAGCGAAGACTCGCCGCTGCTCGCCTGCAACTACACGAGCCTGAAGTTTGCGGGGCGTGCGCCGCTCGGGTGCGTGATGCTGCGCGCCTTCCTCGGCGGCGCGGGCCGCGCCTCGTTGAGCGGGGTCGAGGACGGCCAACTGGTGCAGATGGCCCACGAGGCGCTGGCAGCGCTGCTCGATCTGCGTGGCGCACCACGCTTCGGGCGCGCGCGGCGTTTCGTCAACGCGCTTCCGCAACCGGTCGTGGGGATCACAGAGGTGCGGGAGCGACTCGCACAGGGGTTACCGAATCTCGCGCTTTGCGGGAGCGCCTGCGGCATACTCGGGTTGCCCGACTGCATCGAGTCCGCCGAGAACGCGGCACAACGTCTGACCGCAGCACTCGAACGTCCCGAGGGTTTCGAACGGGTGGGCTGACACGATGCGCGATTCGTTCTTCGTTTTTGTGTTCGTTGCCGCGTTGGTCGTTTCCGTGATCGTGATTGGCGTGATCGAATCGGCGCCGGCCGACTCGACTCACCCGCACTCCTCGTTCCGGCCCGGGCTGCACGCCGCGTTGAACGGGGCCTGCGCCGCGGTGCTGCTCGTGGGTTTCTGGCTGATCCGCCGCCGCAAGATCACGGCCCACCTCGTTTGCATGATCCTCGCCGGTTTGCTCACGGCGACGTTCCTGGTGTCCTACCTCGACTATCACGCAAGCGCCGGTTCGACGAAGTTCCGCGGCCAGGGTCTGAGCCGTCCGCTGTACTTCACGATCCTGCTCTCGCACACCGTCCTTGCCGCGCTCGTCGCACCCCTTGCGGGCAGCATGTACTGGTTCGCGGCCAAGCGTCAGTGGGACAAGCATCGCAAGATCGCGAAGTTGACACTGCCGATGTGGGTCTACACCTCGGTCACGGGCGTGCTCGTCTACTACATGCTCCATGTGTGGTTCTAGCGTGTCGCGTTGGAAAGCGCCGCTGTTCTCGGTGCTCGTCATCGGCGGCGTGCTCGTGCTGGCCGAGCTGGCGCTTGCCGCGGCGGGGGTGGCTCCGCTGGCCGCTCGCGCGGATCCGTTTCACGGCTTTTCCGAGCGGTTGCGCGTCTTTGCGCCCGATGAGGCCGCGGGCGTTCACCGCACGGTGCCGCGCGCGGCGCGGAACTCGTTCAACCTCCAGGACTTTCCGCTCGACAAATCGGACGACGAGTTTCGTGTTTTCGTCCTCGGGGGGTCCAGTGCCTACGGTTTTCCGTGGGGCGCGCAGCGGTCCTTCACCGCGGTACTCGAACGCTCGTTGCAGGCCGCGCTGCCCGGACGCGAGGTCCACGTCGTCAACGCCGCGGCGATGTCCTACGGATCGCACCGCCTGCGCATCCTGACGCATGAACTCCTGGACTACTCGCCCGACGTGCTGCTGCTCTACACCGGTCACAACGAGTTCGTCGAACGGGCGTTCTACGATGCGCTGAGCGAAACCGAACCGCTCCCGGAGGGCCTGCGGTTGTGGTTGCACCGCTGGCGTCTGTACTCGGCCCTGGCCCGTTTGATCTTGCCGGCCGTTGCGACGGGCGATCCGGATGCGGGCACCGTGAATCCGGCCGAAGCGTCGGAGTTAATCGGGTTCGATGCCGACCGGCGCTACGCCAGCGACGTGGCCGCGGCCGACCGCCAGGTGGTGCGCGCGCACTTCGAAACCAACCTGCGCGCGATCGTCGCCGCCGCCGAGGATGCCGGCGTCGCCGTCGTGTTGTGCACGGTTCCGTCCAACGAGAAGGGCTGGCGGCCGAACCAGACGTCCTGGCCGGGGACGTTGAGCGGCGCGAATCGCGCCGCCGCCACGCGTGCGATCGAACGCGCCGCCGAGGCCAACGACGGTGGCGATCCCGAGGCGGCCTTGCGCGCAGTTGCCGAGGTCGAAACATTTTCGACGAGCGCGGCCGGGGCCTGGTTCGAGAAGGGCCGCGCGCTGCTAGCGTTGAGCCGCCGGGAAGAAGCCGCGGCGGCGTTCATCGCGGCACGCGACTTCGACGGCCAACCGGGACGCGCGATCGGTTTGCTCAACGACACGCTTCGCAACGTTGCGCGCGACACGGGTGCGGGGCTGGTCGATGTCGAAAAGACGTTTCGCGCACTCGCATCCGACGGGATCCCGGGCTTCGATCTGTTCGAGGACTACGTCCACCCCAAGCCCGGGGCCCACGTGTTGATCGCGCGCGAAGTGTGGCGCGCGCAAACCGGCTCCGGCGATGAGGGCGCGTTCCTCGCGGCCGCGGGCCTGCCCGCCGCTTTCGATTACACCGGCAACGATGCCGGCCCCGACGCGGCGCAATCCGCGGAAACGGCCCCGCTGCTGTTCAACCTCGCCGTCGTGCTCGAAAACCAGGGCCGCTACGAGGACGCGATGGAGCGCTACCGGCGCTGCCTCGAGTTGAACCGGGGCTACTACGTCGCGCGGGCCAACCTGGCCCGCTTGCTGCACCTGACCGGCAACTCGCAGGAGGCGGCGAGGGAATACGCGATGGTGTTGCAGGTCGCCCCCGATCACCTCAACTCGGCGATCGGACTCGGCGAGTCGTTCCGCGCGCTGGGCATGCTCGACCAGGCCGAAGCCGCTTACCGGCGGGCCACCGACATCGACGCGAGAGCCGCCGGCGCGTGGAACGGTCTGGGGTCGGTGTACCTGCTCCGCGGCGACCACCGCGAGGCGGAGCGCGCGTTCCGCCGCACCGCGGAGATCGATCCCGACAACCTCCCCGTGCAGGCCAATCTGGGGATGGCGATCTTCTTCCAGGGCCGTCTCGACGATGCCCGGGCGGTTTTCGAGGCCAGCCTGGCCGTACGCCCGGACGAACCCGGGGCGATGAACGGGATGGGCGCCATCGCGGTCGAACGCGACGATCTCGATGCCGCGGAGAGCTGGTTTTCGCGCGTGCTTGCCCAGGATCCCGACAACGCAGCGGCGCGAAATGGGCTGGCCGAGGTTCGACGGCGCAACAAAAGTCGCTAGAGTGCGTTCCTAGTCTCGAAACATCTGGAGTTTTTCATGCGTGCAACGAAACGATCGATCGGATTCGCGGTTCTCTTGCTGGCAGCACTCGTACCGGTCGATGCGGCCGGCGTGTCGGTCAGTTTCGACGCCGACACGTTGAACATGATGATGCGCGCGGCCTCGACCCAGGATGTCGAGATCCCGATCAGCGCCGATCGCACGCTGCTGGTCCAGTTGCGTGATGTCCGTCTGGTTCAACTGGATCCCGCCGCCGAGGGCCACGGGCGCGGCTACCTCAGGACGGCCGTCGAGCTTTCGATCCCCGAGTTCGACCTCAACCTTTCGCTCAAGCCGACGGTCGTGCTCGACGTCGTCAAGGGCGAACGGTTCAACGAACTCGAGATGCGCTTTGCCGAGCTCAAGATCCCCATCCCGATCCTCGGAGATTTCGATATCGCCCCGTTCCTGCACCCCTTGCGCTACCCCGCCGAGGACGTCTGGTACCTCGCCGGCGCGCGGGGCATCGTGCATCTGCGCAGCAACCTGGTCGGGATCACGATGGGACAGCGGGCCATCCGGTTCGATTTCGAGCTGGAACTGACCGAACCCTAGCGCCCGATCTTGTATGCTTGCGACTCTTTCCTGATCCACGGGAGTTGCGAGATGCGGATTGCTGTCCTCACGACGATTCTGTTGCTTACGTTGTCGTGCGCGTCACCGGGCGAGGCGCCCGCGGATCTGATCCTGCGCGGCGGCAAGATCGTCACGATGGACGAGGGGCTCGGCGACGTCGAGGCGCTGGCGGCGCGCGACGGCGTCGTGATCGCCGTCGGCACGAATGCCGAAATCGAGGCGCTGTCCGGCGCCGCTACGCGGGTCGTCGAGCTGGACGGGCGAACCGCGGTCCCCGGACTCACCGAGGGGCACGGGCATTTCACCGGGATCGGTCGCTCGTTGATGAACATCGACCTGCGCGCGGCGCGCTCGTGGGACGAGATCGTGCAGACGATCGCGGCGGTGGCCGCCGAACGCGAACCCGGCGATTGGATTCTCGGTTGGGGCTGGCATCAGGAGAAGTGGGACTCGCCACCGTCAGCCGCGGTGGAAGGCTACCCGATCCACGACGCGCTGAGTGCCGTGACACCGGACAACCCGGTGCTGCTCAAACACGCGGCGGGGAGTCATGCGGGGCTGGTCAACGCCCGCGTGCTCCAGATCGCCGGCATCGACGACACGACTCCCGACCCGGCCGGAGGCACGATCCTGCGCCATCCCGACGGGCGCGCGACCGGGGTCTTGCGCGAAACGGCGTACGGGATCGCGCTCGGGGCCTACGACGAAGCGATGACACGACTCGACGACGCCGAGCTGGAACGCCTCGCACGCATGGAGATCGAACTGGCCAACGAGGAGTGTCTGAAGAAGGGAATCACCTCGCTCCACGACGCCGGCTCCTCGTTCGATACCGTGACTCGTTTCCGCAGGATGTATGACGAGGGCAAGATCGACGTGCGCCTGTGGGTCATGGTCAACGAGTCCAACGAAGAACTGGCCGAGAAGATGGCCGGCTATCGAACGATCGGAGCGGCCGGCGGCCGGCTGACCGTGCGCGCGATCAAGCGCGTTGCCGATGGAGCGCTGGGCACGCACGGCGCCTGGCTGCTGGAACCCTACGAAGATCACGACTCGGTGGGACTCGCGACGACGCCCGTCGACTCGCTGCGGGAAACCGCGCGACTGGCCCGGGAGCTTGACGTGCAACTCGCGGTTCATGCGATCGGGGACCGCGCCAACCGCGAGGTACTGGATGTCTTCGAAGCCGCCTACGATGGCGGCGACGATCTGCGCTGGCGTATCGAACACGCCCAGCACCTCAGCCTCGAGGACATCCCGCGTTTTGGGGGCTTGGGAATCGTTGCCTCGATGCAGGGCGTGCACTGCACGTCCGACGCGCCGTGGGTGCCGTTGCGTGTGGGCGACCGCCGTGCCGAGGAAGGCGCCTACGTGTGGCGCAAGTTGATCGACGGCGGTGCGCGAATCGTCAACGGCACGGACGCCCCGGTCGAAGACGTCGACCCGCTGGCGAACTTCTATTCGACCGTCACGCGGCGCACGCGCAACGGCGACGTGTTCTACGGCGACCAGGTGCTGACACGGATGGAGGCCCTCGCCGCGGCAACCACCCACGCCGCGTATGCCGCATTCGAGGAAGACACCAAGGGCAAGTTGGTTCCGGGGATGCTCGCCGACATCGTCGTACTCTCGCAGGACATCCTGACGGTGAGCGAGGAAGAGCTTCCCGCGACACGCGTCGACCACACGATCGTGGGCGGCAAGGTGCTGTACTCGGCTCAAACGCCCTGAAAACGGCGGGGCCGCACCCGGTTTACCTTTCTTTTACCCACCGCGCTGCTAAAAAACCGCACTCAGCTACCCAGAGGACTAAGCGTTTTTGCGACTTGGTCCGTACTACAGGTGAACGGAGCGGAAACCATGAGCACCCTCGAAACAGTTCTGATCGGGGCGGCGTTCGCGCTGATCCTGGTGCTGTGGGTGGTGTTGTACCCGCGCCCGCGGTTGCAACTGACCGAGCGTGGTTTCCTCGACCGGGACCTGCGGCTGGGTTGGATCGGTTGGGACGAGATCGAGGGCGCTTACCCGCCCAACGTCGAGGATATCGAAGGGCTGAGACTACGTGTCCGGCCCGGCGCCCGGTTGCTGCGAAAGCTGCGCCGGCGCACCGAGTCCGTGACCGACGACGGGGCCTACGAGCTTCGCCTCGATCTCTCGGACACCGCCGTCAGCCCCGTCGAACTGTTGCAGGAAGTGCTTTCGAGAAGCACGGCCGGCAGCCTCTAACGCCCCCCTGGTGTGCCGGGAGCCACCCCCCCTGATCGTTTCTTCGGCTCCCGGCACCCTACTTTCCTTCAAACGGACTGTATCGGATTCAGCGTCGGCTTGACGCCTGTTCCCAACGAACGTATGATTCAAACGTTCGTTTGAAACAGGAGCAAAGCGGTGGAATCTCCATGTGGGACCAGGGAACGGATCCTCGACGCCGCCGAGAAGCTTTTTGCCGAGCAGGGGTTCGCCGGAACCTCGCTGCGCGCGATCACGACCGCGGCCGGCGCCAACCTCGCCGCGGTCAACTACCACTTCGGATCGAAGGAATCGCTGATCGAGGAGGTGTTCTCACGCCGGCTCGAGCCGATCAATCGTGAGCGTCTGGAATGGCTCGACCGTCTCGAGGCGGCCGGCGATCCCTCGGTCGAGGAGGTCCTCGAGGCGTTTCTCGCGCCGCCGCTGCGCATCAGCCAGGATCCGGTCGAGGGCGAGTCGCTGTTGCACGTCGCCCAGATGATCGGGCACGCGACCAGCCGGCCGGATTCCAGCATCAAGGACATGCTGGTCCACCAGTTCGACACGATCGTCGAACGGTTCACGACCGCACTGGCCCGGCAGCTTCCCGAACTGCCCCCCCCGCAACTCCTCTGGCGGTTCCTCTTCCTGATCGGGACGATGGCGCACACGATGGCGATCTCGCAGGACATCAAGAGCTATACGCAAGGACTCTGCGATCCTAACGACGTGGAGGGTTTGATCCAGGCGATGGTTCCGTTTGCCGCCGCGGGATTCCGCGCGTCCGTCCCGGCCGGTGGCGGAGGCACGAAATGAAACGCGTTTTCCTCATCGCCGCCCTACTGTCCGCCATGGCGTGCGTGCAATCGCCGGCCGTCCAGCCACGCACGCTGGACGTGGAGCCGCCCGAACGCTGGAGCGCCGGTTCCGCCGGCGAGGGCGAACCGCTCGGGGCCTGGTGGGACGAGTACGGCGATCCGCAGCTGGTCGAGTTGATCGAGCTCGCGCTGGCGCAGAATCACGATTTGCGAGCTGCGGCGTTCCGCGTCGACCGTGCCGCCGCGGCGGGACGGATCGCGACGGCCGATCTGAAGCCGAGTATCGGGGCCGGACTGACGGCCCAACGTCAGCAGCAGGTTTTCGTCGGTCTCCCGATCCCCGGCGCTCCGGACGTGCTGAAATCGACGTCGACCCAGTTCGCGCTGAGCCTCGAGACCTCGTGGGAAGCGGATCTGTGGGGGCGGCTGCGCGCCGGGACCCGCGCAGCGCTGGCCCGTGCGCAGGCCTCGGAGGCCGATCTCCGCGGGGCGCAGTTGTCGCTGAGCGGGCAGACCGCCAAGCTGTGGTTTGCCGTCGCCGAGGCGCGCC
>Ga0255047_10002221_pt1 | contig 13017 bp, 21 predicted proteins | sample JV7_2_1_MG_FD_183640 | JGI IMG/M metagenome (GOLD analysis project Ga0255047, IMG submission 183640) | Seawater microbial communities from Jervis Inlet, British Columbia, Canada - JV7_2_1 | ecosystem: Environmental > Aquatic > Marine > Inlet | place: Canada: British Columbia | collected 2016-10-06
GAAATACCTAACCATACGTGCATCTTCGACTGTAACCGAAATAACCAACCCTTTTATTGCTAATATTATGTTCTGAGCTTCAATAATATTCACTGTCTTGATTTGATAAAATTCTTTTGTCTTAGGGTTAAATATTGCAATTCCTGTTTTTACACCAGGATCAATACCAATCATAAACTCCTTTTTCCCAATATTTGATTCATGTGAAGCAGGTAAGGCAGCATTCACCTTACCTTTTGTGCCAGAGAAATCCAAGAGTCCCTTATTCTGGAACTCTTGAAATTCTTTGACAGTCATTCTATCAGGTATGTTATTTTTTGGCATTAACTTTATTTGCAAGTGGTGTGCTTAATCCCAATACTCCCTGAATATGATCTTTTTTACTTTCCAGGTACTTAATCACAATATGGTCTTCACCTGAATTATCAGCAGGTGGGACCAGCAGTGGCCACATAGTAGCGAATAAACTTCTGGCCACATCTTTTTCCCGGGCTTCAATACCTTTAATCCTTTCATCCAGGTCAATATCTCTCACCATTAACTCTTTCCACTCAACAGATTCTTTTAATGCTGACCTTCTATTGGTAAAGGTAGTTCTTTGCGCTTTGAAGGCTTTCTGTTTATAGCCCTCAGTTTTAAACACTACCTCAGCAATATCAACATCACCCAATAAGGCAATCAGTTGATTCCTGGTAAGGCCATTTCTTTTCAACACATCTTCTAATGTGATTTTAGGTTTCGGTACCATTGGTACCACGTTCTCTTTTGACATAACTTTTATTTTTATGATTAAAATAATTTACTTCGAATATCATTAATCTGACAGTGCATATCTTCTGCTTTCTGAGATATCGAATCCGATAACTCATGTAAAGCTACTGGTAAGGTCTCCAAAAGTTCAGCGAGAGGTAAGTCGCCATATGTAGCTTCCTTTCTATCACCAGGTGGAGCAATTGGGGACCCCTCAATTTTAACTTTTAAGTCTTCTAATGACTGGCTTACTTGATCAAGATTACGAATCCTGTCAATTAATTCTCTTACCGCCTTGACAATAACCTCATGTTTGACGGGCTCAATAGCTGCATTTCCTTGTGAATCTTTCATCGTGTTTATTTTTAAATTAATAAATTAATAGATTAAAATGGTAAATCATCTTCTGGGGCTTCTGGGGGAATATCAGCTTCAGTATGAGCAGGAATATCATTTCTAGGACCTTCACCAGCATTTTCAACAGTTTCCTGCTCTGAACTTGCCTCAGCCTTTTTTCCTGCTGTACGCTCTTCTTTATACTGCTGAAAAGTATCAACTACCTCAGATGCTCCCCACTTATCCCACATTTCATCAGTAATAGCTTCTCCCTGGGTAATCAAAGCATAACAAGGAGGATTACGTTTTGCAAACTTTCCCAAGAACTCATGGGCTTTTTTCCCAATTTCTTTGCTATCGGGATCATACATTGCCGGTGTAACTTTCATCAGGTAATCAATAAAAGTATCTTTTTCGAATGTTCCAACATTATCAATAAAAAGAGTAATGTTGGTTTTTACAGAAATTAACCCTCCTGCAGTTAAAAGAAACAAAACCTTTTTTACTGATAATTTACCTTCAGTAGTATTCTGAGAACACCAGGTTTTAACTTCTTCTTTGGTACCCGATACTACAATTTTCCCCTGTGGGTCAAAAAGAGCCAGATTATCATTGGTGAAATAGAAAGCACTGTTATAACTTCCACCATTCCTGCCAAGGTTATCATCAAAAGCAGATGCTACTTGAGCAGAGCCAATATAAATACCCGAGATGGGTTTTAAATAAACTTCTTGCTCTCCATGTTCTCCTTTATCCTTGTTCCAACTCTTGAAAGCTGGTCCATCTGAATTCTTTGCTTCATAAGCCTTAATGACTGGAAGCTTTAGCCGTTGGGATCCTTGTCCCTGACTTTCTTTTAATTGATCTCGTCTGTCTGACATAATTGTTTTTATTTAATTATTAATTTCGATATTTAGGTTCCACAAATTTAATCCCAAGAAAATCAAATATATCTTGTTCTTCCAGGAACTTCACTTCATGATCCTCTTCATTTCTCAATATTCCTCCTTCAGATTTATATCCTTTTTTTACCCAACCCACAGCTAACACGTTATGGGAGAATTCAGCAGACCCGGTGCGAATAGCAAACTGAAATCCCCAATTATCTTTTGTGGCAATAAATAAATCCAACCTAACACCATTAGGTAAATTCCGAGCAGTATATTTTCCAGTTGGCTCTCCTTTTACTTTTTCCCACTTGTTCACTGCATCAATAAAACCAGCCATAGGCCCAAACTCTTCGCCAAATAAGTCTTTCTGCTCCTGCTTAGGAATACACACAATTTCCACGTCCTTTACATCCCTCTTCTCCCTACGTACACTCCCAGCAATCTCACACCTCTCACAAAATGGTGAAAGGATTTCTTTTACTCTTATCGCTGTTTTTAGACCTACGGCTAATTTCATTATACCTCCTTTGTTTTATCATCAAAATTGCACCAATAACAGTCTTTATCCCCGCATCCTTCAAATTTCAATGCCTTAATCCCCTCGTAAGCTTGTTTCATCTGACCCAATACAATCAATTCATCTTCCCGGGAAATAGATAATTCATAGAGATTACTTTTAGCACCACTATCGATTAACTCAAAATAAACGTTTCTAGCTGTCCAGGGCTTATGTTGGATAGCATTGAACCCCACCTTGTAGAAAACACCCTGAGTCCAATAATTACCCCCAAGAGGATCTTTTTCCGTTGGTCCGTGCATATGCTTAATAGCATTTTCATACTTCCCGGTCTTATAATCATACAAGTCTGCATAATTACCATCAAATTGAACCCGGTCAATAACAATCTTTGCAGGGATCCCATCAATGAGAATATTAACATTGTATTCATTCAACCCAACAAACTTGTCCAGCCTGGATAAATACTTACGGTAATACAAGCTCAATTCCTTCATCCCAAGATTAAACAGTAATTTGAAATCATCTTCATTTACCTGTCCCCGGTTCTTATTAATATAGTCAACAAACTTCTTGATAAGCAATTTATCATTTATTGGCTGCCCATCTCTCAAAGCATTATAGAATAACTCAAAAGCATGATGAACACCATTACCGTACAATAATGCCCTGGAAGCTACAAAAGGTATTTTAAGTACATTCTCGTAGTAAAATGACAATCCACAAGTCAGGTACTTTGTAATGTGAGAAACTGATATCCGGTAATTCTCAACAAAACTTTCAAGAATACCTTTTTCCAGTGAAGGAGAAAACTTAATTACTTTATCCAGCAATTGATCAGTCAGGTGTTCTGCTTTGTTTCTCGAAACATCTTTAGAAGCAGGAATAACCACCATTTCGGATTCTTCAATAAATTGACTTGCCTCCATATCTCTACCGACTTCATTTGTTTTTGGATAAGTAACGACTAATCCTTTTCTTGCTCTACTCATAGCCACGTAAAACAATCTCCGAGTACTTTCTATTTTATCCTGCTCCTTAGCATAACTAAGAGTTTCGGGAATATAGTATGTAGAAGAAATAGTTCTGGCTTTCTCCCATTCTGACCGACAAGCTCTCATGATAAACACATGATCAAATTCAAGTCCTTTTGCTCCATGGCCAGTTATAAAGTTTACTCCATCTTCTGAGAAATTTATATCAAGCAATGGGATTTGTATTCCCCGGTAAATCATTACATCAATACTACTGAGAAATTGAGCCATTGTCAATAATGGGTTTTTAAACACCTCTCCCTTCATGAAGTTGACGAAAGTAGTTAGTACCGATAACAGGTGTATTTTATTATCCCTGGTATTGCAATACTGCAACATGCCTGTTTCATTCAATATCTTAACCAATAGCTGTAATGGTGAAAGATTGTAGTATTCACCAGTTAAGCTATCAATAATCTTTTTTGCTTTATCGATTGATTCAAAATCTTTCTTTGAATCTAATCTGTGTTGGATGGCCCACTCATGTAAATCAGATGTTGGATTTACTTCGAAATATGGATAATGGAATATTTGAAATAGTCTTCCAAATTGTTCTTTTGACGTATCATTTCCACCAATGACTGAGAAGTGCCGTAGGATGTAAATAAGCTGCTGAATAAGCACTTCATTAAGAATGTTTACTTTGCGCTTAACATTTACTGGAATTTCCTTATTCCTGAGCTCAGTTAAAATATTGTCAGAGTGTTTGTGTTTCCGATATATAATAGCAATCTCTGAATATGGTACTCCTGATTCATGTAAAACTTCTATTTGTTCTACCAGGTAGAATTCTTCTTCAAAAGTATTATTGCATTCTTTTACAAATGGTTCATATCCGATACCTGGATTATTAACCTGACTAATCAACTCTTTCTTTACTCCTGTTTGACTCGAAAGTGAATCAGTAGAATTCCTAATCAAATTTATACAAGGGTCAAGGATGTCTTGATAAGACCGGTAGTTTGATTTCAGGAAAATCATTGTTGGGTTATACCGGTCAGCAAAATCTTTCATTGCCTGTATACGTGCTCCACTGAACTCATATAAACACTGGTCACTATCAGCTACTACTAATATATTAGGATCATCCCAATAATCCATAAGTTTATTAATAAGTTTGTTTTGAAGTCCAGAAGTATCTTGAAACTCATCAATAATCATATACTGGTACTTCTCCTGTTGATTCAGTAAAAAGAAATCATCCGACTCAAACGCATTTAAAACGAAATGAATCATGTCTGAGAAATCATACCTACCAGCTTCTTTTAATTTCTTATTATAATCCCCCAAAAGAGCAGCTGCAGCATACAGCATATTCAATTTGTCCTTAATTTCCTGAATCTTTGCTGTCTTTAAATCACCAGCACGTACACCAGACTTTTTGTTTGCCTTGAGATAAAAGTATTCTCTGGGATAACCATGAATAATTTCATCACCCTTAATTTCCTTAAAAGTATCATAATATGAATCCTGTTTATAATCTGGAACCTCAGAAAACATTTTATCTTCATCAGGAATAAATCTCCTCTTTTCAGCAATACCTTCCCACACATGTTCATCATTCCATGCTTCATTTTTCATGATTTGGAATAATGCCAATAACCGCTTCGCTTCATAATAAATATCACCCCTACTTCTTTTTAGTATATGATCGATTGAAAGTTCCTTAATCATACCCATGGCAATTTCAAGTGACTCCAATTCACTTACCGGTTCTAATTCATCAGCTTTGAAAAACGATAAGTTGTTTTGAATGATATCAGAACAAAATGAATGAAAGGTATGAATGTTGACTTGATAAGCTTCTGCTCCAATAAAATCAAATAATCGTTTCCTCATAGCTTTTGTACCTGCATCAGTGTACGTGAGAAGCAAGATGGTGCTTGGTGATACCATTGCCTCAGACTTGAGTAGTTTTGCCACCCTACACGCTAAAAGTTGTGTTTTACCACTTCCAGGAGGTGCTTCTACAAATGAAGTTCCATAAATTGCATCCACTGCTTGTTTTTGCTCTGGATTGAGTCTGTCAATTAATTCTTTTAAATCGATCATATTTTACTTTTTATATTAAGCACTAAAGTCAAAAAACATTGGTCTTGAAATTTCGTCTAACGTAATTGTCCATGGTTTTAATACTACATCCCTAATCCACGAATACGGTTCACTACTTCTCATTTTAACCAAAGGTCCGGGATGTTCGATTTCCTTCCAACCTTTAATCGGAGTAAAATTGTAGAATTCAGCAACTTGTTTTACCATACTTTCAAAATCTTTTTCCCGGTGAGATTGGGAATAAACGAAAGTAGGTACTTGCCCGGGATACTGCTTTAGTACAACAATGGCTGTGAGCCCGTTTGGACATTCAACATCATATATATCAGTAGTAGCAAAGAAAGCTGGTGCTGGCATAAGTAAACGTCTGGGATCAGTTATCATGCTATTCTCCTAATTTATAATTAACTAGCGATTACTTTTAATAATCCTTCTTTTGTGCGATCATGCTCTTTCCAAGCCATATACTTTTCCATTTTTCTAGGGTCGGCTAGGTTGACACTTGTGTTTAATTTATGAAAATCTGCTACAGATTCAAATCCCTTGAGAATTATTAAGTTTTTAAAATTGAGCATTATTTACCCTTCGTCATTCAAGTTCAAAGAAACCTTTTTATACATACCAGAATCAGTCATTACCAAAATCTTGAAATAAGTGCGCTCCCGGGGCTTATATATCCCCTTCATGGCTTTAACACCATTTTGGAAGTGCTCATTCTCCTTCAGCTTCTCAATGAACTTCTCGCTGAATTTCATAACTACTTCAATACTGGATTTGTCGGTTTGATCTTCAGTGAAGATTTTAGCCAATGAATCTTTGATCAATTTATTCTCATCACCGGTATCAGCTTTGATAAACTCCCTGAAATGATCTTTGGCCTCAATGAACGCTGCTTCATCAAATTCATGAACTGCTCCCTGGGCTGCTTCAATCTTTACTGACTTGTCGAATGAAGTAAATGTCCTGATTGTTGGTGAACCTCCGGGAAAATCCTTCACCATAGCTGCCTTGACATCAGTAATCATTTTGTCAATTTGTGCTTTGAGAGCTTGATTACGCTTTTCAATGTCAATTGCTACTTTGGCAATCGCTACTGAATTCCGATCCATTAACTTTTTAAACCCGGGGAGATACGTTACATGGGAAGTTAAGCCTTTGTCATCTACCCACTCTTTTTCTTTTTGTTTTTGATACTTGTACATATTATTTAAATATTTAAGATTAAGTTACTTTAATAAAGCTTTCATTTGATTCTACGAGATCCGAGTAAAAAATAATCCTTCGTGCCATTAAATGTACACCCCCTCTGAGAATATAGGACATAATCACCAATAACATCAAGTACAACAACAGTATCCCTCCGCACCTCTTCAAATGGGTTCTCTGCATCACCAAACTCATATACCCATACCTGACCATGTACAATATCAATATTATTATCGTCATAATGAGAACGATCAGTATCCCCTGAAAAGAAATATGCCAGAATTAAAACAATCACGATTACAACTGTTCCAGAAATTTTAAGTTCTTTTTGCGTTTCCATAACCTAGTCTCCAAATATCTGAGAAAACAAATTACTGGTAGCCATATATTCGGGATTATAAATGGACCTGATATATTCTTCTATATTAAACAGAAAAACAATTATCACAATAAGATTAATCAACCCTACAACTAACAATAAGATTAACCCGAACATGAGACCATCATCAGAGTAACGAGAAGCTTCCCACATCAAATACACCCACCATATCACTTTACATAACCCATAAGTAATAGGTGTTACAACAGCCCACCTTATCCAGAAATAAACCCTGAATAATTTAGCCTCTTTAATGTAATATTCCATCAGTCTTTCGACAGAGATTCCCAATTTGTTTGCTAAAGCATCAATTGATGTTATAGCGAAATTCTTTGATTCCATAACTTTTATTTTAAATGATTTGTAAATAATTTCTTTGTTTTTTCCCATACCAAAGCAGTAACTTTTTGTCTCTAGTATAATCCAACCTTGGCCGAAAACTTTTCTCAACCAAAAGGATAATTACTGCTATTGTGCCTAATAATTTCATACTATTTCCCTTTTATATAACCAACCTTCTGCCAAATACTTTTTCATCAATCTTTTGTAATCATCAAATTCTTCCTCAGTCTCATCAAACCTATATTCAGGTTTTCTATACCTGCCCCGTAAAATCATATTCTGATACTTCCCTCCTGACTTCGGTGACATATTGAAATAAATAGTATCACCGTAGTTCAACTTATAATCAGGGGGCAATAATGTGTATACTTTCGGCATAATTAAAATGGTATATCTGATTCAACTACTGGTCCCGATTCTTCTACAGGAGCTTCCTCTTCATTCTCAAACTTCATATACATCCCCTTGAAGCCAACTACTGTTTGCCCTGTTTCCCCATTCCTATGCTTTGCTATAATTATTCTTGCTTTACCTTCTGTACTTAACCCTTCATATTTCCCTCCCATTCCAGAAAATGTTTCGTATTTATAGTATTCGTCACGGTATAGGAACATTACAACATCACTATCCATTTCCAAACTCCCGGATTCTCTCAAATCCCTTAGATTAGGCATAGGTGGTCTACGGCTTTCACAATCCCGGTTCAATTGTGACAATGCAATAACAGGTATATTAGCACTCTTAGCCAAGTTCTTTAACCCAGCAGATATTAAAGCTACTTCACGTTCACGTCCATTCTTATTCTCAGATGCAGTCATTAATTGCAAATAATCAAACATGGCAAGCTTAATCTTATACTTACTGATCAATTGTAGCACTTTACTTCTAGCTTCAATAATTCCAAGCCCAGGAGTGTCGTCAATGTAAATAGAAGCATCAGATGTCTCATTAAATGACTTATCAAGAACTATCTCCTCATCTGAATCAAAATTAGCACTCTCTATTTTTTTATAAAATATTTCAGAATCCATAGTTGTTAGCCTCAATATCAACTGCTCCTTAGTCATCTCTAATGAAAATATTGCTACAGGGATCTTTTGAATTACACCAATATTTCTAGCTAAAGACATCATAAAAGCTGTTTTTCCCATTCCCGGCCTAGCAGCTACAAGAATTAATTCTCCTGGCCTGAAACCATTAAGTTTGTTATCCAACTTATAAAATCCTGTATAAATCCTATCATCTTTAATTTCACCTCTTTTTATTTTTTTAATATTTTCCCACATATCTAAAGTCAATACTTTTGTGCTTTCTGATCTGCTTTCAAAACGAGAAGTAGAAATACTTAATAATTTCTGAGTTGTATCATTGAGTAGTTCAAATCCGTCAACGGTATCTTCGTACGCTTTCTTGGTGGCTTCACTGGTTATCCCAATTAAGGCCCTTAATCGCCAAGCTTGCTCAATATATGCAACATGGGTTTCAATATTAGCAGTGGAAGAAACACGCTTTGTTAATTCAGTAATATAATAAGGGCCTCCGACAAGTTCTAATTCTCCCGCAGACTTTAATTCTTTGGTCACAGTTAATATATCTATTGAGTCTGACCGGGCAAACAATCTTCGAATAGCTGCAAATATGGACTGGTGGGATTCTTTATAAAACATCTCCCCAAAAAGAATATCCATCACTCCATATAGATTATCACTTTCCAACATAATAGCTCCCAGAACAGATTCTTCTATATCAACACATTGCGGGGGCACTTTCCCAAATTCCATTGAAGATTCAAGGAAATTTCGCTTATTTTTATCCTCTTTCATTAGAACACGTTTGGTTGAGTTTGACTTTTACCTTTTTTTACATTAACATCCGCAACATACTCTTCCCAACGCCTTTGGCTTATCCATGTTGAAAAGTTAGCCCATGAAGCAACGAATTCATTAGTATTATTTACCAAATAATCCCTACGTTCTATTTGCCTGGAAAGTTGTTTGAATAATAGTGGTGCAACCCTTTTGTGATCTTTGTGCTTTTTGATAAATTCCGCAAACTCTGTTTCATTGCCACGTTTTTTCCCAGGATAGATTGTACGGGCTTTATTAAAAGCAATACGGGTTTCTAATAAATCTTCTGTTTCTGATACTTTCTTTCGAGAGGTTCTTTTAACCGTAGATTCATGAACTATAAAAACATCGGTATATAGCACTGCTGCCTTGTAAGCATCATCAGCCATAGCTGCCCTTGTTTCATCTGTAGGCTTTTGGGTTTTTGATGCCCTGAGCTCATAGAGAGAGACTATTTGACTGAATATTTCGAATCTTAATTTGTTTTTTGCCCACTGCATAAGTTAATCTTTAAAATAGAACCAGGGACGACCTTTCACATCTATCCTGAATATCTTGCCATCCTTAACCCAATTATAAATAGTTTGTCTGGACCTTTTAGTCTTCTTCACCACTTCTTCAATCGTAAATAATTCATGATTATCTTCTGTGAAGAATGATTCACCTTTGTTAATTATCTTTATATCGCTCATTAATTTTAATTTTTGACAAAGATACAAATTATATATTATGTAAAGTGTAAAATTATATCTTTTTTTCATAAAAATAAAAACCTCCCAAGCCGTTTGCCCAGGAGGTCTAAAAAAGAGGTAGCTTAAAGTATGTCCTAAGTAAATTTTGAAACTAAGTAACCGACAAGGGCTCCAAATATCCATACTAAGATAAAACCAGGGAAAACCCACCATGGCATAACTGATTTCTTTTGTATGTTAGAAGTACTGGTATCCCGAACCACATCATTTACAATCTCAACCATTTCATAACGCTCTCTGTACATTGCATAAATAAGCGAACTATCACAGATGCAAGTACTAAGTATATAATCATCTCTGACTTCTACTTTAACCTTAGCTTTCTGACTTTGTAATTGATCTATCTCCCGAATATGTAGTTGCCCCAATGAATCACACTCCCAATACATTTTAATATATGCTGAATCTGCCGGAATAACAGTTTCAACCAATGAATCTTTATAAACAGTCTTTTCCCGATATTCAATCCTTACTGAATCCGATTTGGTTGTTTCCTTTATCGATTTCTTAAATACTGTGCATCCAGATAAAAAGATAATTGCCAGAATAATTAAAACATTCTTCATAACTATGGTATTTTAGGGTAAATAAACCCGATTACATAATTGCCATCTTTGCTTCCCTCTGGGATAACGTGAATAGTCCTCTTGTTGATAGCCACGGTATCCCCCTCACGTACTTTGCCAACAACTGAGGTGTTACCCTCAATAGCGGTAAAATGGACGTTATCGATCACTTTATTGACTATTCCTGCATGACCCCACTTGGTTCCTTTTCCTCCTCGGTACCTTTGCATGATCATTATTGCACCAACTTGGGGAATATAGCCAATTTCGAATAAATCTGATTTCTTTGCTGAATGCCAGGTGGAAATTACTGAAGCAGAAAATAGTTTTGATAATTGTGATACGATATCACTTCGGCCAGTATTGAAATATGATTGTGACCAGACAAGTTCGGCAAACAACATGCACCAGGCATAACCTGAATACCAACCAACTTGCTCCATGGCTTTTTGAAAAGCCTTATCTTCCCAACCTTTGTTTTTTGGGATCTCTTTTACCCCAATGTATTCACTTGCTGTTTCGACTATTAATGCTTCAATTATCATTTCTTGGTAAATTGAAATTTCTTCAATACTTCAACAAAATAATCCATACTCAATCCTATAACCGCACTTAAGCCAATGGTGAATTTCTCTCCAATAAATTGTTCACCAAATCTAAACAGTAAATAAAGGACTATTATATTTGCAAATAATGAGGTTAATTTATTCCAAACATTCTTTTGAATCCAATATGGCCAAGAAAATTTAGAAGGAGATGCATTAGTTTTCTTTTTAACGCCTTTTCCTGCTCTCCAAAACCATCTGAGCAATATACACATTCCAGCAACGATATACCCGGCAATCAAAGAAGAATAAGAAAGACCGGCAAATAAATGGTCTTGAACAGATAAACCGTCATCTATGATTTGAGCCGTTAAAATAAATGGAACAAGTAAAAGAAACAAAATAAACAGTAAATTTTTCATAATAGATAGTTTTAATTAATCCCAGCCATCAATATCTTTGAGGCCGTAATTTTCATCTCTATTTTTCATAATAAATTATTTTTATGCAACAAAGATACAAATTATTTATTAACCACATCTCCCCTTGTAGGATACAAGAATGGATAAGACTCTGGATGCCACTTTATTATTTCACGCTTTATAATATTATTTACCTTATGCTCTTTATCCTCACTCACCTCAATCTTAGTGTCCGTTTCATGATCAATATAATAAGAAAGCACAATCACACCTGGAACTAAAAAAAGTGTTTGCACAGCTACCATTAGTACTGCAAACTGTTTTAGTACATCCCAACTAAGTTTATCTGTTTGAGGAGTCATGATATCATATATTAAAAATTATTAAGCATCAAGTTTGGACTCTTCGGTATAATCATTATTATACCCAACGAATGATTCAGCCACAATAGTGATTGAGGTAATATACTCACCATCCCCGCAAGAAATTATGACACCTTTTTTTAACAGCACTCCTGTGAAGTTGTAAGGATTAGCACTATTCCCTGCTTTTATCTTTTCAACCCCATTAATCTTAATAGAAGATATTTGAGCATCATCTACTAGGGGAACTAGCGTTTTTACCAACATGGGATAAGTCCCTGCCCCGGAAAAAACTGAAGGGTTTTGGTTCCCTGACAATTTTCTCAGTAATTTATAAAGCTCAGAAAAATTATTGCTAAAATATTCTTTTTCTAAATTTGTCATGACATTATTATTTAGTGTGTTATTAATTTATCGAATTATATTATTAAAATAGATCACTGTCATTATTATTCCGAACAAAGATACTCCAAACATTACTGTTCTTTGGAAGAATCCTAGTTCAGTCCCACTTCTGGTATTTTCTCCTTTATTATGATTCCAGCCTTTGTATTTTGGTTCCTCTCCCATCTCCTTTTGAATCATGTTAGAAAACACATAGTAAGCAGCATTATGAGCAAATGAAAAGCTGAATACTAATACTACACTAATTATAGCTGTATGAAGTAGCACGTAGTACCATACACAGCCTAAATAGATTGATTGGGCAAGTATACCCGAAACAATCATTAAGGCCACTACAATGCGCTGATACGTCCACAGAGAATGCTTTTCTATTCCCATTGCTTTTCCAATTAAGTTCATCTTGCTTTTTCCAGCAGCTTCATCTTGTCCTTGGAATATGGCCCAGGCTAACCATAAAACAAATCCTGTTACAAATAAAATCATAATTTCTTTTTTTATGGGGATCACTCCCCTTGTTTATAGTATTTATTTACGGTATCACTCCTTTACCATTACTATCCATATATACCTCAAAAGCATCTGTTAGATCATTTACATTTTGTTGAGTCATAT